>JACCED012202910.1_pt1 | contig 13216 bp, 15 predicted proteins | sample 7455021 | NCBI WGS metagenome assembly JACCED01 (sample SAMN15323456, study PRJNA562643) | freshwater metagenome | isolation source: river surface water | place: USA:Blue River Watershed | collected 2017-08-19 | reverse complement strand
GTGAGATAGCGCGAATAGTTTTCAATGCCGGCGCAAGAGCCGGTCGCTTCCAGCATCTCGATGTCAAACATGGTGCGTTGTTCGAGCCGCTGCGCTTCAAGCAGGCGGCCTGAATTATTCAGCTCGCTGAGACGCTGTTTAAGTTCGCGCTTGATACTGTCAATCGCCTGCAACAAGGTTGGGCGTGGCGTCACATAATGCGAATTGGCGTAGATCTTGACGAATTCGAGGTCTTGGACCTTTTTGCCCGTAAGCGGATCAAATTCGGCAATGCTTTCGATTTCATCTCCGAAGAAACCGACACGCCATGCGCGATCTTCATAATGGGCTGGGAAAATTTCCACCGTGTCGCCACGCACACGAAACACACCACGCGAAAAATCGCCACCGCTGCGCTTATATTGAAGCGCAACAAGATCAGCGAGAAGCTGGCGCTGATTGATACGCTCGCCGACTTTCAGCGAGAAGGTCATGGCCGTATAGGTTTCGACCGAGCCGATACCATAGATGCAGGACACAGAGGCGACGATGATCACATCATCGCGTTCGAGCAAAGCGCGCGTCGCTGCATGACGCATGCGGTCGATCTGCTCGTTGATGGAGCTTTCTTTCTCGATATAGGTGTCGGTGCGCGGCACATAGGCTTCGGGCTGATAATAGTCGTAGTAGGAGACGAAATATTCGACCGCATTATCGGGGAAGAAGCTTTTGAACTCGCCATAGAGCTGCGCGGCGAGTGTTTTGTTGGGCGCCAGAATGAGAGCCGGGCGGTTCGAACGCGCAATCACTTGCGCCATGGTGAAGGTCTTGCCTGACCCTGTCACGCCCAGCAGAACCTGATCGCGTTCCTGCGTTTCCAGGCCGGCGACGAGTTCAGTGATTGCCTGAGGTTGGTCGCCGCGCGGTTCGTAATCGGAAACGAGACGGAATTTGATGCCGCCTTCGGATTTTTCCGGACGGGGTGGGCGATGTGGCACCCAGGGCTGGCTGTCGCGCAGATTGGGGTCGCCCTGTTCGAGCAGCGCTTTCAGGCTATCGACCGTTGCTGTTGCCCCAGTGATGCCCGGCGCTTTCGGCTTCACTCGGCGAACTTCGTCGGTCGGGAGCGCAATATCGGGCCCGCCGTTGCGGCGGCTCAGCTTGCGCGCAAGCTCTGGATCGAGCCCTGTGACGTCGCCACTGTCGAAAGCCGCCTGTGGCGCCTCGCCCATGCCGCTGCGCCGCTCATTCAGGGCCGGATTGAGCAGGGCCGCCAGATGTTCATCGAGCGGTTGCACATCGGGGCGCGAGGCTCTGGAGCGCGGATTGCGGCTGGGGGATTTCGTCGGGCCGGATTTCGGGGGTTTCGCCATGCCCGCAATATGGGCCGAGTCCGCGCTGCGTCAAAGGGCTGATCCACAGCTTACAGGTCGGCGTAGTCCTGATCTGTGGGGGAGGCGGTTTTCCGCACAGTTTGGGTTGCTCTCACGGGCGGTCCCGCCTATGGTCCGCGCCGCAAAACAAGCCTTTTTCGGAGACTCACATGTCGTTCCTCGCCGGAGCCGTAACTCGCGTGAAGCCATCCGCCACCATGGTGGCGACCCAGCGGGCGCGCGACCTCAAAAATAGCGGGCGCGACATCATCTCGCTCTCTGTCGGTGAACCCGATTTCGACACGCCGGACCACATCAAGGAAGCTGCAATCGCCGCCATCAAGCGTGGCGAGACCAAATATCCGCCGGTGCTTGGCATCGTGCCGCTGCGTGAAGCGATCGCTGCGAAGTTCAAGCGCGAAAATAATCTCGACTACAAGGCGAGCCAGACGATTGTCGGCACGGGTGGCAAGCAGATCCTGTTCAACACCTTCCTCGCCACCTGCGATCCCGGCGATGAAGTCATCATTCCTGCGCCCTATTGGGTCAGCTATCCCGACATGGTTACCATTGCCAATGGCAAGCCGGTCATCGTGCCGACGAAGCTGGAGAATGGTTTCAAGTTGCAGCCTGCTGATCTGGAGCGTGCGATCACGCCGCGCACCAAGTGGCTGTTGCTGAATTCACCCTCAAATCCGACAGGTGCCGCCTATACGCGCGCCGAGTTGAAGGCGCTGACGGACGTGCTGATTCAGCCAAAGAACAAGCATGTTTGGGTGCTCACCGACGACATTTATGAGCATCTGACCTATGGCGACTTCAAGTTCACGACCGTCTGCGAAGTCGAGCCGAACCTGATGGATCGCACGCTGACGCTGAATGGCATGTCGAAGAGCTATGCCATGACCGGCTGGCGCATCGGCTATGCTGCAGGCCCTGACTCACTGATCAAGGCCCTTGATCTGTTGCATGGTCAGCAGACCTCGGGGGCTTGCACCATTGCGCAGTGGGCATCTGTGCAGGCATTGAATGGCCCGCAGGATCATCTGCCGATCTTCCGTGATGCCTTCGAGAAGCGCCGCGATCTCGTTGTCTCGATGCTCAATCAGGCGAAGTACATCAAGTGCCCCACGCCGGAAGGCGCGTTCTATGTCTATCCCGATTGCTCGCAGGCGATCGGCAAGAAGACGCAGGGCGGCAAGGTTATCCAGAGCGACGAGGATTTCATCTCCGAATTGCTCGAACAGGAAGGCGTGGCCGTGGTTCATGGTTCGGCCTTTGGTCAGGGACCTAATTTCCGTATTTCCTATGCGGCCAAGACCGAACAGCTGGAAGATGCTTGCCGTCGCATTCAGAAGTTTACGGCCAGCCTCGTGTGAGTCAGGCGTAGTGCCAAAGCAAACAGTGGCCCTCGTGGCCGCTGTTTTGTTTTATCGGGCCTTGCGCGGGCGACCGCCTTTAGCACCATTGGCGCGAGCGGCAGCGGCCTTGGCAGCTGATGTACTGCTGCCTGCCAGTTTAGCGAGATAGCTGCGTGCCCCAAAGAGGCCGCTCATAAGGCCGGGCACGGACAGATCCGTATCGAGACTTTCCCAGTGCAGGCCATAGCCCGAGCCCAGCACTTCAACTTCTGCAAGTTGGTCTTCGCTGGCTTTGGCCAGCTCCGGCGCCAGACGCGGCGGGAAGGCGAAGGTGCAGCCATTGCTGAGATCTACGACCACGCGCTGCGTTTTGCGATCATAGCGGGCGCCGATGGCGCGCAGCTCTTCGCGTTTGGCGCGCTGGCCGGCTGTCATGGCCGCATCAATGTCGGCATCAGAAAGTTCAGTCATGGATTTCGTCCCATTTCTTTTTGAGGAATTCGCGATGTTCAAGGACCGCCTCATAGGCGTGGCGGACCTCCTTGTGGGAGAGCCCTTCGCACCAGATGAGTCTTGGCGATTGCGGCCAGAGATCAATTTTGGCCTCTCCGCTTCCTTTGATGACGTGGACATGGGCGGGCTCATGATCGTTGGAATAAATAACAAAGCGCAGGCCATAGGCCCTCAAGACAGTAGGCATATTAATAACCCATCAAGTTAGGTTTTGCAAGCACGGCTCAAAAAAATCAGGTTGTCGCCCGCAAGGGCGCCAAAAAACTTCAGTCGAACAAGCCTCTGATTGGGACGAACAGCTCTTCCACCGGCATTTTCCTGGAAATCATATGCTGCTGGTGGAGATAGCTGATCAGCGCTTCCAGTGTGGAGCGGTTGGGCTCGATCCCATAGGGCCAGGGATCGCCGCCCATCAGGGTTTCGATTTCGTCGAAGGCGTCGAGATGCCAAGGGAACATGGTGGATTGGGTGATGGAGACGCGCATGAGATCGACGGCAAAATCCTTCGCCTCTTGAAACGCCTTGAACAGGCTCGTGGCGATCCAGGGATGGCGTTCATAGACATCGCGGCGGATCGCGAGGAGATGCATCACGGGGTGAATCTTTGTGCGGCGATAAAGATCGCGCTCGATCTCGCTGAAATTGGGAAAGAGGCGCACAATGTCCGGGTTCTTGCCGAAATTCGGCGGCCGACGTGCAGGGATCATGGCGTCAATTTCACCGCGAGCGAGAAGCTCGGCAAGTGAATAGGGGCTCTCATTCTCGACGATATCGACGGGTTTCAGCAAAGGCCTAGTGGTGGGCTGTCCATGCGGGCCCGCTTTTTCGATCGCACCCTGTACCCATTTTACGTTTGAGAAATCGACGCCGAAGTCATTATGCAGATGGCCACGAATCCAAACAGCTGCTGTCTGCGTATAAAGCCCTGTGCCGATGCGCTTGCCTTCCAGATCTTTGGGGGTGCGAATCCCCGCATTGCGATTGATGAAAATGAATCCATGCCGGAAGCAGCGCGACGGAAATACGGGAATGGCAACGAAATCTTTTTCTCCTGCATCAACCATCCGCACATATTCGGATGTGGAGAGTTCGGCGCAGTCAAACTCCTTGTTGCCCACCATGCGATCGAAGATTTCGCGTGAGGCTTCGATGGCGATGTAGTTGAGATCGATTCCCTCAGGCTGAACCTCGCCACTGCGCAGGGCCTGAGTGCGATCATAGCGCCCGCAGGCGAAGGTGAGGGGCAGACGAGCCATAAGCGTTTCCTCCCGACATGTTTGGTCTTTCGATTAGTAGCGATTTGAATCGCTTGGGCAAGTGAGCGGTCGCGGCGCGAGGCGCTGGGGCCCGGGCTTTTGTGCGATGTCATGTGCAAAGAATCCACAGGCTCGCGCGCAGCAATTTCATGTCCGCGGCATTTGCTGCATATATTGGCTTATCGAATTGATTCGTCGGTGGCTTCAATCACCGACACAGTATGTGTCCGGTCCGGGTTGCGCCCGCGTCACCTTGAGTCCCGCTCGCGTTAAAGACCCTGCACTGAGGCAAAACCGACGATGTCGATGATTGAGACCGAAGCCCAACGCTCCGCCAATCCGGTGGATGTGGTTGAACAGATGGCTTCGCTGAACCATTGGTCCTTCGATCGCGAGGCTGATGACGAGATCTCGATCTCCGTCACTGGCGGCTGGACCGATTATCATGTGGCCTTCACCTGGCTGCCGGATCTTGAGGCGCTGCATGTTGGCTGCGCCTTTGACATCAAGTTCAATGATCGCCGCCGCGCCGAAATTCTCAACCTCGTTTCCATCGTGAATGAGCAGTTGTGGGTTGGTCATTTCGGCCTCTGGGAGAAGGAAGGCGTGATCATCTTCCGCCATGCCATGTTGCTGGCTGGTGGCGCTGAAGCCAGCCGTTCACAATGCGAGGCGGTGCTGCAGGCAGCGATCAGCGCTTGTGAGCGTTATTATCAGGCGTTCCAGTTCGTCATTTGGGCCGGGCGTAATGCGCGCGAAGCACTGGATGCGGCCTTGTTTGAAACGGCAGGCGAAGCGTGAGCACAGCTTCTCTCCCAACCTCTCTTGTACTGGTTGGCGCAGGCAAGATGGGTGGCGCCATGTTGCAGGGATGGCTCTCGCTGGGCCTTGCAGGCAGGGCTGTTACCGTGATGGATCCCTTTGCGGGGGATGAGATGACGGCGCTCTGCGTCAGGCATGGCGTGGCGCTTAATCCGCCTGTTGCAACTGTGGCAGCGCCGCAAGTTCTCGTGCTTGCGATCAAGCCGCAAATGCTCGATGAAGCGGCGCCCGGCATTGCGCCCATGGTGGGCGCTGACACGCTCGTCGTGTCGATCCTTGCTGGCAAGACGATCGGCAATATCACCGCGCGCCTTCCAGCTAAGGCGGTGGCGCGTGCCATGCCCAACACGCCTGCAGCGGTGGGGCGTGGCATTACCGGCGTTGCGGCCAATGCAGCCACCACGCCCGCGCAACGCGCCATGGCGGATGCCTTGTTGCAGGCCATCGGGCAGGTTGTGTGGGTCGATGATGAAGCTTTGATCGACGCTGTAACGGCTGTCTCAGGGTCAGGCCCGGCCTATGTGTTTCATTTGGTCGAGGCCATGGCGGCGGCGGGCGAACAGGCCGGTCTGCCTGCCGATGTCGCTCTCAAGCTGGCGCGGGCAACAATCGAGGGTTCGGGCGAGCTTCTTTTCCGCGAGCCGGGGACCAGCGCCGCGCAGTTGCGCAAGAATGTCACCTCGCCCGGCGGCACGACTGCGGCGGCCCTTGAGGTGCTGATGGGGCCAGAGGGGCTCACAGAGCTCATGGGGCGGGCTGTGGCGGCCGCCAAGCGGCGTGCGGGGGAATTATCGGGCTAAATGTCCCACCAGCTTGGCGTGGCGCCCTCGCAGGCCTAGATAGAGGCAATGATGGGAGCCCCACATGGCCACTGACACCGCGACTGCGACCGCTATGCCTGCTGATATCCGCAACCGCATCATTGATGCGTTGATGGAGCTGGCGGGCGAACGCGCCTTCGAAGATATTACCATCAACGATATTGCGCGCCGAGCCGAGATCTCGCTGGCGCAATTTCGCGATCACTTCCCCTCAAAGGGAGCTGTGCTTGCCGGCTTCACAAAGCGGATTGACCGCATCGTGCTGGAAGGCACCAGCGACGACCTGATGGGTGAGCCCGCCAAGGATCGGCTCTTCGATGTGCTCATGCGCCGTCTCGACGCGATGGCACCTTACAAGCGTGGGCTTGAGGGCATCATGGATTGGGTTCGGCGTGATCCCTTGTCAGCTGCCGCGCTTAATCGCGAAGTCGTCAATGCGATGCGTTTCATGCTGGAAGCTGCCGAGATTGACAGCGAAGGCACGGTGGGCGCGATCAAGCTGCAGGGTCTCGCGCTCGCCTGGACACGTGTGCTTGATGTGTGGCTGCATGATCATGATCCTGATCAGTCGCGCACCATGGCTGCGCTCGACCGCGAACTGACGCGGGGCGGGCAGATTGTTGCGCGCGTGGAAGATCTCAATCGTCTGGCAACGCCGTTGCGCTCGCTCGCACGAGCAGCGCTCGATGTGCCGCGCAGCTTGGGCGAGCGCGTGCGCCATCGTGCCGAGCGGCGCGATGATGATCTTGAGATGACCTGAGCCAGAAGCGCCTTCGCAGGAACGTCCACCTTCGCTTCGCGTTTGCCTCAAGACTTCGGTCTGAATGAGGAGCGCAAAATGGATACCGATCGCATCAAGGGTGCGGGCCGCGATTTGTATGGTCGTGGCGAAGAGGCTGTTGGATCACTCACCGGCGACAATGAAACGCGTTCGCGTGGCATGCTCGATCAGGCTGCGGGGCAAGTGCAAAATACCTATGGGCGTGCCAAGGATACAGCGCGCGACATGACCGATCAGGCCATGGAGATGGGCGAGCGCTATTATGATCAGGGCACGCGTGCCATTCGTGACAGTGTGCAGAGCCAGCCCATCGGCTCTTTGCTCATTGCGGCCGCTGCTGGCTTTGCATTGGCCTGGATGATTCAGGGGCGCAACGACCACTGATCACACAGGCACGCGCACACTTGCTCGCAAGCCACCCATGGGGCTTTGGCCGAGAATGATGTCGCCGCCATGGGAACGCGCAATATCACGGGCGATGGCGAGGCCAAGACCGGTCCCGCCCTCGTCCTGATTGCGCGCTTCATCGAGACGGAAGAAGGGACGGAACACTTCTTCACGTTTTTCAGGCGGGATGCCTGGCCCATCATCATCGACATTCACGGTGAGAAAACGCTGGTCGCGCATGGCCTCAATCTCGATGCGGTCGCCATAGCGCTGCGCATTGCTGACGAGATTGAACAGGCAGCGCTTGAAAGCATCCGCCCGCACCGTCACGACAGGCTCGCCCGCGATGCGAATTTCAGTTGCATGGCCGTGGCGCTCGGCATCTGCCTTCAATTCTTCCAGCAGCGCGCCAATATCCGTGGGAGACGCCGCTTCGCCTGCATCGCCACGCGCGAAAGCGAGATAGGCTTCGAGCATACGCTGCATTTCTTCGACATCTTTCAGCAGCTCGTCCTTCTCAGGTCCGTCGTCCAGCAAGGCGAGGGAAAGCTTGAAGCGGGTGAGAATGGTGCGCAGGTCATGGCTCACACCATTGAGCATGGCGGTACGCTGTTCGATGCTGCGCTCAATGCGGCGCTTCATTTCGAAGAAAGCGTAAGTCGCCTGTCGCACCTCACGCGCGCCTTGCGGGCGGAAATCAAGTTCACGCCCCTTGCCGAAATCCTCCGCTGCAGTGGCAAGACGCAGGATCGGACGGATCTGATTGCGCAAAAAAGCAACTGCCACGCCCAGCAAGACAAGCGACGTGCCCAGCATCCACACCAGAAAAATGTGGGAGTTGGATGCATAAGCCGAATTGCGATGCGCCAGCACGCGCAGCACACCCTGATCAAGCAGGATCTGGATTTCAACGAGGTTCGAGCGCCCCACCGTATCAATCCAGAAGGGACGGCGGATTTGTCGCCCCAACTCGCGCGACAGGGCACTGTCCAGCAGCGAGAAGAAAGGCTTGGGCAGTGGCGGCGGCAATTCCTGCCTCGGCAGGATTTGCACATCAAGCTGCAAGCGGGTCGCAGCAATGCGGCGCAATTCTTCGCGACGCGTTTCTTCCGGCAGCATGGGATAGAGATCCATCACCGCGCCAATGTCGCGCACAACGCCAGCTGACAAGCGGAAAGTCACGGTCTGCCAGTGACGCTCCATGAAGAAATAGGCAATCACGGATTGCAGGATCACCATGGGCAGAATGACGATCAGAAGTGACCGCGCATAAAGCCCCTTCGGCATAAAAGCTGCCAGCCAGCGACTAAAGACCTGCCAGCGCAAACGCCAGCGTTGAATGGGGCCGGACCGCAACACAGGAAAACGGCTCGTGGTCTCGCTCATCGGTCCACCACGAGTCTGTAGCCCGCACCGCGTGCTGTTTGCAGATAAAGCGGATTGGCCGGATCAAGCTCAATCTTGCGGCGCAGGCGATTCATTTGCACATCAATGGTGCGCTCATTTCCTGGCTGCCCATCTCCTGCCAGCGCTTCACGCGACACGGCTTCGCCCGGTGATTGCGCGAGCAGCTTGAGCATGAAGCGCTCGCGATCTGTTAGGCGTACAGGCTCATCACCCTGTCGCAATTCAGCGCGTTCGACATCGAAGCTGAAATCGCCAAAGCGGACATTGGTGAGAATGGGAGTATCGGGAGCTGGCTGTGCTGCCGTTCGGCGCAGGATTGAGCCGATGCGCAGCGACAATTCCTTGGGGTCGAAGGGCTTTGAGAGATAATCATCAACGCCAGCTTCGAGGCCGCGCACGCGGTCACTGGTTTCGGAACGTGCGGTGAGCATCAGAATTGGAATTTGTGAGTCCTTGCGAAGCGACACTGCAAAATCGAATCCATTCTCGCCCGGCATCATCACGTCCAGAATGATGAGATCGAATGCAAAGCTCTGCATGTGCCGACGTGCATCGGCAGCATCTTGTGCCGTGGTAACGCGATAGCCCTGCGTGCCCAGATAGCGCGACATCAAGGTGCGGATGCGCCGGTCATCATCCACAAGCAGCAGATGGGGCGCGTCATCAGCAGGGGGCGCGCTTTTATTCATGGGCTGCCCCTGTGTCGCAATTGCGGTGTCGTGCCCCAGACGAGGCGCGAAACTTTTTCCCGCTCTTGCGGGTCGATCATATTCAGCAAAAACTCAATCGCATTTTGCCGCGCATCCGGCCCTAGCGGGCCAAGGGCGCGCACGAAACGTTCGGTCTGAAGGTCAGCGAGTTGCTGCGCCAGATGCCGACCCTTGGCGGTGGGGAAGAGACGTCTCTGCCTGCGATCACTCACGCCCGCGCGCTGCTCCACATAATCCTGATCGAGCAGCTCCTTGAGCACCCGCGACAGGCTTTGTTTGGTGATGCGTAGAATATCCAGCAATTCGGCAATGGTGAGGCCGGGCTGGCGATCCACGAAATGCAGCACACGGTGATGCGCGCGACCAAAGCCGATGCTTTCAAGCAAACGGTCGGGATCGCCCACGAAATCGCGATAGGCGAAGAACAGCAGTTCGATGAGGTCGAACATGGGCTCCGGGGCTTCCTTGCCCGCGCCCGGCCGACCTTCTGCCTTTTGCACGGCTGATACCATCGACAGGCTCGCCCGTTATGTCAGCTATATTGACATATTTCAGGTTGGTTGTTACTCGTCAAGGCCCGCGAAAACACGAAACGGGGCGGAAAACGGGCATTTTTGAGCCGCCGCCGCAGGAGCGAGATCCATGTCAGTCCTTCCTTTTGACCAGCGCGATGGATACATCTGGATGAACGGCGCGCTTGTGCCGTGGAAGGACGCCAAGTTGCACGTACTCTCGCATGGTCTGCATTATGGCAGCTGCGTGTTTGAGGGTGAGCGCGCCTATAATGGCAAGATTTTCAAGAGCACAGAGCATTCCGAGCGCTTCCACAAGTCGGCTGAAATCCTCGACTTCACCATCCCCTACAGCGTGGCTGAGCTGGATGCCGCCAAGCAGCTCGTGGTGGACAAGAATGGTTTCCAGAATTGCTATGTACGCCCGGTCGCGTGGCGCGGCAGCGAGATGATGGCGGTTGCTGCTCAGCACGCCACGATCAATGTCGCGATCTGCGTGTGGGATTGGCCGAGCATGTTCGACGTGAATGAGAAGATGCGCGGCATCAAGCTCGACATCGCCGAATATCGCCGCCCTGATCCGATGACGGCTCCCTGCCAGTCCAAGGCTGCGGGTCTGTACATGATCTGCACCATCTCCAAGCACCGCGCTGAGCGCAAAGGCTATGCGGATGCCATGATGCTTGATTGGCAGGGCCGTGTGGCTGAATGCACCGGCGCCAATATCTTCTTCACCAAGGATGGCGCCATCCACACGCCGATTGCAGATTGCTTCCTTGATGGCATCACCCGTCGCACGGTGATTGGTCTTGCGAAAGCGCGCGGCATCGAAGTCGTTGAACGCCGCATCATGCCGGAAGAGCTCGCAAGCATGAACGAATGCTTCATCTGCGGCACAGGTGCTGAAGTGACCCCAGTGTCAGAAGTGGGCCCCTACAAGTTCACGCCGGGCAATATCTCGCGCACGCTGATCGAAGATTACACGGCAGCTGTGAACGCTTGATGCGTTGAGACCGGGTGAGAGTTTGACCGCCGGACTGCGGAAACGTGGTTCGGCGGTTTTATTTGTGCCAGCGGCTCGCCGCGTCGTCATCCGCTTCTTTCGCCTCAACCCAATCACCGGCTGTGCCGTCTTTGTGGTGTTCTTTCTTCCAGAAAGGGGCGCGGGTTTTGAGGTAATCCATCAGGAAGGTCGCAGCTTCAAAAGCCGCGATGCGGTGCGATGAGGCGGTGACGACCAAAACGATTTGGGCGCCGGGCTCGATCTTCCCGAAGCGATGAATGACGGTCACACCTTGCAAGGGCCAGCGTTCAATCGCCTGATCAACGACACGGCCGATCTCTTCTTCTGCCATGCCGGGGTAATGTTCGAGTTCGAGCGCTGCGAGCTTGCCGCCTTCATCGCGGCACAGGCCCGCAAAGGTGACGACTGCGCCAATATCTGTGCGGCCCTTGGTGAGCTTTGCGCTTTCAAGCGCTGCATCAAAATCTTCGTGCTGAACGCGGATGGTGCGCAGCACTTTAGCCTCCCGTCATCGGCGGGAAGAACGCAATCTCGCGCGCATCGCCAAGTGGCGTGTCATGTTTGACATGCGTGCGATCAAGCGCGATGCGGATGACTTTGGGATTTTCGAAGGCGTAAGCATATTCTTCGCCGCGCGTGATGAGCCAGTTCAGAACATCGCCAGCGGTGCGTGCGTCCGCAGGCGGCGCGATATCTTCCTCGGTCTTGCCGATGCGCTCACGCACCCATGCGAAATAGACCGCCTTCATGGTGTCAGTCCTCAACATATTTCAGGCCGGCGCGCAGATAGTCCCAGCCCGTATAAAGGGTGAGAATGGCAGCTGCCCAGAGGAGGGTGAGGCCAATCATGGTATTCCCCGGCAAAACCTCATCCCCCGCCGGGCCTGCGATCAGAAAACCAAGCGCAAGGAGCTGCACGGTTGTTTTCCACTTCGCGACAGTGGAAACCGGCAGGCTGACGCGCAGCTCTGCCAGAAATTCGCGCATGCCGGACACAAGAATTTCGCGGCACAGAATGATGAGCGCCGCCCAGATTGAAAAGCCGGTGATGGCGCGGTCAGCAATCAGCATCATCAGCGTGGCGGCGACGAGGAGCTTATCGGCAATCGGGTCGAGCATACGGCCGAGGGTAGATTGCTGCGACCAGATGCGCGCCAGATAGCCGTCGAAGAAATCCGTAATGGCAGCAGCGGAATAGACGCCCAGCGCCGTCCAGCGCGCCCAATGTTCATCCGGATAGAAGAGCAGAGCCGCCACAATCGGCACGGCAACGACCCGCCCATAAGTGAGGATGTTGGGCAGGCTCCAGCGGCGGCTCGTGGTTGTTGCGGACATCACCATGATGGCAGGGAACAATCTCTTTGAGAAAAGGTCAACGTCACTATTCGAGTTTGGCACCAGACACGCGCACCACCTCTGCCCATTTCTTCTCTTCCGATTGGATATAGGCGGTGAATTGCTCCGGCGTGTTGCCAATCAGGATGGCGCCGATCGGCTCAAGCTTCTGCTTAACCTCAAGCTTACGCAGTGCCGCGGTTATGGTTGCATGCATCTTGTCGATCACGGGCTTGGGTGTGCCAGCGGGCGCAACAATACCATACCAGTTTTCGGCCTCCACTGCGGCCAAACCCATTTCCTTGGTGGTCGGCACATCTGGCAGCATGGAGACGCGCTCAGCGCTGCCGACAGCAAGCGCGCGCAACTTACCGGCTTGTACGTGAGGCAGCAGCACGGGGATGTCGGCGAACATCATTTCAACACGCGCGCCCAGCAGATCCGTTACAGCAGGGGCCGCGCCTGAATAAGGCACATGGACCATGTCGATTTTTGCGCTGGCTTTCAGAAGTTCAGCCGCCAAATGCGGCATGCCGCCAGGGCCTGTTGACGCATAGTTGAAAGAGCCAGGGCGCGCTTTGGCAGCTGCAAGGAATTCGTCCAGCGACTTCGATGACGCATTGGCGGGCACAACGAGAAGTTCCGGAACTTTCGCGACAAGCGTCACGGGGATGAGGTCGCGCGTGGAATGATAGGGCATGCGTTGCAGCGAGGGCGAAATCGACAGGGCACCCGCGCTTGTGAGTGCAATCGTGTAGCCATCGGGTGCAGATTTTGCGACCTGATCGGTGCCGGTTACGCCGCCCGCACCGCCGCGATTGTCAATGACGACCGGTTGGCCGAGTGCATCGGTCATCGCTTGTCCGAGGACGCGCGCGATGATGTCTGTGGGGCCGCCCGCAGGGAAGGGCACAACGAGGCGAATGCTCTTCTCG
>JACCED010292016.1_pt1 | contig 13216 bp, 10 predicted proteins | sample 7455021 | NCBI WGS metagenome assembly JACCED01 (sample SAMN15323456, study PRJNA562643) | freshwater metagenome | isolation source: river surface water | place: USA:Blue River Watershed | collected 2017-08-19 | reverse complement strand
TTTTTTTCATTAATTTTCATGTCTATTAGATTTATGTTTGCCTCTAAGTTATTAATTTTACTGTTCATTTGGTTTCGACTTTACAGAAAATTGATGCTTAGAGGTTTTTTTACAAACATACAAACTCACCCTTTTAGGGAGTAGGTGCCTGCAAGGCGGAGAGGGTGAAAATTTAAATTGTATTTCATCCATTAACCCACTAAAAAAACACCCCTATTGTGGTGTAAAAATAAGCACAAAGCACTTCCAAAAATTGTATAACACTTTTTGCCAATCAAATATCTAATTTATAATTTTGTATAATGATTTATAAAATTTATTTTAAATAAATTATTTTAATATTTAAATAATATATAAAATAATTAAATATAAATTTAATTTTATATTTTTGATAAAAATATTTATCATGAATAAAAATGATCAACACATAGAGATATATCAAAAGCTAGTTGAATCCATCGGATTTACAATTCAAAATGCTCGCCATAAAGCAATACAAGCTGTTAATAATGAACTACTAAAGGCTAATTGGGAAATTGGAAAGTACATCGTTGAATACGAGCAAAATGGAAATGAGAAGGCGGAATATGGTAGTTCACTATTAACTAATCTCTCCAAAGACCTAAAATCAAGATTTGGAAAAGGTTTTAGTAAAAGCAACATCTATCTAATGAGGCAATTTTACTTAAAATATCAAATTTTCCAGTCGGTGACTGGAAAATTAACTTGGACTCATTACGCTGAATTACTTGGAGTTTCAGAAGATTTTGCTAGAAGATTTTATGAAAAACAAGCTGTACATGATAATTGGAGTGTACGGGAATTAAAAAGACAAATCAATTCGTCTTTATTTGAGAGATTAGCATTGAGTGAGGATAAAAGTGGAGTTCTAAACCTTTCGGAAAAAGGACTTATTATCTCACAACCTAAGGATATTATAAAAGACCCATACATACTTGAATTTTTGCAAATTCCAGAAGAATCTATAATAACAGAGAGTTCGCTAGAACAAAAAATCATTAATAACCTTCAAAAATTTTTACTTGAGTTAGGAAAAGGCTTCTCGTTTATCGGCAGACAATATCGCATTACTTTAGGAAATGAACACTACTATGTAGATTTAGTATTTTATCATAGAATCCTTAAATGTTTTGTGTTAATTGATTTAAAAACAAAACATGTTAAACACCAAGACATTGGACAAATGAATATGTATTTAAATTATTTCAAAACAGAGGAAAATACCGAAGGCGATAATCCTCCAATAGGAATAGTTTTAGGCGCGGATAAAAATGATATATTAGTTGAATATGCCATCGGGGGTATTTCAAACAATATTTTTGTTTCAAGGTATCAGATTTACTTACCTGACAGAGAAATATTAGAGCAAAAAATGAAAGAAATAATGACTACTTAAATTTAAGTTTTTTAACTTTGAGATATTATAAACGAATTGGGTATTGTGGTGTGAAAATTAACCCAAAGCACTTCCAAAAACTTTATATCGCTTTTCGTCCATCAAATATCCATTTGATAATTTTGTTTGAGGATTTTTTTATCTATTTTTGAAAAACAATTTTGTTACTATTTTAAAATTGATAATTGCTTCTCGCATAGAGGGAATAAAGTAAAATCAATTGCGGAATTGTTAAAATTTTGATGACAGTAATTAGAATCAAACAAAATGAATGACTTAGAATTAGAATCTTTCTTCTTTAATCTACCAATTTATACTCCCATTCAAATAACAGAAGAGAATTGGGACAACTTCATTTTCTTATTGAGTTATGGAAGAGGTGATAATCAACGAAATATTGAGGGATATAATCCTTTCAGTAAATCCCAATCGACATTTAATGGTTGGAGTAATATCAGAGATAACATAGAATACTTTGTGAAATATGGCGGAACAGATGGTATAGCCATTAAATGTAAAAGGTATGGAGATGTCCTTAAATTTTATATTAACTATAATCCTGAGAAGCAGATTTTAATGAAGGTTGGACAGTATCCTTCAATTGCTGATTTTCACATACAAGAACTCAAAAAATATAGGAGAGTTCTGGATAAAAATAAATTAAAGGAATTCAGTAAAGCAATTGGATTAGCCGCTAATGGAGTCGGTATTGGTTCATACGTTTACTTAAGAAGAATTTTTGAAACGTTAATTGTTGATGCAAAAAATGCAGCCATTTCTGAAAAAACAATTATAGATGATGACTATCAAAAAGTTAGAGTAGAAGATAGAATAGAACTTCTTGCTGACTATCTTCCTAATTTCCTTGTAGAAAATAAATCAATGTATTCAATTCTAAGTATTGGTATTCACGAACTAGATGAAGAAACATGCTTAGCTCATTTTGATTCATTAAGAATTGGAATTGAGATTATTCTCGATGAGAAATTGGAAGAAATCAGAAGAAAGGAGAAAACGGAGGAAGCAAAAAAAAGATTAGCTGAAATAAAAGGAAGATTAAAATAACCACTGCCAACAAAACCATATATGGCCAAAAGAGACCCAGAAAAAACTGCGAGAAATAAGATTATTAATGGACTTACTTCTGAACTTCAGGAAATTCAAGATGAAGTTTTAGCAAAGACTGGATTTGATAATGTCCATTCTTTACATGGTAAGATTGGGGGAAAATTTGATCAATTTATCGATATAAAAAATGAGGTTATTTCATCCCCAGAACATTTTATAAGTCTTTGGCTTGAAGGCTACAAAAAAGGCCTTCAGAAAAGAGGTGACTATGCTGAAAACTCGAATTTGTACGAAACTTATACCCTTCTGCAAAGACACTCAATATTTAAGGATTACCTTTTTATTTTTTTAAAAAGAGTCTACCTCCGAAACTACGAAGCCCTTTCAAAGAAAAGACCTTTAGTTGAAGATGCAGAAATATATATCGGACAAAATAATGCGAACTACGGTATTCTAGTGACACCACGATTCGTGAATGGTTCTTGGGAAAATGATAAAAGCGAAATAAGACATTTCAAAAAGCAATACTGGTCTATTGGTCATATTCTTGAAACAGGATTCATTATTCCTAATAAGGATGATAAAATAACATTTAATGACATTTCAGACTATCTTAATTTTTTTGTTAATGTTATTGTCAGAAACTCTGGTTCTAAATATGAAATGGAGATCTCAGAACTTTATAGAGAATTTGTTCTTAATCATGATAGACCAGAAAATATCCCATTGTTAATTCCCGAATTACGATATGAAGGAATAGATGTTATCCATAATTATCGTTTAGATTTTACTATAATTGAACCTAACGACTTAAATAAAATTGGATTTGAATTATCGCCTTGGTCTACTCACGGTAAATTAACTGGGACAAAAGGAAAGACTCAAGCAGAAATAAATGCGGAAGCCAAAAAGAATTTTGAAAAAGAGATGGCAAAGCATAAAAGCTATTTTAAAAAACATGGGATTTTTTCAATGATTTATACAGATGAAGACTTAAAGAATACAAAAAATATATTTGATGATATGAAAAAATATCTTGAGCCTAAAACATCAACAAGACAATTGAAACTTCACATATTTGATGACTTCTTTAAACATGATTTAACAAAAAAATAATAACGACTACCAACAAAGTGTAGATTGCATACCCTGCGAGATAAGCACCATACACAGACTGTTACAAGCAAGCATATAACAATGACCGAACTAAAAAAAATCGAACTAAAGCAAAAATGATTGAAAAACTAAAAAACATAACTTCTGAATTGATTGAGAAATATATCGACATTTTAGAACAAAACGGAGAACCAAACGAAGCATATAAATATTTAGCGATAAATACATTTCAGCAAAATTGGAATTTAGAAGCGGAAGACTTTCATCAAATGTTGCGGACTTCTTTCAGTAAAGTAGCAAACTTGCTTTACCAAAATTCTTGGGGATTTATTGAAAAATCAGCTCAATATTTCCCCAATGAAGTACGAGAAATGTTTCGCAACTTGTACGATGAATCTTTAGATATTTCACAGAGAATTAAAACTTTTCAGACCGAATCAGAAAATATACTTCCAAAAGTTAAACAATCATTAAACCGAAACAACATTAACGCTCAACAAGACGAAAGGACAATCTCAGTTTATTTGGCTTTTCGCTTTCCTGAAAAATATATATTGTACAAAGCGGATTATTATAAAAACTTCTGCAAAGAACTCAACATACAACCGAAAAAATCGGGAGAGTGTTTTTTGCATTTACAGGAATTAACCAATCAAATTATTCTGGAAGATTTGCTAGTTGAAAATTTTATCAATACATATCGCAAGTTTTATCAAAAACCAGATTGGGAAGATAAATGTTTAATGATTCAGAATATTTTGTATGTCGTTTATAGAGATTTTAAAGAAACGGATTTAGTAAATCTATTGAAGGATTTTAATCGAAAAGATTTGGAGGAATACTATGAGTTTTTAGATAAAATCATAGGAAAATTTGAGCTTAAACAAAATGACCAAAGATTGGTTTTTAATTTTCGAGACAAAAAATTTATTGTATTCACGATAGGTCAAAGATATATTTGGCGTGTCAGAAATTCAAAAAGTAGTGAATTGACATTTGGTACTATTTCTACTGATGCGTTCACTGAAAATCATTCTAATTTTGACGGAAATCCAACTGCCTATTGGAATGGTACAAATACTATTTCAGAAATAATCAATCATCAAATTAATGTTTTTGATGCAATCGAAAAAGAACTCAATCGCACTCAAATTTCAGGGTATTCCAAATACAACAAAAAAGATTTGGAACAAATGGCTTTTGATGTAGATTTCAGAAAAGAAATTTTAAGTCAATTGGATTATCAAACAACAACCGAAAAACCAATGAAAATTACAAAATCCGATAAAAAAACTCCGCTCAATCAAATTTTGTTTGGTGCTCCAGGAACTGGAAAAACATACAACACGAAAAGAATTGCCGTTGAAATTATCAACGGAGAAAAAGCAAGAACCCGAGAAGAAATAAATGTGGAATATGAAAGGTTGGTTAATGCTAAACAAATAGTATTTACTACATTTCATCAGAGTTTGAGCTACGAGGATTTTATTGAGGGAATTAAACCTAGTATGGACGAAAACGAGGACGGTGCAAAAAATATTTCTTATGAAGTTAGAGAAGGTATTTTTAAAGAATTATGTAATAATGCAAACACAAGTACTTTAAAAAAGACTTCTGATAATTTTGATGAAGTTTGGGATAGATTAATTGAAGAAGTGAAAAACAAAATTGCTGATAATGAATTGTTGAAAATAGGTTCTTGGGAATACGGTTTATCATCTAAAGATTCTCTTAAATATTCATCCGTTAATTCTCCATCTCAATATACATTCACTATTACTAAGCAAAATATTCTTGATACCTATCAAAATAAGCAAGCAAGACCTTCAGGTGCTTTCCAGAAAGATATGAGAGATATTGTTGAATATATCAAAACTAATTTTAATTTAAAAGAGCATAAAGAAGATAAAGAAAATTTACAATCTATTGTTCCGTACGTTCTTATCATTGACGAAATCAATCGAGGAAATGTATCAGCAATTTTTGGAGAACTCATAACACTTTTGGAAGAAGACAAAAGAAAAGGAAATAAAGAACAAACAGAAGCTACACTTCCCTATTCTAAAGATAAATTCTCTGTTCCTAACAATGTTTACATTATCGGCACGATGAACACAGCCGACCGAAGCGTAGAAGCATTAGATACAGCTTTGAGAAGACGTTTTTCATTTACGGAAATGCAACCGAATCCCGAAATTTTGTTGGATTCGGAATATCAAGATGTAAATTTGAAAAAATTGTTGGAAACAATAAACCAACGAATTGAAGTATTGATAGACAAAGACCATCAAATTGGTCATTCTTACTTTATCGAGATTAAAAATTTATTCGATCTGAAGTTAGTTTTCAAAGACAAAATCATTCCACTTTTGGAAGAGTATTTTTATGGAGATTTCGGGAAAATCGGTTTGGTTTTAGGTGGAAATTTCATTTTTCAAGAAGAAAACACAGCAAAATTCCCGAAAAATTTCGCTTATGAAAATGACTTTTTAGAAGATAAAAAAGTATATCGTTTCACTCCTTTTGAGAATTGGAACGAAAGCACATTTATTTCTGTTTACGAGGATTAACGAATGAATAATACAAAGTTTATACAAGTATTCGAGTATCAAAAAATACGATACGATGATTCGGGAATTTTCCAAAAACATCATTTTGATGCAATGGTAAAATTCAATGAATTGCACCAAAACAAATACTTTACGATTATTCACAAAGGAATCCGTTTCGGGAGTTACGTTGGTGTGATTCAAATTGGTGGCTTAACGATTGAAATTCTTCCAAAAGCAGACAATAATGAAAATGCAGATAAAAATCTTTGGCAAAACATTTTGCTTAATATGCTAAAAGTCTGCAAACACATTCAAGTCGAATCTATTTCCGAAACTCAACTCAAAAAACGGTATCAATCTATTTTAGATATTTATTTTGAACTGTATTTAAACGAAGTCGAACGATTGGTAAAAAAAGGTTTAATAAAGAAATACCGAAAAAAGCAATCCAACCAAAATTCACTGAAAGGCAAATTACTTTTCGCTCAAAACATTCAGCAAAATTTAGTGCACAAAGAACATTTTTATTGTGAACATCAGGTTTATGACAAAAACCATATGTTACACCAGATTTTACTCAAAGGTTTATTGGTTTTAAAGACTTTCGTAAACAATTCATTAAAAGATAAATTGAATCGTTTACTTTATGAATTTCAAGACTTTGAAAATATCAATATTCAAAAAAAGCATTTTGACAAAATCATAATCGACAGAAAAAATTACGATTATCAAAAAGCGATAGATATTGCCAAAATTATCATTTTGAATTATTCACCAAGTTTGAATTATGGTAACGACAATTTACTCACGCTTTTATTTGATATGAATACGTTGTGGGAAGAATATATTTTCCGCATTCTTCAAAAACATAAAACAAATGAAATCGAAGTGTCATTTCAAAATTCCGACAAGTTTTGGGAAAATAAACGCATTCGTCCCGACATTGTTTTGAAAACAGAATACGAAACATTTGTAATCGACACAAAATGGAAAATCATTGAAGCTAATAATCCTTCAGACAATGATTTAAAACAGATGTTCGTTTATAATCTGCATTGGAAAGCCGAAAAAACATTGTTGCTTTATCCGAAAACCGATCAAATAGACAGCAATTTCGGAACATTTCATTTTGACAATTTAGGGAAAAAATGTAAGCTCGGATTTGTAGATATTACAAACGAATCGACAATTAAAAACAGTAAAATTGTAGCAACAGAAATTTATGAGAAGCTTACAGATGCAAAACTTTTAAAAAATAAATTTAAAACTATTAACAACAATAAAAGCATTACATAAATCAAAATTGTAAATTAGCTTTCATAAGAATAAAATTATGGCAAGCAAAATAGCAAAACTATTTTTAAAGTGGGTAGCGGAAAAACACAATTGATAGACGATTACGAAAAAATTATGTTATAAAATGAATTTAAATTTTAATACCAAACTTGCGGAAGGTTATCAGAGTAATTCTCAGATTGCACGAATTTTAACCGAAAATTGGGTTTTGAATAATTCATATTGTCCGAGTTGTGGGAATTCTAATTTAAATGAATTTGAAAACAACAGACCTGTTGCTGATTTTTATTGCAAAAATTGTTCGGAGGAGTTTGAATTAAAAAGTAAAAGCGGAAAACTAAGTAATACAATTACAGATGGTGCTTATGCATCGATGATTGAAAGAATTCATTCTGCCAATAATCCTAATTTTTTCTTTCTAACCTACTCTAAAGAATGGTGTGTACGTGATTTTTTAATCATACCTAAACAATTTTTTACTGAAGAAATTATCATTAAAAGACCTCCGTTAGCTGATACAGCAAGAAGAGCTGGATGGATTGGGTGTAATATTGATATCTCAAAAGTAGCAGAATCTGGAAAGGTTTTTTTAATAAAAAACTCCGAAATTATTAATCAAGAAATTGTAAATCAGTCATTTAATAAAACTTTGTTTTTAAGAGATAAATCTACCGATGCAAAAGGTTGGATTTTAGATATTATGAAATGTATTGATGAAATTAAAACAGATGTTTTTAGTTTGGATGAAATTTACCGTTTTGAGGAAAAACTTAAAATAAAATATCCAAATAATAATTTTATCAAAGATAAAATAAGGCAACAACTCCAAGTTTTACGCGATAAAGGAATGATTGATTTTATGAGTAGAGGTAAATACAAAAAAATTAAATTTGGAAATTTTTAAAAAATAGAATTTTTAGGTAACAGTAAATATAAAAAACTATGGAAATGAAAAAATACATAATTCTATCTCCCGAAGGAGAAACAATTGCACCTAATAGTAATTTTGAAGTTAACAATTTACAAGTTATGGGTATTATTGAACAAGTAAAAGATGAAAATGAGGCAATCGTAAAACTACTAAAAGAAAATACTTGGATAATTGATGCCGAATATAATGTTGCGGAATTTATTGTTTATCAATTATTTTAATTGAATAAATTTTCCTTCTATATTTGATTCTTCCAAGGCTTTTGCATTTTCTTTACCGTAAGCTATAAAAATACTTGGCGCACCAGGAGTTCCTACTTGCTCTCCTTTTAAATTAAAAAACTTAATTCTGCCTTTAACAAATAAAACTGCATCAGCGTCATTCCAAATGTGCGCAAAAAAACATTTTGTTTCAGTTCGTGCAAAAATTAAACAAATTCCATTTCCATGAATTTTGAGTTTTTCAATCCACAATTCCATGCCTTTTCCATAGGGCGGATTCAAATAAACTCTACCAAACCAATCCTTACTTAAACCATCATCAACAACAGAAAAATTAACTTTAGCATGCCTAAAAGGTGCATTTATAGGAGTACAAGGGTCTAAATCAAAATCTCCTAATTTTTTCACCAATTCTGGAGGTGTTAACCATTCCACAGTAGTATTCTTTGATTTTTCAAAATTCACATTCATCCTATAACTTTTGTGCAAATTTGTGATCAAAAATCGATATTTCCAAATATAAATAGATCAAAATCAAATAGATACACACAATAAGTGTTTTTTACACTTTGATTTCAATAAATAAACTCAACTTGAAGATTGACTCGTCCTAAAAAAAGTTTACAGATTTAACTTATTATTAATTGATAGTCCTAATACAAATTTACAATTTAATGAAACAAAAAGAACCTGTTAAATCTGTGAAATCTGTGGCATCTGTGAGAGACCAAAATACACTTTTAAGTGTAAACTTATTTTAGGATTAAATCGGCATTTGTTTATCCGATTCATCCGTATTTCATATTTCAAAAGGGCAACCACATAGGCATTGCCCCTACAAAAAAATAACCACGGAAACTGCGTTGGAAAGGGAATCTAAAGCTTCACACAGTTTTATTTAACCGCCAAGGAAACAAAGATAATCACCCAGTTACGCAAAGGATTTTCTTGGTGGACTTTTTGTAATTAGTATGGACTGACACCATTTTAAATGGTTATTACATATTTTAAAGAGGAAATTGCAAACAAAATGGAATAAATATGTTTGTACTTTTTGGAAACTTTTGATCACCAAATAAATTTTGAATAAATCATCAATTATTTTTTTTAGTATCCCATCAAATCAAGCCTTATCGAATAAAAACAGAATTATACTAATCCTATAGTTCGGCTTCGTTTAACTAAATATCCCCACAAATTGATGAGTAGTAGTTATGTTTTTTAAATTAGCAAAACTTACAAAAAATGCAAGTTTTGCTAATTTATTTTATATATTTGGACTATGGAAAATTATACCAACCGTAAGGAATACATAAGTAAATTACTGGCATACAAAGATAAAGACCTCATAAAAGTTGTTAGTGGTTTACGCAGAAGCGGTAAAAGTACGCTATTTGAATTATATAGTAAACTATTACTTAAACTTGGTGTTGGAAAAAGACAAATTCAGTTTTACAATTTTGAATTGCCAGACAACTTTGTAAACAAAAATTGGGTCGACATTTACTTCGACATAAAAAAGAAACTGCAAACTGATAAACCTAACTATGTTTTTCTGGATGAGGTGCAGAATATTCCGCTCTTTGAAAAATTAGTAGATGGACTGTTTGCAACCAAGAATGTGGACGTTTATATCACAGGGTCAAACGCTTTTTTATTGTCGGGCGAATTAGAAACACTTTTAAGTGGTCGCTACATTGAAATTTCAATTTTACCCTTTTCTTTCAACGAATATTTAACGGCAAGAAACATTGATACAGGTAACAAATATTTGAATTACGAACCTTTATTTTTTGATTATGTAAATGAAACATCATTGCCGAAAGGCGTTGAATTACGTGAAGAAGGTTACGATAAAATTTACGAATATTTGGAAGCGATATACACAACAATAATTGAAAAAGACATCACACAACGACATCAAATAAACGACAAGCGTGCTTTTGAAAATATTGTAAAATTTGTAGCTTCCAACATTGGTAATGCACTTTCGCCAAACAATATTTCAAACACCTTAAAACAGGATGGGCAAAGCGTACACCGCGACACTGTTGAAAAATATTTAGAATATTTGGTAGCAAGTTTTGTATTTTACAAAGTAAACCGCTTTGATTTGAAAGGCAGAAAACAATTGGCAACACAAGAAAAGTATTACTTGGTGGACATGGGTTTGCTTAATATTTTTACAGGCAAAGAACGCACCACAGACAGAGGACACATTTTAGAAAATGTTATTTACTTGGAACTGCTTCGAAGAGGCAACAAAGTTTGGACTGGTACAAGCCGAAATAGCGAAGTGGATTTTGTTTGCAAAACTAAAACAGGTGATATTGAATATTATCAAGTAGCGTGGCAAATGACCAACGAAAACACTATTGAGCGGGAGTTTAGTGCATTGGAAAAAATCAAAGATAATTATCCAAAATATCTACTCACAACAGATGGATTTACACAAAATAGAAACGGAGTAAGACACCTGAACGTTTTTAACTGGTTACTTGAAACAAATGAAAAACAATAACCAAAGGCTATCACTATGTATAATAATTCTAGAAAATCAGGCGGGACAACGTATTATACCAATTAAACATTAAAATGAGCTTTATTATTTAGATATCAGATAAGAAAAGTTTTTCGGGTTACTTTTAAACACCTGTCAGGTTTTTAAAAGGCTAAACCTAAATTTAGAAACATTAAAAAATAGTATAAACCCATTTACAAAAGTTAAATTGGACTTAAAAGAAACAGAATTACCAACCCTAAAAAACTGGAATATTGTATGATGCTGCATGAAAATAAAGTAACATGCCTCTTTTTAGATTTAAAAAATAAAGTTTTAATTTGTTTTTATTTCACCACTCCGGCTAAAATAACTGCTAAAGCTGTTATATCACAAAGCCAAAGGGCTTTGCTCTTTCTTAATATCAAACCTCGAGGCGAGAAGTTACGAACATACTGATAAAAAAATAGCTGCGCTATTTTTTCTGTGTAAATCTGTTAAGTATAACGCAATCAGCGGAATAAGCAAAACGAACCTATAAGAATCTGTGGCTTCTGTGTAATCTGTGAGAGACCAAAATACACTTTTAAGTGTAAACATATTTTAGGATTAAAATCGGCATTTGTTTATCCGATTCATCCGTATTTCATATTTCAAAAGGGCAAGCACATAGGCATTGCCCCTACAAAAAAATAACCACGGGAACTGCGTTGGAAAGGGAACCTAAAGCTTCACAAAGTTTACGTCCTAGGTGTGAAAATTAGCAGTTAGTTCGTAACTGTGTGAGTTGAAAACTCCTGGGTGAATTCGATAGAATTACTGTGATAATTAAAGTTTGGAGTGCGAGTAATCAGTATTGAGAAAGAAAATGGAGAATGATGAGGTTTAACCACAGGCGCTAGCGCGCACACAGGAACATAAAGCTTCACACAGTTTTATTTAACCGCCAAGGAAACAAAGATAATCACAAAGTTACACAAAGGATTTTCTTGGTGGACTTTGTGAAAAACTTTTTATTTCACCACTCCGGCTAAAATAACTGCTAAAGCTGTTATATCACAAAGCCAAAGGGCTTTGCTCTTTCTTAATATCAAACCTCGAGGCGAGGAGTTACGAAGATACTGATAAAAAAAGCCCCGAGGTTTTCGGGGCTTTTTTCTAGTAACTTTTAACAGCGTTGATGAAGCATCTAACCGAATCAGGGTGGATGTCGGGATAAACACCGTGGCCAAGGTTGGCTATGTGTGGTAATCCTTTAAATTTATCCAACATGATTTTGGTTTGTTTTTCGATTTCGGAAAAACTGCTGTATAAAACACAAGGATCTAAATTTCCTTGTAAAGTTTTGTTGTTTCCTATTAATTTTCGCGATTCGATTGGGTCCATATTCCAATCCAAACCAATCGTTCTGCAATTTAATTTACCCATATCCTCACGCGCAAAAAATGCCCCTTTAGCAAAAACTGTTACCGGCACATTTTGGATAGCATCGCAAATTTGCGCTATATAAGGTAGCGAAAAAGTATTGTATTGGTCTGGACTTAAAATCCCAGCCCAGCTATCAAATATTTGTAAAATATCCGCACCACACTCCGCTTGCGCTTTTAAATATAAAATTGTGGTATCGGTAATTTTTTGTAATAAAGCATGCGACAACTCTGGCTGAGTATATAACATTTTTTTAGCCTTAGAAAAAGTTTTACTTCCACTACCCTCCACCATGTAACTAAAGATAGTCCATGGAGCCCCCGCAAAACCAATTAAAGGCACACGGCCATTTAATTCCTTTTTAGTAATTTTGATAGCCTCTAGGGTATAATTTAAATGCTCGTAAGGATTAGGAACAATTAGCTGATTTACATCCTCCAAGGATTGAATCGTTTTTTCGAACCAAGGCCCACGTTGCTCAATCATTTGATACGTTAAACCCATAGCCTCCGGCACTACTAAAATATCGCTAAAAATAATAGCCGCATCCACATGTAATAAATCAACAGGTTGTATCGTAACTTCGGCAGCCCTTTCAGGCGTTTCCACCAACTCTTTAAAGCCCGATAAATTTGCACGAACATCTCTGTATTCCTTTAAAATCCTACCTGCTTGTCGCATTAACCA
>JACCED010033759.1_pt1 | contig 13218 bp, 12 predicted proteins | sample 7455021 | NCBI WGS metagenome assembly JACCED01 (sample SAMN15323456, study PRJNA562643) | freshwater metagenome | isolation source: river surface water | place: USA:Blue River Watershed | collected 2017-08-19 | reverse complement strand
TGACGCAAGTACCACTGACGCAAGGATACCGATAATAGCGATCACTACGAGGAGCTCGATGAGTGTGAAACCTCGTTTGTATGTATTGTTCATCATAAATTATTTATATATTACTCCACGTAGTGTGAATTGCACTAATTATACCTTTAAAACTTCTTTTATAAACTTAAATTGTGGATAAATACTATGGACACACCGTTGCCGAAGCCGTTTTTGAAGTGGCGCCAGATCTTGCGTTCCCTCTACTGTCTATACAATAATAAGTCACAGGTGACGTAGGAAGTGTCGCCTGAATTGCATATGCAGTTGCAGTTGAATCGCAGTCTGCACCAGTACCCATATTTGTAATACCAGTTGCGATAATATTATCCTGAGTAGTAGCTGAATACCCTGTACCATTATCGGTATCAACTGCTGTACACATACCTAAATATCCTCTAACTGGGCCATTTGAATTATGGAATATTTCAGCCTGCTTTCGCATATTATTCGTAGTCGACATTATTGCAGCCACCGAACTTCTATCACGAGATGTGTTTAATGAAGCCACTACTACAGTAGCCAAGATACCGATAATGGTAATTACCACGAGGAGCTCGATGAGTGTGAAACCTCGTTTGTATGTATTGTTCATACAAATTATTATACCTTTGATGGTATAACGGATATGGAGTTGTGTGGATAAACCCCTCGAAAATGCAAAGCATTTTCGAGGGGTTTATTCGGCTTTTACTAAACTAAATAGAACCAGTGATGTTATAGATAGGCATAAGCACAGAAGCAAGAAGCACTCCAACGCCAAGACCTAGCATCACAATCATCGCAGGCTCAATGAGTCCAATCAGTGTATCAACACTGTTATTTACCTCACGACGATAGAAACTTGAAAGCGTTTTCAAAATATCACCAAGCTTTCCTGTTTCCTCACCCACCTTACTCATCTGCGCAAGGATGCTTGGAATTTCTGGATATTCAGAAATAGCATCTGCAAATGAGCGCCCCCCTTTCACACTCACAAGTACATCTTCTATGATTTCTTTATATACGCGATTGTCTACTACTTCACTTGTTACTTCAAGCGCTTGCACCATTGAAATACCACTCATGAGCATCGTGGAAAGATTGTCACAGATGCGTGTAAGAAAGAGCTTTTCATACAAATCTCCTAAAACTGGAATCGTAAGTTTAAATTCATCTACCGTACGCTTCCCCGCTTCAGTCTTTTGGAATTGCCAGAACAAAGTCCCCATGAGCCCGAATGCGATAATAATAAGCCCGAGGTAATTAGTCATTGTATCCGAAATACCAATAACAATTTTAGTATAGATCGGAATCTCTTGACCTGAATCTTTAAGAATCTGACTGATACTTGGAATAACCATTGTAAGCATGAGTGTCATCACCCCAAAGAAAATGGTGATTACGAACGCAGGATAAATAAGTGCATTTCGTGCCTTAGAAACCACTTCATACATTCGGTCAAGATAGTCTGCAAGATACATAAAGGTAGTCTCGAGAGTTCCTGATTCTTCTCCCGACTTCACCATACTTATGTAGAACGGAGTAAACACATCAGGATGTTGCGCAAGTGCTCGAGAGATAGAGCTACCACCCTGCAAATCATTACTAATCTCAGACATGATTCTTCTGAGTTTTGTGTTCTCTGTCTCAGCCCCAAGTAATCTAAAAATACGAAGTGCAGATACCTGCGCTTCAAAAAGGGTTGCGATTTGTCGTGACAAAATTACCACCTCTTTATTTGATACCCGTTCAAACCACGTAAACTCAACATCAAATAGCGACGCCTTATTACTGAGCGGGTTTACCGAAATCACTTTATACCCCCGCGCTTCAACGGTTTCGATTGCAGACTCAAGCGTTGCAGCATCAACAGTACCGTCTCGCTCAACACCTTGTTTATCAATAGATTTATAAGAAAATAACATACTCTATTACATTAGCCGTTCTAGACCTTTTGGATTCGGTGAAAATGAAAATGCATTTTCTACCGTAATTTCACCATTTTGAACCAACTCAACCAACGTTCGATTCATATCTATCATGCCGTGTTCCATGCCAGTCTCGATGACAGTTTGAATCTCATGCGTTCGTCGCTCACGGATAAGATTTGAAACGGCGGAGTTATTTATGAGAAGTTCATATGCTGGTACGAGCCCACCCGCAATACGTGGTATGAGTCGCTGTGAAAAAATAGCAGTAAGCGAACTCGAAAGCTGCACTCGAATTTGATCTTGTTGTTCTGGAGGGAATGTATCAATAATACGATCAATTGTTTGCGCAGCACTATTGGTATGAAGTGTTGAAAATACAAGGTGGCCTGTTTCTGCTGCTGTTACCGCAGTTGCAATAGTTTCCCTTCCACGCATCTCTCCCACCATGATGACATCCACATCCTGACGGAAGGCTGAGTGAAGGCCAGTATAAAAGTCTGCAGTATCAACACGAACTTCTCGTTGATCAATAAGCGACTTTTTAGGTTCAAAAATATATTCAATTGGATCCTCAATAGTAACAATGTGTTCAGCGCGTGTCTGATTGATAAGTTCAATCATCGCTGCAAGTGTCGTGGACTTCCCCTGCCCTACAGGCCCCACACACAAAAAGAATCCCTGTGGCTTTTGTGCAAAGGTTTCAAGAATTGGTGGAAGTGAAAGATCGTGAAAATTTCTAATAACATTTGGAATATGTCGCAACGCAAGTGACATTGCACCTCGTTGAAAAAATCCATTACCACGAAAACGAACACCTTCTTTTACTGAAAATGAAAAATCTACTTCTTTTGATTTAAGAAATTCAACTTCCTGCTCACTCGTGAGTACTGCTTTTGCAAATCCCTCCACATCAACAGATTTAAGCACGGGCTTTTTCTCAAGTGGAATAAGTGAGCCGTCTACACGTATAACTGGGTGTGACCCCACCGAAAGATGGATGTCTGACCCTGACTCCGTAATAACAATATCAATGATATCGTCAAGCTCTCTCTTATAATCCACTGATGACATAATTTATTTTGTTGCGCCTACTAATTTTTGAACCTCCTCGACAACTTCACTTGGAATAAGCTCTGCTTTCACAATATATCCCGCAGCTCCAGCCGCTAGTGCAGACTGCTTATCGTGTTCCTCACTCTGATTAGAAAGTATGATACAGACAGGTGCACCACCGAGCTTCTCTTCTTTGATGCGACGAACCAAATCAACGCCTGACGCGCCTGGCATTACCATGTCGCTAAGTACAACATCATATGCTTCCTCTTGTAATTTCGTAACTGCCATCTCAACAGTTTCAGCGACGTTTATGACATAATTAAGTTCACGAAACTTTGTAGCATACATATCGCGCAAGAAGGCGTCGTCATCAACAAGTAATATTTTCATATACTTTAAGTATACGATGTTTCTAAATAACAATCTTCTGGTTATCGACAGGTTGAACCTCAGTATTATCACTCAATTCTTCATCTTCTACCGATAAAACTGACTCATCTGACTCGTTGTCAACAAGCATTGCTCCACCAAGTGTACTCACCTCTTCAAACGGAATCGAATGATTGAGTGCTTTTATAATTGCATCCTCCTTCATACTTATAAAACCATTTTTGCGGGCCACATTTCGAATTTCTTCTTCACCTGCACTACTGAGAATGAGTTTTTCTATATCGTCGTTAATCGTAATCGCCTCCATCACCGCCACACGACCTTTTGTACCACTTGAGCACTCTGCAGTCGGTTCAACAAAGAGTACATGATCTGTCTTCGGTATGACACTTTTATACTTTTCTGGTAAATCAGAAAACTCTTTTTCAATAAAATCCTTAAGCCCTCCTTCAATCATTGTTTTCTTACCTGAACTAGGGCATATCCTCCTCACAAGACGCTGGGCAAGCGCAAGTTGTAGTGTCGGTGCAATAAGATACGGGTCAACACCCATATTAATGAGACGTGGAATAACCCCTGATGCGTTATTGGTGTGAATAGTAGAAAGCACTAAGTGTCCGGTAAGTGCAGCCTGAATCGCAAGCTGTGCTGTCTCTTTATCTCGAATCTCCCCCACCATGATTACATCAGGGTCTTGTCGAAGTGCGGTACGCAAACCATTTGCAAATGTATACCCAATCTCTGGCCGAACCTGTGATTGACTCACTCCCTCCATCGTATACTCCACCGGATCTTCAAGCGACATCACGTTAAGACCCTGACTATCAATTTCAGAAAGCATTGCGTAGAGAGTGGTCGACTTACCAGAACCTGTTGGACCAGAAATCAATATTATTCCGTACGGTTGCTTGATTGCTTTTCTAATAAGCTCAATGTTGTGAGGTGAAACACCGGTATCCTCGAGTGTGCGAACACCTGCCTCAGTATCGAGGATACGCATTACGATTTTTTCTCCTTGGTTAGTAGGAAGTGTTGAAACACGGAAATCGATTTTTCGATTGTCGATCGAAGCAGAGAATCTGCCATCTTGCGGCTTTCGTTTTTCGTCCAAGCGAAGTGATGCAAGGATTTTAATACGCGCAACTACTGAAGAATGTACTTTCGCAGGAAGTTCCAAACTTCTTACCAAAACACCATCGACTCGAAAACGCACAATGGTAGATTTTTCGTGTGGCTCAATATGTATATCAGACGCTCCACCATCTACTGCATATCGAAGTATTGTAGCAACGATTTTTGTTACCGGAGCATCCTCCTTAATATGTTCAACTTTTTTTTCTTCTTTTTTTACATCACCCTCAATCTCCTCCGCAACCTCTGTTGCAAGAACACTCAATGCGCCACCAATCTCTTCCGTGAGTGACCCGTATGACTTCAATGCGTTTTCAAAATCTTGTTCAAGAATTGCAACAAGCTTATACGGTATATGATCTTGCGCAGTAATAAAATTGAGCGGATCTCTAAAAGAAAGATTTTCTGGATCAATAATACCTATAATAAGTACATCATCTTCAAGTGCAATCGGAATCACTCCGTAATGCTTAGCTGATTCTTCTGGAAAATACTTAAGTACATCAGAACTTATTTTTTCTTGATCTCCAATTGCCCGAGTAGGCAAATCAAAGTACTCCCCAATAGCAGTACGTAACACTTCAGGATCCAACCCTTCCTTTAAAACAGCTTTCTCGTAGGAAATACCTGAACTCTCAACAGAAGTTTGTACACGAAAGCGCTGATCTTCATTAATCAAATTTTTTTCCACGAGGATCGTGAGTAAATTCATATGTATGCAAACTTAACGAGACCGAAGTTAGTCCAATGATGAGAATGGGTTTACTCGTCCAGTTCCTATTTCTTTGATAGGAACTCGAGTATCTTTGAGAGATGTAAAGCGAGCATCTGTAAAAAGGGATTCGTCGATATGTAGTCTACTTATTTTATCTAAATCAGCATAGACTTTTTCTGACATAATCATAAGCTCAGTAACTTGTACCATATCCCCTTCAAGTACAGGACTTTGGGAATTAACAAACACGAAATAACCACCAAGAAATACTAGACTTACTCCTAGAATGACGAAAAGTTTTTTGAGGCGCTCTGACATGATAGATGAAGTTATGATTTAGGTAATGAATAAGTCTCGACTGTAATTGAATATTGCTGGAAAAAATCTGTAGCAGCGCTCAGTGAAATTCCTGTAATCTCCATGAATGTAAGACTACTTTCAATTGATTTTAAAAACTCTTTAAATTGAGAGTATGTACCAATAACTTCAAAGGTAATAGTGTGTGATACTAAATCACGAGAAAATGAATCAGCTACCGAAAGATCCGTCTGTGTCGCTTCTGTAGAAAACTCAGTTTCCTCTACTGAAATATTCCCAAAAAGGAGACCTTGTGAGGTTGCCATTGCTTCTAAATCAACCAATGTTTGTGTATTATCCGCCTCATCAGGTATCATCGCATCAACACGCTCTCTATCAGTTGTTCGAACAGTACTCTTTGCTTGCTTAAGTCTATTTAGGTCAGACTTAAATTTTTCATACTGATTTATTGTTTCTGAATACTGTGCAACCTCAGTATTTATTGCATTAACTTCTTGAAATAGTGGTTTTGTAAAAAAAACAAAAAGCACAATGGCGATAAGTATGGAGAGTATTGGTGTAAGTGATTTAAACATACTGTAATAATTATTGTGTAATCACCTCATCATTATTAAACTCTTCGGTTTCTAAAGCATCAACCTCCACAGACACAGGCTCATCAACCTCAGGCAACACAGCTTGAGCCATAGGCACAACGGTCGCGCCGGTATAAGCGATCATATTTTTATCGAGTGCTCCACTAATCGCAAATGTGACATCTTGCTCAAGAGATGACTCATCATCTGCTACTCCGATGGTTATATCATTCGTAACAAAGTCAGTGAATAATGTCTTCTTCATGAATTCTAGATTTTGAGCCGCCACAGAAGCCACTGCGTCTGTTCCTCCCCCAATATCAAGAAGAGCCTGGAAGCCGGGGTCGTAACTGTACTCAAGAGATACAAGCTGAACTGTATCCTTTGTATGTTTTTCAAGAAGATCAAACAATCGAGATGGTGCGAGATGTTGATTGAGTAGCATTTGTGCATATGTGAGTTTACGATCAAACTCTTCAAGGTCACGAATATCATTTGTTACATCTTCAGAAACTAAAGCACCGAGCTCTGCCTTTTTTGAGTCAAGATTATTTTGTGCGTATGTTTTATAAAAAAATACACCACCAAAACTAAACAAAGAACCCACAATCATGAGAGTCGCAATAAACCCGAACACTCGGAAGGTATGCTTTTTTTGTACAATTTTAGGAATTGCACTTTGTCCATTTGGAGACATCATTGAAGAACGTGGTATATATGACATTTGTATATATTATATCTGTATCACCAATAATCTGACACAGCTATACTGTGGACAGAACTTATTTTTCAAACTGTTGCGCACGTAACGCAACTCCTACCGCAACCGCAAACGAAGGCCCGGCATTTTTAAGTGTATCTTCCAAGAAGGCGGGGTACGCAACCTTACTAAAGGGATCAGCAAACACTACGGGGCGTGTAAACATTTCTTGTACGTACCCCCCGAGCCCTTGCAGAAGAGATCCTCCTCCACTAAGAATAACTTTTTGTATTTGGATATTTCGTTCTTGTTCGTATCGAGTAACAACCATATGCAGTTCACGCATGCCACGCTGAATGGTCTCGGTAATAATTTTAGAAATTCGAGCATCATTTTCTTTACCCAAAAGGCCATATGTCCGCTTTACTTCCTCAGCCTCTGCAAAAGTAATTGATAATCCACTAGCAAGTGCTGAAGTTATATCAACTCCCGACATGAGTACACTGTGAGTCTTCCGCACAAAACCTTGCTCCACAATATAAAGACGTGTAGACGAAGCACCTATATCAAGTATAGCAACCGCCACATCTGTCGGTGTAATCACCGACCTGATTGAGCTAAACAACTCAATCTCACTTCCTACAATCTCAAGGCCAACACCCTGCATAATCGACTCATACCGTGCATACGCTTCGTTGTACACCGCTGAAAGCAATATTAATGTTTCTTTTTTTTCAACATCTACCGAAAGTGCCGTCCAGTCGAGTGTCACCCGTGAAAGAGAGATAGGTATATATTTTCGAGCTTCAACAGGAATCATTGAAGAGATTTGTTCTTCATCTATAGATGGAACGGTAATCGCACTAATAAAACTTGAATTATACGAGAGTGCAAAAGACACACGAGTCGCTGTTGCAGAAGCCTCACGCATAATATCAACAAGTGCTTCAACAATTTTTGAAACCGACAATTGTGTTGTTCTCCCTACTTCAGTTTGCTGATAGGGACCCAACTGCAACTCTCCATATGTCTCAAGAGTAGGAATTCCACGCTCATTCTTAAGCTGCACAATTTTTATAGCGGATGCGCCAACATCAACACCAATACACGCACCACTTTTAGAAGAAGCAATCTCTGATTTAAAAATTGATGTTAAAGAAGAAAGATCAAATGCCATAGAATATATTGTGTATGTATTCTAGCACCTCGTACAGATGATGGTAACCTATACTATATGCAAAAACTGTTTGTAACACTTTTAGATATTATTTTTCCGCCGAGTGACGATGCACTTCGTGTACGAAAATTACATAATATTGACGTCCGCGTTTTTTTCTCCGAAAAAAACGCGGACGGAACACTCTCTCTCACAAACTTCAAAAACCCTGACATTCGTGCACTCATTCATGAAGCAAAATTTTTCAATAACACACGAGCACTGCAACTACTTGCACAAATTTTTGATATATATTTTTTACAACACGCACATACATATGATGTCATAATCCCAATTCCACTCTCTACAAAGCGTCTGCGTACTCGAGGATACAATCAGGTATATGAAATTCTTTGTCACACAAAAGCACATCCACTTATAGAAAAGAACTCGCACATACTCAAGCGCACAAAGCATACGCAACCACAAACAGAACTCACTCGCGATGAACGAATTAAAAACATGGTAGGTGTTTTTTCTACTACAACACCACATCTTGTTACAGGAAAACGTATACTTCTCGTTGATGACGTCACCACAACAGGAGCAACGCTTCGTGCCGCAAAAGCAGAGCTTTTGCGGCACTCTCCCGCCTCAGTCACCTGTCTTGCACTTGCACATTAAAGGGGGTATGCATCAAAGAAAAAAATGTGATATTCTAGCGTCACTCAAGTTCAATCTTGAGGACACATTTGCGCACACTCTAAATTCTTTCGACCAGATGTGCGCACCAGTAACACAACGTGAACGAAATTTTCGAGCACTAAATATATGGAGAGTTGGCTGAGCTGGGTGAGGAAGAAACTGCTTTCTTCCGAACCGACACGAATGTGTCGGACCACTCAGTCAACAAGCCGCGAACGCGGTCTCCATTTGAACACAGTGAATATATGGAGAGTTGGCTGAGTGGTCGAAAGCACCTCACTGCTAACGAGGCAGGGCCTTAAAACCCTCGTGGGTTCAAATCCCACACTCTCCGCTCGTACAAAAATCCGCCTTTTGGCGGCTTTTTTGTTGAGCGGAGAGTAGCAAGTGAATTGTTTCACTTGTGGGTGAGATTTGAAAAGCAGAACGATGCCACAGGCGAGTGAGCTGGGGTCGCGGAAATTTTGTAAAACAAAATTATCTGTAACCAAATCCCGAACTCTCCGCATTAAACTTATGAAGTATTGACATATATGTATTATGTGTTATATAATACATCTTAGTTAGATCTTCCCTGAGGGATTTCCTCTCTGGGTTCCATTTTACGGGTATTATACCCAAAGGAGAATTGCATGAAAACGTTCGTTGCTTTTTTTGTTTTGTTCATGGCATTCGGCATCAGCTTTACAGCCACTGCCGACACCTACCCCACTTCTGACGTATTTGAATACCCTGAAATCATCTCTGAGGAATGCACTGAAGAGACAATCACCCCATCTCAGGGGACAGGGATTTTCAAGGACTGGTATCTCACGATGTCAGACCTGAAGGCGTACGGTGCTCGCGGGAAGGTGTACATGAATGATATTGACTTCACAGTCAATATCTCGAACACCACAACGACAATGTGTCGTTACGAGTATGACAACGGGACAACCGAAGTGTACTCGAGGACGACGTACGACGGAGCTATTGTCGGAAAGGACGATGGGCTGATATCGGTATCAACGTACACCGATGATGTAACAGGACAACTCGAGGTGGATGTAACTCTCGAGCTGCCCGACCAATTCGGTGACACCATCATTGTATTTGGTACGCTGTACATGACTCAATACGGACTCACCGGCTTCACAGAAGGCTACCTCCCTACTCGGGACGGAAGCTCCATCAAGATGTTCGGTGATATGGATATCACCGAGGTCGGACGAAAGGGCTGACGGTACACAAATGGCTGACTATGCGGAGCATAGTCAGCCTTTTCTATATTTACTATATTCCCCTACCGCACCACACTCGCTACTGCCTTTACCAATCCTGGATGCGTAACCTTTGGCACAATCTCATCTTCACTTGGTTTCTTCACGAGTCCTGCAATCTTTTTTGCTGCAGCAAGCTTCATATCATCCGTAATTGCGTTTACGCGCCTATCGAGCGCACCTCTAAATATTCCAGGGAATGCAAGGGAATTATTTATCTGATTCGAATAATCAGAACGTCCCGTTGCCACAATACGTGCTCCCGCCTGCTTTGCATCCTCTGGCTTTATTTCAGGCACAGGATTTGCGAGCGCAAAGATAATTGCATCCTTATTCATAAGCTCAACATGTCGCTTAGAAATCGTACCTGGACCTGAAACACCAATAAGCACATCTGCTCCCACAACGGCATCCTCAACGATTCCATGAACATTCTCTGGATTCGTTATTTTTGCAAGATTATTCTTGTATGGCACCATCCCCTTTCGTCCTGTGTGAATCACCCCCGCACTATCACAGACAATCACATTCGTGATTCCTGCCTTTATAAGAAGAAGCGTCACTGCCCTCCCCGCTGCACCAGCACCAAGTACTACCACCTTCAAATTTTCAAACTTTTTCTTCACCACCTTCGCAGCATTCATAAGTCCTGCGAGTACTACAATGGCAGTACCATGTTGATCATCATGCATTAAGGGAATAGTGAGCTTTTCTTTCAGTCTCTCTTCAATTTCAAAACAGCGCGGCGCACTAATGTCTTCAAGATTGATTGCACCAAATGTTGGCGCTACGTGCACGATGGTCTTGATAATCTCTTCAGTATCCTGCGTATCTAGCACAAGTGGGATACCATCAATACCGGCCATCTCTTTGAGAATTGCACACTTTCCTTCCATCACCGGAAGCGCAGGAATAGCACCAAGATTCCCGAGTCCTAACACCGCAGAACCATCAGAAATCACCGCAACAGTATTTCGCTTTATCGTGTACTCTCGCGCTTCCTCAGGATGCTTTGCAAGATGACTCGACACCGCTCCTACTCCAGGGCTATACATGGTACTCCAATCGTCTTTGGTCTTGAGTTTCCCTTTTGAAACAACTTCCAATTTCCCATGTAGTTTCTTATGGAGCGCAAGTGCCATTTTTGCGTAATCCTTTTTCACTTCTTTCTTTGATGATTTTGATGCCATACCTTACGGTGCTTATGAATAAGTATTGCACAATTATACCCCACTCGGTGAGTACGTGAAAATTTGGTATCATTGTGGATATGTATCCCCATGACCCTCTCACCAAACATTTCCGTATTGATGCGGTGCATGTGAAAGCACTCATTCGACTTGGAATTGTTACCATAGCTGACCTTCTTTATCACCTTCCTGTACGCTATGAAGATATCGCAAGCATTCAATCAGTGGGAGGACTCGTGAAAGGCCAAGACGCCATTGTATTTGGGCAAATTGGTGGACTCAAAGTCCGCAAGGCGTGGAAGAGTAAAGTACCGATCGCTGAAGGATGGATTGAGGACGGGTCTGCGCGCATCAAGATCATGTGGTTTAACCAGCCCTATCTTGCAAAGATGCTCCAGAATGGTATGTACGTGAAGCTGGCAGGAAAAGTAGCAGGAACTGAAAGTACTCCATACCTTGCAAACCCAGAGATAGAAAAATTGGAAGCACTTCCTATTGATAGACATGATTCTATTTTTAATAACACCGAACAATTTGATGACACTATCTATCCGGTATATAGAGAAACTAAAGGTGTGACCTCAAAGTGGTTTTTTCATACGGTACAAAAATGCTTTGAGCGCGGAATACTCGATACACTTCATGACCCTGTACCAGAAGAAATACTCAAGCGATACAATCTCCCTATACTTCGTACCGCACTTCAGTGGATACACACCCCAAAAAAGGCTGACCATGCAGAGAGTGCGCGCAAGCGGTTTGCCTTTGAAGAAGTATTCTATATTCAAACCGTAAAAGCGCAGGAGCGCATGGAGGCGCAGAGTGCCACGAGCTACCAATTCAAAACCGAGAAAAGCCACATCAAAGCCTTCACAGAGCGATTCCCTTTCTCCCTCACTACCGCCCAGAAGAAATCACTCGATGCAATATTCAGTGACTTTAGTGGCACTTACCCCATGTCTCGTCTTCTTGAAGGAGACGTGGGAAGTGGAAAGACGGCAGTAGCAGCAACGGCAGCGTACGCCGTTGCCACTTCACGTCCACCAGAGGGACTCGGGAAGAAACTTGAGTATGGAAACCTCCAAGTCGCCTATATGGCCCCTACCGAAATCCTTGCGAAACAACACTTTGAGTCATTCATCACCTACTTCAAACATCTTCCGATTTCTATTGGACTTATCACTGGAAGTACCTGCATGAAGTTTCCCTCAAAGTCGAACCCCCTGAAACCAACTAAAATCTCCAAGGCACAGCTTTTGAAGTGGGTGAAGAATGGAGAGATTCCTATCCTTATCGGAACGCACGCACTCATGTATAAGTCGGTAGAGTTCAAACATCTTGCACTTGCCATCATTGATGAGCAACACCGCTTTGGTACGAAACAGAGAAAGGCACTCGCGAAGAAGGACGTCCGTATGCCACATCTCCTCTCGATGACTGCCACCCCTATCCCCCGCACCCTTGCACTCACCATCTATGGCGACCTTGATATCACCTTGCTTGATCAGATGCCGAGCGGGCGAAAGCCTGTGATCACCAAAATAGTCACAAAGACTTCTGAGGATGAGATGTATGACCATGTACGGAATGAACTCAAAGACGGACGCCAAGCGTATGTCATCTGTCCACGCATCAATGAACCAGATCCCGAAAAAGAAACGGCGATAAATGCGAAGTCGGTAACCGAAGAAGCAAAACGGCTTAAAGCTACTGTCTTTAAAGAGAGACGTATTGGTGTACTCCACAGCAAGATGAAGCCTGCAGAAAAAGAGAAAGTAATGGAGTCATTTGCTCGTCATGAGCTTGATATTCTCGTGGCAACATCAGTGGTTGAAGTGGGAGTGAACGTGCCGAATGCCACCAACATCATTATTGAAGGTGCAGAACGCTTTGGACTTGCTCAACTCCATCAGCTTCGTGGTCGTGTTATTCGTGGTACGCATCAGCCATATTGTTTTATGGTGAGTGAGAGCAAAAGTGACAAGACGCGTGAACGGCTCAAAGCGCTTACTACCGCAAAGAATGGATTTGAGCTTGCTGAATATGACCTCACCTTCCGTGGAAGTGGTGA
>JACCED011690355.1_pt1 | contig 13219 bp, 9 predicted proteins | sample 7455021 | NCBI WGS metagenome assembly JACCED01 (sample SAMN15323456, study PRJNA562643) | freshwater metagenome | isolation source: river surface water | place: USA:Blue River Watershed | collected 2017-08-19 | reverse complement strand
CGGACGTGTTGAAGCTCTCGAACCGCAGTGCAAAGAACGCACTGCGCGAGGTGCACGCGTGCATCGAGCGGGTGACGCACTACGCGGGCTGGACTGACAAGTTTCAGGCGTTTCTGGGCAGCGTGAATCCGGTTGCGACCCCCCATTTCAACTTCACGCTGGCGGAGCCCGTCGGAGTTGTCGGCGTGCTTGCCCCCGAGGAACGCCCGCTGCTTGCGCTTCTTTCGCTTATATTACCCGCCATCACTGGCGGCAACACGGTGGTCGCACTCAGTTCATGCGCGCAGCCGATGGCGGCGATTGTGCTGGGAGAGATCCTCGCCGTGAGCGACCTGCCCGGGGGGGTCGTGAACTTGCTTTCCGGACGCAGGACAGACTTGCTTCCAACCTTTGCAACGCACGAGCACATCCGGGTCGTATGCGCCGTTGCCAACTGCTCCGATCGTAAAGTCATCGAAAACGGCGCGGCCGATTCGGTGAAGCGAACCGTGATGTGGAATCAGGATCCCGCATTCGACTGGTTTGCTGATTCGATGCAGGGGCCTTACCTGATTCGTGATTTTGTGGAGTTCAAAACCGTCTGGCATCCAGTCGGCGGGTAACCTCAGGCGCATGCTACCATGGGATTTCTTGGAATTTTTGTGTTTCTGGTGATCGGGTTTCTTTTCTCCTCGAATCGAAAAGCCATCGACTGGCGCACGATCGTGTGGGGTGTCTTGCTGCAGTGGATTTTTGCATTCGTCGTGCTGAAAGGCGCGGTAATCCAGCAAGCTTTGTCGTTCCTTCCCTTTCCAACAGGGAGCGCCTGGATCCTTGCGGCGCTATTGGTCGTGCCAATGCTGCTGCAACGTTTTGCGAATATCACGAGCAAGCCTCTTAATTTTACGGTCGGCGCGTTGGTTTGCGCGGGGCTTCTGCGGGGCAACTTGGTTGGGGCGGCATTCGAGAAGATGCGCATCGTGGTGGAGAACCTGATGCACTACGCGTCGAAAGGCTCGTCGTTTGTGTTTGGCGGGCTCGCCGACCCACAGAGCGGACACTTTGCATTTTCAGTACTGCCGGTGATCATCTTTGTATCGAGTATCTTTGCCGTTTTATATTACTCGGGCGTGATGGAGCGGATTGTTGGAGCCACGGCGCGAACGATGGGACGGTTCTTGAATATTTCCGGCGCGGAAAGCGTGAGCGTCGCTGCGAGCATCATGATGGGGCAAACCGAGGCGCCCCTGACCATCAGGCCGTTTCTGGCTACACTCACGCAAAGCGAGTTAATGGTGATCATGACGGCGGGCATGGCTCATGTTTCCGGAAGCATCATGGTTGCTTACGTTCAAATGGCGCGCGTGGACATTGTGCACTTACTCACCGCTGTGATCATGACCGCGCCCGGCGCGATTGTGATGGCAAAGCTCATGGTGCCGGAAACTGGCACGCCGAAAACCAGCGGCGGCGTGTCAGTCAAAGTCGATAACCACGATGCAAACCTGCTCGATGCGGCAGCGCGCGGTGCGTTTGAGGGTGGGCAGCTGGCATTTAATGTCGGAGTCATGCTTGTCGCTTTCATAGCCCTTGTCGCGCTTTTGAATGGGGCTCTCGGCGCTGTGTTTCCTGGGGCGAGCCTCGAGGGCTTTCTGGGCGTGCTTTTCAAACCGTTCGCGCTGCTGATGGGAGTCAGCCCAGCGGATGCTGGGACGATCGGCGGCCTCCTGGGGAAACGGATGGTGCTGAATGAATTTGTTGCATTCAGCGACCTCGGTAATCTTCCTGCCGGAGCGATTTCAGAGCATTCTCGCACAATCGCGACATTCGCGCTGTGCGGCTTTGCAAACTTCAGTTCGATCGCTGTGCAACTCGGCGGGATCGGTGCACTCATTCCGGAAAGACGTAGGGATCTGGCGAGGCTCGGACTCCGGGCGATGATTGCTGGAACGCTTGCAAACTTTCTCTCCGCATGCATCGCGGGGGTTCTGGACACGCACTGAACGGGCTATTGAGCGATTGAGCGGCCCATCAAAGGCGCGGTGCGCGCCCAGCTTTTATCCGGCCCCTTCGGGCTCCGACTGAGCCGCGCGGCCGCCGTCCTTGATGGGAGTCGCAAACTGATACGTGATGTCCCAGGGGAAATGGATCCACTTGTTCTGTTTAAACTCCCTTACAAACAGATCAACGTAAGAGCGGCCCGCGGGCTTTGCGTACAACGTGGCAAAATAGGCTTTTGGCAGAAGCGTGCGCAGCATCTGCGCAGTTCGTCCCGTATCCACAAGGTCATCAATCAAGAGCCATCCTTCGCCATTTCCGGCAATGCTATGCTTTAGGACGCGCATTTCACCCTGCTGGTCCGCTGCACTCCCCAGCTCCTGAGCTGCGTAACTGGCGATACAAACCGTATCGACCATGCGCAAATCCAGCTCCCGGGCCACGAGTGCCGCGGGCACCATCCCACCGCGTGTTACTGCGATAACGCCCTTCCATTCGCCCCGCTGATGCAGCAGTTGGGAAAGATGCCGAGCATCCCTGTGCAGTTCCACCCATGAGACAATCAGTTCGTCTTCGTATGCCATGCTTCGCATTAGCACCAACAAGCCTTCCGTGAAAGCCGAACCAGCCCCTTATGTGATTGAAGCCCCGCACTCGAAGAAAACCATGCCCTCGAACGAGAACTCGTGCTATCGGTAGCAAGGTGCAAGTCCTCATTCCCGACCATCCTCTGCTTGGTCACAAACTCACGCAGCTTCGAGACGTGGCGACGGACCGTCCAACCTTTCGTCGGCTTGCGCGGGAATTGATCACTCTGCTCGCTTATGAAGCGACGCGGGCGCTCCGCACCGAACCAGCAGAAATTCAAACACCGGTTTCGCCGACAACCGGAGTGAAACTACGCATGCCCGCACCGGTTGTCGTGCCAGTGCTCAGGGCGGGCCTCGGTCTTCTCGAAGGTTTTCTCCAAATTCTGCCGGAGGCTGAGGTAGGCTTTCTAGGGATTGCCCGAGACGAGCACTCTCTGCTTCCGTCGATTTATGCGGAACGCCTTCCAAGGGTTCTCGAGGAGCGGCAGGTATTTGTGCTCGATCCCATGCTTGCAACAGGCGGCACTTTGACCGCGACGACCCGCCTCATGCTCGATCGCAAAGCGCAGGATGTCACCTGCATCTGCCTGTTGGCATCTCCCGAGGGCATCGCCGCCATGGAGCGCGCATTCGAAGGCGCCGGGAGCTTGGTACGCATTGTTACGGCCTCAATCGATGAGGGTCTGAACCAAAAAGGGTATATCATCCCCGGCCTCGGAGACGCAGGTGACAGACTCTACGGCAGCATCTGAGAACCCCTGCAGGATTCACGGATAGCCACTGCTTGATTTGAAGGATTGAAAGCGCTTTTTTAAAACAGCTCGCCATGGATGAGTTTGGGCGGGGAAGCTTCGGCGCTGATTTGGATGTTCTCGCGCATCATTTGAATCACCTCCTCGATGTTCTCACGATTCGCATGGATGGTGGCGAGCGACTCTGACTCGCGGACCGGATCCCCGACTTTTTTGCGCAGAACAATCCCGACCGCCAAATCGATTCGCGACTCTTTAGTGACGCGTCCAGCCCCTAGCAGCATCGCTGCAGCACCGATCTTATCGGCAACAATTCGCTCCACGACGCCAGCGCGCGGGGCAGGAACCTCGATCTGGTACTTGGCCTGCGGGAGCAGCTCTGTGCGCTCTACAACCGAGGCGTCGCCACCCTGGCTTGCGATCCACTCGCGGAATTTAGAAAGTGCCGCGCCTGATTGGATGACTCCGCGCAGCATTTCCTCCGCGTGCTCAAGCGACGCAGTCTTCCCCCCCAGCACAAGCATCTGCCTGCCAAGGGCGATGCACAAATCCTCCAAATCGCGAGGTCCCGCGCCGCGTAGCGTATCGATGGCCTCCCGGACCTCCAACGCGTTTCCGATGGCAAACCCGAGCGGCTGGCTCATGTCTGAAATAACCGCCATGGTCTTGCGCCCAACATTATTCCCGATCCGGACCATCGCTGCGGCCAACTGTCGCGCTCCGTCGAGCGTCTTCATGAACGCTCCCGCGCCAGTTTTTACGTCTAACACAATCGCGTCAGCGCCAGCCGCGATTTTTTTGCTCATGATGGAACTCGCGATCAGGGGGATTGAATTCACCGTCGCAGTCACATCCCTGAGCGCATACAGCTTTTTGTCGGCTGGGGCGACGTCGTCCGTCTGTCCGATTACCGCAATGTGCTGCTGATTCACAAGCGAGACGAAGGCCTCTTTTGAGATCTCAGCGTTGAAGCCCGGCACCGACTCGAGTTTGTCCACGGTTCCGCCGGTGTGTCCGAGACCGCGGCCGGACATTTTCGCAACCGGAACGCCAAGCGAAGCCACAAGCGGTGCAAGCACCAGCGTGGTTGTGTCTCCGACGCCACCCGTGGAATGCTTGTCAACCTTCACGCCTTGGATCATCGACAAGTCGACCATCGCCCCGGAATAGGCCATCGCAAGCGTGAGATCGGCACTCTCGCGATCCGTCATGTCCCTGAAAAAAACCGCCATGGCCATCGCGCTCACCTGGTAGTCGGGGATGATTCCCCGCGTGTAACCATGTACGAAAAACTCGATCTCAGCGCGCGACAGCTCCGCGCCATCCCTCTTTTTCTCGATCAAATCAACCATTCTCATGCGTACTGTTCCTGTTGGATTTCACGGTCCCGTGATTCTTGTCCGACGTGTTGCACGCTCATAACGTGACAGCCGTCTCAAGGGCGATTTCCATCATGCTCTGAAAAGTGTTTTGTCTCTCCTGAGGCGTTGTGATCTCGCCGGTAATCAGGTGGTCGCTCACAGTCAACATGCTAAGTGCATTCGCGCCATGCTTGGCTGCAAGCGTGTAAAGGGCGGTTGTCTCCATTTCCACCGCGAGCACCCGGTATTTTGCGAAAAGATCCGTGATAGTCCTGTCATCCCGGTAGAACACATCCGAACTAAAAACATTTCCCACATGGGGTTTCACTCCGCGCGACTGTGCCTGATCGTAGGCGGTACGAAGCATCCCGAAATCAGCGGTGGGTGCATAATCCCAGCCTCCGAACACATTTCGATTGAAGCTGGAATCTGTCGAGGCGCTTTGCGCAAGCACCAGATCGCGGATCCGGATGTGCGCCTGCATCGCGCCGCATGTGCCGACCCGTATCAGGTTTTTCACACCGTACTCCGCCATCAGTTCGCTTGCGTAAATTGCGACCGACGGGACTCCCATGCCTGTGCCTTGCACCGAAAGACGTCTCCCCTTGTACGTTCCAGTGAACCCCAGCATGCCACGTACCTCGTTGTAGCAAACAACATCCTGCAGGTAGGTTTCAGCGATGAACTTTGCGCGAAGGGGATCGCCAGGCAGCAGTATGGTTTCAGCCACAGCGCCGGCGGGTGCGTTGATATGAATGCTCATAGGTTGAACTAATTGCTTAATACTAGGGGCTAAGCGAGGTCTCGAAGGAAACTCACGCCGATCGAAGGCGGTAACACCTGAAAATTATCCGCAATCGTTGCTGCAACATCAGCGAATGTTTCGCGTGTTCCAAGAGAGCGTCCACACGAGAAACTTTTGGAGACTGCAAGAAGCGGGACGTTCTCGCGGGTGTGGTCGGTTCCCGAATATGTCGGATCGTTGCCATGGTCTGCAGTGATCAAAATCAGGTCGCTTGCAGGCTGTCGCGCGCAGAACTCCTCCAACTGCGCATCGAACTCTTCGAGCGCGCGCGCATAGCCAGCAGCGTCACGTCGGTGCCCGTACAAAGCGTCGAAATCCACGAGGTTCAGAAAGCTCAGCCCGTGAAAAGATCCGGACGCAAGTTCACGCAGCCTGGTCATGCCCTCCGAATTTGAGGCGGTGCGGATTGAGCGCGTGATTCCTTCGCCATCGAAGATGTCGCTGATCTTGCCCAACCCGATGACGTCCATCCCCGCGTTCTTAAGTCCGTCCAGGGTGGTTGGAGCAAACGGCTTGAGCGCGTAATCATGCCGGTTTGACGTACGTCGGAACGCTCCCTTGGCACCGACAAACGGGCGCGCAATCACGCGACCCAATTTGTACGGCTCCGCCATCGTCAGCGCTCGGCAGAATTCGCAGATGGCGTATAGTTCGCCAAGCGGCACCGCCTCCTCATGCGCGGCGATTTGCAACACGGAGTCAGACGATGTGTAGACAATCAACGCCCCGGAACGCAGGTGTTCTTCTCCAAGTTCAGTAATGATTTCCGTGCCGCTTGCGGCCTTGTTTCCAATCACGCCACGGCCTGACTGCTTTTTGATCGCGGAAATGAGTTGGTCTGGAAATCCGTGGGGAAACACCCGGAAAGGCGTATCCACGCGGAGCCCCATCAGTTCCCAATGTCCTGTCATTGTGTCTTTGCCGCGCGATGCGGGGGACATTTTTGCAAAACAGCCAGTGGGGTTCGGAACTGCCGGCAGATGTTCGATGTCCGAGATGTTTCCAAGCCCCAAGCTCTGCATGAACGGCAGACGCAGTCCGCCGACTGCACTTGAGATGTGCCCGAGGGTGTGTGCTTTTTCGTCACCGAATTCTGCTGCATCGGACGCGGGCCCTATGCCCACGGAATCCATCACAATCAAATGAATGCGATGAAATGGTTTCATGAGAATTGCGGGCGAAGGCTCAACGCGAACGCTAGAGCCGAAGCGCACACGGGTCTAGGGAATGTGATCGCCTTTGAATGCCGCAGGCAGCAGCGCCCCAACCGTCCATGTCTTTCGCACGCCCGCGAGGTTGGCCGCGTACACGGGAGTGTCGCTCGAACAAAACTCCGAAATCACCTGCCGGCACGCGCCGCACGGCGAGATGGGCACCTCGGTGTCCGCGACAACCGCAATCGCCTCGATGCGGTGAAACCCCTCGGAGACTGCCTTAAAGACCGCTGTTCTTTCCGCGCAGTTCGTCAGACCGTAGGAAGCGTTTTCCACATTGCAGCCCGCAATGATCCGTCCGCTTGCAAGCACAGCCGCTCCCACCAGAAACCGCGAGTAAGGCGCATAGGCAAAGCGGCGAGCGTTAGTCGCGGCTTCAAGGAGTTGATCTTCCATGAAAGGAAAGGGAGTTTGGCTGCTCAAACAGAACGCACGCTTACACGCTGTTTTTCTCAACAGATGGCCTAACCAAAGCCTGCCGTGCGCTTCAGTGTATCGACGATTTTTCTGTCATCCTCGCCGCAGTCCCGCACGAGTTGAAGAAAGCCTGCCAGCGTCGTGCGCATTCTTTTTACAAACGGACGGTCACCGCCGCAGCCGTACATCAAGTCGTCAGGCATTTCACCGCGCAGTTTTAATCGCGCTTTCACAATGAGACGCGGCAGCCACGAAATCCCATCAACTGCAGCACTCTTGGCCGGAAGCTCCGCCATCGAGACAACGCGTCCGGTCCACGTACCCGACATCTCGTTTAAAAAATAATCACGCCGAATCGATTGAATCGCGATGACCTCCTCAAGGTCCGGATCCGCGTCGTAAAGATAGTCGTCCACGAAATCGAACAACTCTTGAGGGGAACATCCGATGGACCGCAAAAATCCCGCGTCCTCCACATTGAACATTGTTTTGGGAGATCGGCGGCCTGTATTCGCGGCAATGATTCCCCGCGCGTGAACCTCGCGCAGCGTTTGGATCCAATCAGCGTCATCCATGAGATAAGATGGTGTGTGGACTGCACGGGGCCCAAGCATACGTGTTGCCAGCGACTGGCGGGGTCCGCGACCCGGGCGTGCAGTGTGTTTTGGACGGTTGCGAATGCGACATGCGAAGGAAGCCGTACACTGAGGCCGCTCTTGGAAATTCTCAAGGAATCCGCTGGCTGCCCAGCGAGGGATCAGAGCACCGCCCGGCGGCCATTTAAATTTCAGCCTGCAAAATCGCGTTGTTAAATGTGCTAAAAACTGCGGGAGAATAAATTAAGGATGTAAAAGTGAGTCTCATTTATGAGAATTGCGGTATGATTTTCTCAGCTGTGACTGTCTCTGCGCCTGAGCGTAAAGCCGACGATTCCTGTGTGCACGTTTGAATTCCACATGCCCAAGTCCCCGTGGCACAGCTGATGCTCAAAATGCTCGTGAGGACTTAACCCCCCTCAGAAACGCATATGAAACTCGATGTGACCAGACGCGGCGGTCTCATGCTCGGGTTGGTGGCGGTAGCGAGCATGATGGTGTACCTCACGGTGTCCCCAGCTCGTCAAGGGGGCCGAAGTCGGGAACCTCTCGATTCAAACGAACCACCGGATCGCGATTCGGTGCTGGCCGCAAATTTTTCCCCGGCAAACGCTTCCCGCATTTCTGCGGAAGTCGCGCACGGCGCGGCGCCGAGCGCTTCCCGGAAAACAGCGTCCGCCGCGCTACGGGTTGAGCGAGCAGGCGGGGCACCCGCGATCACAGGCGACCGGTTGCCTGCCGCGCGTTCCGAGATCAACCCGCATCTGGACCGGGGGCGCGTCGCGCGACTGGGCAGGCCCGAGGTGGCGGCTTGGCGCGGCTTTCAATCAGGCGACCTGATCACGCTGCCGGGATTCGACGGAGAGGAGATGGAAGCAAGTATCGCGCTCCGCACCGAGGACGCGGGCTGGCTACGCCTCGGAGGCGAACTCAAAGGCACGGAGGGCACCTTCGCGATCAACACCAACTTCGACACCATCAGCGGCTTTGTCCTGCTTCATGCGCTGAACCTCGCTTACGAAATCACCACTGAACCTTCCGGAGATGTACTCATGGCCGAGCGGCCGCTCGAAGCTCTGATGTGTACCAGATTTCGGGAGTCGCCAACGAGCGAGGCGGAACTCGCTGGAACAAGCGCCACGGGAACCACCATCGCGCAAGGTGCCGCCATTCCCTCCATTAACACGCGCCCCGGAGCGAAGGGTGTGATTTATGTGGATTTTGACGGCGCACAAGTCACCGATCCGGCGTGGAACGGCGGGAGGCTCATCTCCGCCTTGCCGTCCAACTTCACGGCGGAACAGGTGGAGGTGATCGTGCGCTCGGTTGCGGAGGATTACGCGCCGTTCGATGTGACCATCACTACGAACTTGGCAGATTACACCGCCGCGCCCGCAGGCCGCAGGATGTGGGTCATTGTCACTCCAACCAGTACTGCGGCGCCTGGTTCAGGCGGCGTGGCCTACGTGAATTCATGGAGCGGATCGGGCAGAAACTTTTCATCGACCATTCCGTGCTGGGTTTTTAACGCCGGAGTAAAATCTGCGACCGATACGATCGCCCATGAGGTTGGGCACACTTTCGGTCTCGGCCACGACGGGACCACCACCGGCAGCACTTATTATGCAGGGCACGGCGGCGATTTAAACACGCCCACAAGTTGGGGCCCGATCATGGGGGCGCCCTTTTCGAAAAACGTCACACAGTGGAGCAAAAACGATTACGCGAACGCGAACAACAGTGAGGACGATTTATACGTGATTTCACGCGATCTGAACGGAGTTGGATACCGCGCAGACGCGCTGGTTGGGACTGCGATCAGCGATGTGAACCGGCCGCTGCTGGTGAACAACGGGGTGTTTGATGTCGGCGGGGTGATCAGACGCTCTGATGCCGGCGATCTTCACCAGTTCAGCACCACGGGCGGCTCCATAAGCGCGACCGTACGACCGCTGGCGAACATCTTCGCCAATGTTGACGTGCAGTTGGAGTTGAAGGACGGCTCTGGCGCAACGCTCGCGTTCTCTAACCCAGTTGAATCACTCGGCGCCTCACTAAGCTGCAGCCTTCCTGCGGGGACCTACTGGCTTGTGGTTCGCTCGGCATCCACCGGTGCACGCCCCGCGGGCGGTTACGCGACGGGATACTCGGCTTACGGATCCGTCGGCGAATACCGCTTGTCGGGGACGATCACGAACACGGTGAGCACTCCCTTGCTACCGAGCCTCTCAAAAACAAGTGGAATCGTGGGCCAGGCGTTCAGCCACGCGCTGGGTCTGGCCGCTGGAGTCACCGTCAGCGGGACACCGGCGCCGCTTCCGCCCGGGATTCTCTTCGATGCCGCAACCAACACCTTTCGCGGGACCCCTACAGAGTCCGGCGAATGGAACATCAAGCTCTCGGTTGCGACCTCAGGCGCGACCGCCGAGGGTGTGCTCAACGTGCGTATCGAGCTGCCGTACGTGTCGCTGAGTGTGGGGTTGGATGAAAATCGCACGATATTCACGACCGCAGCCGCTCCGTGGACGGGGGTCATGGCTAAGCGCTCGGACGGCATCGAAGGGCCGGTTGCGGTAAGCGGTGTGGTGGCGGACAAAATGTCGAGCTCCGTGCGCTTCTTTGCGAAGGGCCCCGCGTTGATGACCTTCTGGTGGATGGCGTCGAGCGAGGCGAAAAAGGACACGCTGCAGTGCCGCATCAACGGAAAACTGGTCACCGATGCGCTCAGCAGCGAACCACTCTTGATTTCCGGTGAAACCGGCTGGCGGCCTGCCCAAGTGAACATCCCCGCAGGCAACAGGCATTCCATCGAGTTTGTGTATGCCAAGGACGCCGCGCTGCGGGCGGGAAGCGACAGGGGCTGGGTGTACGGGGTGCAAATCCGCCGGACACCCCCCGCTTTCCGCGGGCACCCGCTTTCGAGGAATGTCCCGAGGGGTGGCGGCGAACTAAAGCTGTCCGCAAACGTGGTTGGCGCGGTCCAATACGAGTGGAAGCTCAATGGCGTCACCCTGTTTGACGAAACATCCGCCACACGCACGGTGAGCGGGTCGAAGACTCCAGAGCTGACGATCAAAGGGCTGCGGGTCGCCGATGGAGGAGCGTACACTCTGGAGGCCACCAACGCATTTGGCACAACGGTTTCGCGTCAGGCGCTAGTCCAGTTGCCGGGGCTGCCGGTCTTCATGCAGCAGCCCGTGGAACCGGTGGGCCTCAAGGCGGGCAACGTCCTACGGCTCAACGTGCAGGTCTCGGGGCCGGGCCCGATCAGCTACACCTGGTACAAAAACGGGGCATTACTGACGCGCACCACCGTTCCGAGCGTGGAGATAAAAGCCAAGACGACGCAGGCCAGCGGGCTCTACAAAGTGATCGCGACAAACCCCTACGGCTCCCAGACCTCCAAAGAGGTGCGTGTCACCATCGCGGCGCCCTAGGCTGTGAGGCGGCCATGGCCACTGAAAGACAAAAACCCGCTACGGTTTTCGGGATGAAACGATTGTCCTGACAGTGTATCCGTTCCCCGAAAGCCCCTCCTCCGAAATTCCACCGCAGGCCATAGCCGGATCGACAGAAGAGTCAGCCTGGCGGGGTTGCAAGAGTCGCGTGGCCGCCTCGCCACGGGCTCGGATGCTGGCCGGGCGTTGGTTCGCTCTTTTCGTCGCGTGGTTCGTCGCGTGTGCGGGGGTTCCCCTCGGCGGCGACGCGGCCTTTGCTGCAGCTCCAGCCAATGACGCGGAATTCAAAACCGCACAGGCCGAGGCTAAAAAAACTTTTCAGGAAAAAATCGTCCCGTTTGTGACCACATACTGCTCCGAATGTCATGGCACCAAAAAGCAAAAGGGGGGTACGACGTTTCACACGGCGCTAAAAAACCCAGGCGCTGCCGCCTTCCACAGACAGTGGAAACAATCCGTCGCAGCGGTAAAGGCTCATGAAATGCCTCCGGACGATGCCAAAAAAACGCCGACCGAAGCCGAGGCTCAAACGTTCATCGACTGGGTGTCGAATATGAAATACATGAGCCCGAAAGATCCGGGCGCGTTCGTGATCCGCCGTTTGAATCGGGTTGAATACGCAAACACGCTGCGGGACCTGCTCGGCGCGGATCCCGAGTGGGCGCGCAGCCTGCCGGAGGAGGTGTTGGGCGCTGGATATTTGAATTCCCTCTCTCCATTACTGATGGAGCAGTACCTGACCATCACCAATGATGTGCTCAGTCGCGTGTTCGCGCCGGAGGACGCGCCGCCAAACGCCCTGCAAAAGGAGCTCTTCGGCGACGCGCCATTAGACGGTGCAAACCAGCGCGGGGCTGCCCGAAATGCTGCAAGAGCAATTGCGCGGAAAGCCTATCGCAGACCCCCCAGCGAGTCCGAGCTGGACGTTCTCATGAGCGTGTTTGATCTCGCCATCGAGAACAACCGGTCCTACTTCAACTCGCTTCGGCTGGTGCTGAAAGCAGTGCTTGTTTCACCGCAATTTCTATTCATCACACCGGCGGGCGAGCCCGAACCCGGAAAAGAAATCGTACCCGTCGACGATCATCAGCTGGCATCAAGGCTTTCCTACCTCTTGTGGGCCACCATGCCAGACCGCGAACTCTCCTCGCTCGCCGACCAAGGCCGCCTGCGCAATCACGCGGTCCTTGGCGCGCAGATAAAGCGCCTGCTTTCAGATCCACGTTCGCGTGCGCTCTTCGACGGTTTCGGCGCGCAGTGGCTTGGCATGGACAAGCTCGCGAGCAAAGCGTTCGACGCCGCAAAATTTCCGCAAATGACCAAGGAAATGCGCGCCGCGATGTACGACGAGGCGCGTCTGCTTTTTGAGGTCATTATGCGCGAGAACCGCAGCATCCTCGGATTCCTGGATTCAGATTTCACGTTTTTGAATGAGACTCTCGCCCCACTATACGGTCTTGAATCGGAAGTGCACGGCCCGGAGATGCGCCGTGTCAGCCTTTCCAATCCAAACCGAGGCGGGATTCTCGGCATGCCGGGCGTTTTAGCGACAACTTCCTTTCCAGACAGGACGAGCCCCGTGAACCGCGGCGTCTGGGTCCTCGAACAAGTACTAGGCGAACACGTGCCTCCCGCTCCGCCCAACGTGCCCTCCCTGGACAAGCAGGACAAACGGAAGGTCGCCAACCTCAGCCTGCGCCAGCGTACGGAGCTGCACCGCACGAACGCGGTCTGCGCGAACTGCCACAAAATTCTGGATCCAATCGGATTCGGTCTTGAAAACTTTGATGCGATCGGGCGCTGGCGCGAAGTGGACGAAAACGGTGCGGCCATCGACGCACATGGAGAACTGCCGGGTCAGAATAAGTTTTCGTCTCCGAGCGAACTTAAGAAGATCATCGTCACGCGTGCGGACGACCTGAGTCGGAACCTCGCACAGAAGCTCCTCGCGTACGCTCTCTGCCGCCAGCTTGAAGGCTACGATGAAATTGTGTTAGATGACATAAGCGACACGGTGACCAAGGACGGCTACCGCATCCAAACCCTCAT
>JACCED010365302.1_pt1 | contig 13219 bp, 10 predicted proteins | sample 7455021 | NCBI WGS metagenome assembly JACCED01 (sample SAMN15323456, study PRJNA562643) | freshwater metagenome | isolation source: river surface water | place: USA:Blue River Watershed | collected 2017-08-19 | reverse complement strand
CGGCCATTGCAAGGTTGTGGAACGCGATGGATCGCTGCGTGCGGATGCGGAAGGCAACCCGATCGAACGCACCATGCTGTTCAAGCGCGAAGTGCCGAAAATCACCGATAATTGGCGGGTGATGGGTCTGCGCGGCACCGGCAGCGATACCTATGAAGTGCAAGACCTTTTCGTGCCGGATGATTACACCGTGCAGCGTGACCTGCCGGAAAATCGTCAGACCGCCGGCACGCTCTATCAATTCACCAGCACGCATGCCTATGCCGGCGGCTTTGCTGGCGTCGCACTGGGCATTTGCCGTGGCATGCTGGACGCCTTCCTGAAACTCGCCATGGAAAAAACCCCGGCCGCCAGCACACGCGGCCTGCGCGATAGCCATGTCATTCAAAGCCTGATCGCACGTTCCGAAGGGCGCTGGCGTTCGGCGCGCAGCCTTTTGCTGGAAACCCTGCGCGATTGCTGGGAGATGGCGGAAGCCGGCCATGAATTCACGAATGATGAGCGGGTATCGATCCGTCTGGCATCGACCTTCGCCATCCAGACCTCACGCGAAATTGTCGAGCAGATCTATCAGGAAGCCGGCTCAACCGCGATTTTTGAGGATAATCCCTTTGAACGGCGCTTCCGTGACATTCATGCGGTGTCGCAACAGGTGCAGGGGCGTAGCGCGCATTTCGAAGCGGTCGGCCAGCATTTGCTGGGCTTGAAGCCGCATGCGCGATTCTTGTGAGGGACCGGAGCTGAGTTTGGCCCGGCCCGAAAGGCTAACGACCGCCGAAGGCGGGCGTGAGCCCGAACGGGCGACGCCGCTTATGCGGCGTAGCCAAGCGCGCGGATGCGTGCGCCAGCATTTAAGGGCGGATCGGCAAGGATCCGCATCATTATAAAACGGAGGAAATGAAGATGGGCCTGCATGGTCTGAACCACTACACGATCCGCCCGGTGGATCTGGAAGCCACGAAGCATTTCTATGAAACGGTGCTGGGGCTTGAAGTGGGCTATCGCCCGCCGCTGACCTTCCCGGGTTATTGGCTGTATTGCGGTGGTCATCCCACCGTGCACCTGATTGGTGAACGTCAGGGCGAAGAAGGCCTGCCGGAACGCAAGGCGGGGCATACTGGCCTGGTGGACCATGTTGCCTTCACCTGCACCGGCTTGGCCGATATGCGCGCGCATCTCGATAAATTGAACATCCAGTATGAGGCGCGCGTCATTCCGCGTGATCGCCAGACGCAGATCTTCCTGCGTGATCCGAATGGCGTCGCGGTTGAATTGAACTACCCGCCCGCGGAAACCCCACCCGCCTGAGACGGCGCACCACAATAAAGGCGGTGCAGCGTTTGCAGCACCGCCTCCGCCCGCGGGTCAGCGATGCGGTAAAAAATGGTCGTGCCCGCGCGGCGGGTCGCGACAAAGCCATCGGCACGCAGCAGGGCCAAATGCTGTGACAAGGCGGATTGCGACAGGCCCACGCTCAACGCCAATTCATTGACGGTTTTTTCGCCCGCCGCCACCAGATCACACAGCACCAAAAGGCGCCGTTCATTCGCCAAGGCGCGCAATAGCCGCGCGGCCTGGGCTGCCTTTTCCGCCAGCGGCGGCGCCATGTCCCCAACAAGGTCAAAAGGCGGAACCAGAACCGAGTTTTCAGCGTTGTGATCGGGCATGAGGTATTTCTAATACTTCAGGCCGCCCATGGCCATGCATCGCGCCCGCATGCTTGACGAGCGCTAAGCAAGGCGCTTAATGTAATATTATAACATACGATGATCTTTCCCATGATGGCTGTTCCCATGCAACGTCGCCCCTTCCTCGCCCTGCCCGCCTTGCTCCTGGCCCGCCCGGCCCCTGCCCAGGCGCGGCTTTCTGTTGTGGCTTCCTTTTCCATCCTGGCCGATATGGCGCGGCAGATTGGGGGGGAACACATCACGCTCCGCGCCATTGCCGGCCCGGATGTGGACGCCCACGGCTTCCAGCCAAGGCCCTCCGATGCCGCGGCCCTGGCTGGCGCTGATGTGGTGATCCGCAATGGCCTTGGCTTTGAAGGCTGGCTTGATCGCATGATCCGCTCCTCCGGCTTTCGCGGGCGGCTTGTGACGACGACCGAAGGCCTCACGCCACGCATGATGCAAGCCCATGCCCATCATGGTCATGACCATGGCGGTAGCGGGCGCCGGCAGCACCATAGTGTCGCAGCGCGCCAAACACAGGACCCGCATGCCTGGCAGGATTTACGTTTGGCCGAGAATTACCTGCGCCAAATTGCAGCCGGGCTGATCGCCACCGATCCAGGCGGCGAGGCGCTTTATCGGCGTAATGCGGAAGCCTATGCGGCGCGGCTTGCCACACTCGATCAATGGGTGCGCGCCGAAATCGCCAAGGTACCGCCAGCGCGGCGCAAGATTGTCACCAGCCATGATGCCTTTGGCTATTTCGGCGATGCCTATGGCGTGCGCTTCCTCGCACCCCAGGGTGTTTCCACGGAGGCCGAGCCCTCCGCCGCCGAAGTGGGCCGATTGATCCGCCAGATTAAGGCAGAAAGCATCACCGCGCTTTTCATGGAAAACATGACCAACCCGGCAACCCTGCAACGCATTGCGCAGGAAACCGGCTTGCGTGTCCGCGGCCGTCTTTATGCCGATGCGCTTTCCGCCGAAGCCGGCCCGGCACCGACCTATGAGGCCATGTTCCGACATAATGTCTCGCTGATGGTGCCGGCGATGCGGGGGGACGCCGCATGATCATGACCAGCCTTCGCAATCTGGCCTTTGGCGCAATTGTGGGCCTTGGCACCCTATCCAGCGCCATGGCACAGGGCTTCACGCCGCATGTCACGGGTGAAGCCGATCTCGGGCTTTATGGCGTTTCGACGGTCAACGCCAAGGATTCCGCCCGGCGCGGCACCAGCCTGTATCTGTTCGGTGAGGTCGCCACCGGCTTTCACATCGCGCCGGGGCTTTCGCTGCAAACCGTGGTGGCGTTTGAACCAATCGGCGAAGGCGACGCCTTGGGCGGCTTTCCGATGGATGGCGTGATCGGCTTTCGTCGCCAATCCGCCTTTCTGGAGGCCTTCTTCGCGGAATGGAAACCGGATGATGCGCTGACCCTTTATGGCGGGCGCTTCGTCGCGCCCTTCAGCCGCGGCCATCATGACTTCCCGGGTATCCTGACGCGCATCCGCGCGCATGAAGTGCAAATGATCGGCGATGCCATGGGTGTCGGCGGCACCTGGAATTTCCTTTCCGACCCGCGCTTTGGTGAACATGACGTTTCCGCCGCCGCCTTCACGCTTGACCGAACCGTTTTGTCTTCAACCTGGCTGACGCGGCGCCGCTGTTGTGATGAGCGGTATGAACGCTATAATCGCAACACCGAACAGCAAGGCGGGCCTTCCAATACCGGGCAGATGAATAGCTTCGCCCTGTCGCTGGATGGCGATAAATTCGCTTTCGCGCCTGGGCTTTCCTATCAGCTTTCGCTGGTCTCCCGCGCCGCAGGCAAGGAAGATGGTACGGCGCGCGAATGGGGCTATTCCGCCGCGCTTCGTTATGAACAGCGCTGGTCAGCAGCGCAACGCACGTTGTTCTTCGCCGAAGCGGTGCAGTTCCGCAATGCCGAAGGTCGCCCGCGTTTTGAGACCGATGATGGCGAAGAAACCACCATCGCTGAGCGGCGCAATTTTACGACCCTGGGCGCGCAGCATCGCATTGATGATTGGCGCGGCACGCTTGCCTGGCAGCGCGATCAGCGCAAGCGCAGCGTGGATACCCTGCCCACGGAAAACTACCTGGAAGCTTCCATTGGGCGCGATATCGCCCATGGTTTCGGGCTCGATCTTGGCTACCAATATGGGCGGCAGTTGATCGAGGCTTCAGGCCAATTGGGTACGACCCACGCGATATTGGCTCGGCTGTCCTGGCGCGGCGGGCTTTAAGCGGGCCTCAGGCGCAGTTACCGCCCCCAACCGTCCCAGAATTCTTTCACCTTGGCGAAGAAACCTTCGCTTTCCGGGCTGGTGCGGCCGCCCTTTTCGGCTTCGGTTTCGAATTGCTCCAGCAATTCGCGCTGCTTGGGTGAGAGGTTTTGCGGCGTTTCCACCGTAACCTGCACATACATATCGCCACGCGCCGCAGACCGCAGCACGGAAAACCCCTTGCCGCGCAAGCGGAATTGATCGCCCGTTTGCGTCCCGGCAGGGATGGTCACCTTGGAACGCCCGCCATCAATGCTTGGCACTTCCACATGCCCGCCAAGCGCGGCCTGCGTCATGCGCAGCGGCACGCGCACCAGAATATTCGCGCCATCGCGCTGGAAAATCGCATGCGGTCGCACGGCGATATCAACGTAAAGATCACCCGCCGGCGCGCCGCGCAGGCCCGCTTCACCCTCACCGGTCAAGCGGATGCGCGTGCCATCATCAACGCCCGCCGGAATCGAGACATTGAGCGTACGTTCACGCTGCACACGCCCAGCGCCACGGCAGATCTTGCAAGGGTTCTTGATGATGCGGCCCTGGCCGCTACAGGTCGGGCAGGTACGCTCAACCAGGAAAAACCCTTGCTGGGCCCGCACCTTGCCGCTGCCTTGGCAGGTTCCGCAATTCTGCACGCCAGACGCAGCCCCACCTTCGGCCCCAGCGCCCTTACAGGCTTCGCAGGAGACGCTGGTGGCGAAACGGATCGGCTTTTTCGCCCCGGCAAAGGCTTCCTCGAGCGAGACCTCAACCTGGGTGCGTAAATCGCCCCCCCGGCCTGAAGCCGCACGCTGGCCGCGCCCGCCGCCGAAGCGGCCGAACATTTCCTCGAAAATATCTTCAAAGCCACCGCCACCGAAGGGGCTGCCGCCGCCAAAGCCGCCGCCGCCACCCCCAGGCCCGCCCTGTTCAAAGGCAGCATGGCCGAAGCGGTCATAAGCCGCGCGCTTTTCGCCATCCTTCAGGACGTCGTAAGCCTCATTCAGCTCCTTGAATTTGGCTTCGGCTTCCGCATTGCCTTGGTTGCGGTCCGGGTGCCATTTCATCGCAAGCTTGCGATAGGCTTTCTTCAGGTCATCTTCGCCCGCATCGCGCGGAACGCCGAGAACCTCATAGTAATCGCTTTTTGCCATGATCGCCCTAACGCCCCCACCGTGACCCAGACCCGCCCCCAATCAGGGGCCAGATCTGCGTCATGGCTCTTCGTGTCATCACCCGGACGGGGTCAGGACGGCTTCTTCTTGTTCGGGTCCACTTCCTCGAACTCGGCATCCACCACCTTGTCCTTGGAACCGGCGCCAGCACCAGCACCGGCGGCACCCTCTTCAGGCTTCGGCGCGGCTTGTTCGGCCTTATAGAGCGCCTCACCCATTTTCATCGCGGCTTGCGACAGCTTTTCCGAAGCTTCCTTGATGGCTTCGGAATCCTGGCCTTCCATGGCGGTACGCGCCGCAGCCAAGGCCGCTTCAACTTCCGCCTTTTCAGCCGCCGGCACCTTATCGCCGCTCTCCTTCAGCGTCTTGTCGGTGGAATGCACCAGCGCATCCAGCTGGTTGCGCACTTCCACCGCCTCACGCCGCTGGCGATCAGCTTCCGCATTGGCTTCGGCATCCTTCACCATGCGTTCGATATCGGCGTCCGAAAGGCCCGACTTCGCCTGGATACGGATTTGCTGTTCCTTGCCGGTCGCCTTGTCCTTCGCGCTGACGCTGACAATGCCGTTGGCGTCAATATCGAAGGTCACTTCCACCTGCGGCACGCCACGCGGCGCGGGGGGAATACCGGTCAGGTCGAAAGTGCCAAGCTGCTTGTTATCGGCAGCCATTTCACGTTCGCCCTGATAGACCTTGATGGTGACCGCGGTTTGATTGTCATCCGCGGTGGAGAAGGTCTGGCTTTTCTTCGTCGGGATCGTCGTGTTGCGATCAATCAAGCGCGTGAAGACACCGCCGAGGGTTTCAATACCAAGGCTGAGCGGCGTCACATCCAGCAGCAGCACATCCTTGACATCACCCTTCAGCACGCCGCCCTGAATGGCCGCGCCAATGGCAACGACTTCGTCAGGGTTGACGTTGCGCGCGGGTTCCTTGCCGAAGAATTGGCGGACCGCTTCAACCACTTTCGGCATGCGCGTCATGCCGCCGACCAGGATCACCTCATCGACTTCATTGGCGGCAAGGCCGGCATCCTTGAGCGCCTGGCGGCAGGGCTCAAGCGTGCGGCTGATCAGATCATCCACCAGCGCTTCAAGCTTGGCGCGCGTCAGCTTCATGACCAGATGCTTGGGGCCAGAGGCATCGGCGGTGATGAAGGGCAGATTGACTTCGGTTTCCTTGGAAGAGGAAAGCTCAATCTTCGCCTTTTCAGCCGCTTCCTTCAGGCGCTGCAGCGCGAGCTTGTCACCGCGCAGATCAATGCCCTGTTCCTTGCGGAATTCATCAGCCAGATAATCGATAATGCGCTGGTCGAAATCTTCACCACCAAGGAAGGTATCGCCATTGGTGGATTTCACTTCGAACACGCCATCGCCAATTTCCAGCACGGAAACGTCGAAGGTGCCGCCACCAAGGTCATAGACCGCGATGGTGCCGCCCTTCTTCTGATCCATGCCGTAGGCCAGCGCGGCGGCGGTCGGTTCATTGATGATGCGCAGCACTTCAAGCCCGGCAACCGTGCCGGCTTCCTTGGTGGCTTGGCGCTGGGCGTCATTGAAGTATGCGGGAACGGTAATGACCGCCTGGGAAACCTTCTCACCCAAATGGGCTTCGGCGGTTTCCTTCATCTTGGTCAGCACCATGGCGCTGATCTGCTGCGGCGCGTAGGTCTTGCCATCCACCTCAACCCAGGCATCGCCATTGGCGGCCTTGGTGATCTTGAAGGGGGCAAGCCCGATATCCTTTTGCACCATCGGGTCATCAAAGCGGCGGCCAATCAGGCGCTTCACCGCATAGAGTGTCCCCATGGGGTTGGTCACGGCCTGGCGCTTCGCCGATTGGCCAACCAGCCTTTCGCCATTCTTCGCGAAGGCGATCATCGAAGGCGTGGTGCGCGCGCCTTCGGCGTTTTCAATCACGCGCACATCCTTGCCTTCAAGAATGGCGACGCAGGAATTGGTGGTGCCGAGGTCGATACCAATGACCTTGCTCATCCGAGTTCTCCTCTGCGGCGGATCGCGGCGGCCCGGAATGGCACCACGGCGACCCCCTGTGCTGTACGGCGGCCTAGGCGCCGCCGCGGATGGGGTTATCAGAGGCCGCAGCCCGGGGGGGCGCAGCCATCACGCCCCGCATGTATGCAAGACAGGGCGGGCAGACAAGATGGGCGCGCCAGGGGGCGGCGAAATTCCCGCCCTAACGCGGGCCGCGGCGCCGATTGGCCTCAAGCTCTGCCGGGCTGAGCGCGAAGGACACCCTAATGCGGTATTCGGCCGGGTTCCGTCCCGGCGCGAAAATAATGCTTTCCTGCGCCGTGGTGACGCGGGCGCGGGTCTGGTTGCCGGGGAAATTCACCAGCAGCAAGGCATCACGCCGTTCGATCAATTGGCTGTCATCGGCCGAGGTGACCGCCAAAAACCAGGGGAATTCGGCGCGATTGCCCGGGGTGGCGGGGCCGCGTTCCACATCCATGATGGCTGAGACCTTCACTTCCACCCCGCCGCCGCGGATGTAGTCACATGTGGCGTTGAGCCCCGCGATGCGCCCATCCACAACCATGGAAGCCAGATCGGCCGGGGCACCCGGGCGGAAACGGGTCACATCCGCGCCATCGCCCAGAATCGTGATCCGGGGACAGGGCGCCTGCGCCGGCGGGGCGGAGGAGGACCCAGACCCGCAAGCAGCCACCAAACCGGCCAGCAGCAAAACCCCGAAGCGCCGCATTCTGTTAATCCCCTCTATGAGCCCCGCGGAGGGCGGTTTACTCTGACCATTCTTCGCGCCGCGCCGCAACCTGTGGCCGGTTCACCGGATGGATATTTCCGACCATGGCCTCTTCCCACCCGCCCCTTAAGCTGCTGCTCGCCGGCCCGCGTGGCTTCTGCGCCGGTGTCGATCGCGCCATCAAAATCGTCGAGGAAGCCATCAAACGCCATGGCGCCCCGGTTTATGTGCGCCATGAGATTGTCCATAACCGCTTCGTGGTGGAAAGCCTGGAACGGCAGGGGGCCGTCTTCGTCGAAGAACTGGACGAAATCCCCAATGACGGCCAGCCCGTGGTGTTTTCGGCCCATGGCGTGCCGAAATCCGTGCCGGCGGAGGCCGCCAAGCGCATGATGTTTGCCCTTGATGCCACCTGCCCGCTGGTCAGCAAGGTGCATCGTGAGGCGGAACGCCACCATGAACATGGCCGGCATTTGCTGCTGATTGGCCATGCCGGCCACCCGGAAGTGATCGGCACCATGGGCCAATTGCCGGAAGGCAATGTGACGCTGGTGCAAGACGCCGATGATGCCCGCAAGGTCAATCCGCCCGCTGGTTCTTCGCTCGCCTTCACCACGCAAACCACGCTTTCTGTCGATGATACGGCGGAAATCGTCAGCATTCTGCGCGAACGCTTTCCCGATATTCGCGGCCCGGCCAAGGAAGATATTTGCTACGCCACCACCAATCGTCAGGCGGCGGTGAAGGCGATTGCGGCGCGGTCAGACCTTGTGGTGGTGGTGGGCGCGCCCAATTCGTCGAATAGCCAGCGCCTGCGCGAAGTGGCGGAACGCAGCGGCGCCGCCCGCGCTGTCATGGTGCAACGCGGCGCCGATCTGGATCTGGCGCTGGTCGCCGGCTGCAAGACCGTCGGCGTCACGGCCGGTGCGAGTGCGCCCGAAGTGCTGGTAGAGGAAGTCCTCTCACGCCTGCGGGAAGCCTATACGCTTGATGTCGAGGAAGTCGTCGTGGCGGTGGAACAGATCACCTTCCGCCTGCCACGCGGGCTCGCGGCCGAATAATGGCGGTTTACACTGAAGTTTCCGATGAGGCTTTGCGCGCTTTCCTCGCGGAATATGCGCTTGGCGAATTGCTGGCCTTTCGCGGCATTGCCGAAGGGGTGGAAAATTCCAATTACGCGCTCAAGACCGAAGCGGGTGATTTCATCCTGACGCTTTACGAAAAGCGCGTGGACCCCGCCGAACTTCCGTATTTCCTCGGGCTGATGGATCATCTGGCGGCGCGCGGCATGGCCTGCCCTACCCCGGTGCAGGGCCGTGATGGCGTGGCGCTCAGGCAATTGGCGGGCCGGCCGGCCGCCATTGTCACCTTCCTGCCCGGGGTTTGGCCGCGCCGCGTGCGGGCCGAACATTGCGCGCCGCTCGGCCAGGCTTTGGCGGAGATGCATTTGGCCGGCGCGGGCTTCGCCCTGTCCCGCCCCAATGCGCTTGGGCCGCAGGGCTGGGCGCCGCTCTTGGATGGTTGCCGCGCCCGGGGCGATGAGGTGCAGGCCGGGCTGATCGCGGAATTGGATGGCGCTTTGGCCGGCATTGTGGGCAGCTGGCCCGCCCCAGGGTCCCTGCCGGTGGGGCAGATCCATGCCGATCTTTTCCCCGATAACGCCTTTTTCCTACCGGGCGCTGATGGCCAACCGCGCGTTTCAGGCGTGATTGATTTCTATTTCGCCTGCACGGATCTGCTCGCCTATGATGTGGCGATTTGCCTGAATGCCTGGTGTTTTGAAGCGGATTTCGCCTTCAACGTGACCCGGGCGCGCGCCATGCTCGGCGCCTATCGCGCCATGCGCCCCATGTCCGATGCGGAATTGGCCGCGCTGCCGGTGCTCTGCCGTGGTGCGGCGCTGCGCTTTCTGCTGACCCGGCTTTATGACTGGACCCATACCCCCGAAGGGGCCTTGGTGACGCGCAAGGACCCGGTCGAATACCTACGCAAGCTGCGCTTTTTCAGCGGCGCAGAAACCCTGGCGGCTTTGGGCCTGTGACCGAAAGCGCTGACCCCCGCCCTGTGGTTGAGATCTGGACCGATGGCGGCTGCAAGCCCAATCCCGGCCCGGGCGGCTGGGCCGCCATTCTGCGCTTTGGTGAGCATGAACGGGAATTATCAGGTGGCGAGGCCGAGACCACCAATAACCGCATGGAATTGACCGCCGCGCTGAAAGCGCTGGAGGCGCTGAAAAAACCCTGCCGCGTGGCGCTGCATACGGATAGCGAATACCTGCGGAATGGCATCAGCCGCTGGATCCATGGCTGGGTGCGCGCCAATTGGCGCAATGCGGCGAAGGAGCCGGTGAAGAACCTGGATCTATGGCAAGCCATCCTGGCCGCCGCCAAACCGCATGAGATCGAATGGCGCTGGGTGCGCGGCCATGCCGGCGACCCCATGAATGAACGCGCCGATGCGCTGGCAACCGCGGCGCGGGATGCCGCCGGGGGGTGAGCTTGCCTGCCCCCCGCTCTGGCGCGTATATCACCCGTACGACGCGGGCGTAGTTCAGAGGTAGAACGTCAGCTTCCCAAGCTGAATGTCGGGGGTTCGATTCCCCCCGCCCGCTCCATGAACTTCCCCAACATTGATGTCGGTACCGCTTACGGCTGAGTGGATGGATTGGCTCTGGCTGAATACCGACTTGCGAGCAGGAAAAAGATTTACATATCGCATTTTTTTTAATTATTCATTAATATCGCATCACTTGCAGTTGGGGAATTGGGATGTCGGGAACTTCCGGGAATGATTCCATTCAAGGGTCCAGTGGGAACGATACTTTATACAGTTATGGCGGAAATGATACGATCGTCGGCCTTGATGGAGATGATCTGCTCCATGGCGGTAGCGGCACCGATAGTATCATTGGCGGTAACGGTAACGACCGGCTTTTCACCGACCAGACCGCCGGCAATGCGACGCTTTTGGGCGGCAATGGCGATGATCTGATCAATGCTGGCGGTGGTAACGATATCCTTGATGGCGGCAATGGTTCGGACGATCTTCTCGGCAGCCCCGGCGACGACAGTATCTTCGGCGGCGCGGGCAGTGATTTCTTGGAAGGAGATTGGGGTCAGGATACCTACCGGGGCGGCAGCGGGGCGGATAATTTTTACCTCACATATCAAGACCTTTTCACTTCGACCCCCAACCTTTCTGACATCGGCTCAACGGTAACAGCGCCGGATCAGGTGCTCGACTTCAATCGTGCCGAAGGTGATCGTCTGACGCTCATCGGCCGATACACTTCAGGCTATCCTGTCCCGGCCATTTACTACCCGCCGGGCGATGGTGGTGGGCTTCCGCTGCGCTGGATGGGCGCCCTGCCTTCGGCTGTATCCAGCCTCTCGCCGGGTCTTGCGCTGCCGGCGGGCGCCGTTCAGGGCTATGTCCCGGTCTATTGGATATCGCAGAGCGGCGGCGACGGCTGGATCGCCATGGACCTCGACCTCGATGGCACTTTGGACGCCTCTGATTTCGCCGTTTTCGTCAATACGGCTGATGATCAACCGCTAAGCGCGGCCGATTTCCCAGACGAAGGATTTGATTTTCAATTTGCGACCGCTGGCAATGATTCTGTCCTCGGCGTCGCTGCGGCGGATTTGCTGAACGGTCTTTCAGGCAATGACACCATGGACGGGTCCGGCGGCGATGATGTGATTTGGGGCGGCGATGGGGATGATATCCTGCGCGGCGGCAATGGTAATGACACGCTGATATCCTGGGATGGCAATGACACCATGCTCGGCGGCGATGGGGATGATTTCATTGAAGGTTACGCCAACGATTCCATTGATGGCGGTGCCGGTAATGACACGATCACGGGTTGGTGGAGTGCCGAAACAATCATTGCTAGCGCGGGCAATGACTGGATTGATTTTTCCGGTAGTAATGACATTTTCACTTATGTCGCGGGCACGGGCAGTGACACGCTGATTGGCGGTTCTGGCAATGATACGATTTACCTGTCGTCTGGAACTTGGACGCAGGGCACAGATGGTATCTGGACCACGTACACTCAGGGCGGAACCAGACTCTATATTGAGTCATGGGAAAGCGTCTTGGTGGCGCCTTCATCCGGTGGCGCAAGTCTACTAGGCGATGGGCTCGATAATTTCCTGAACGGTGGAAATGGCAACGATACGCTCTCAGGCCTTGGCGGCGCTGATACGCTCCATGGAAACGCGGGCAATGACTCGCTTATTGGCGATACAGGAAATGATTCGCTGATTGGCGGGGAAGGAGATGACACCTTCTTGGCCGGCGCTGGCGATGATACGCTGCTGGGTGGTTCTGGTCGCGATCGCTTTGATGGCAATCCCGGTAATAATCTGATCAATGGTGGCGGTGGGGGGGATGACTATGTCTCCTACAGCAATGGCGTCCAGGGCAGCTTTGGGGTTTCAGTCAATCTTGTTACGGGTGTCGCCTCAAACACCTATGGTGGTACCGACACGCTTATCGCAATTCGTGGCGTCAATGGGTCCCCGCAAAGCGATACACTGATCGGTTCAGATCAACTTTCCGGCCAAGTCGGACTGTCAGGTTATCCAAGTGGTGGAACGACTTTTTGGGCATCCCGCGGAGCAGATTTGATCGACGGGACCCTGTCGTTCGCAGGCAATGGAGTTTACTATAATTCCGCCAGCACACCTGGAAATACCATCATCGCTACGTTCGGCGATTATCTGAATGCTACGGTTATCAAGTCAATCGGTGGCGCAGACACCCTTATGAATATCAGTAGCATCTTTGGCAGTACCGGTGATGATGTCTTGAATGGGTCGCCAACGGCCGCGCCAGATGATGTTTACGTACAAACACGAACACTCCAAGGTGGTGCAGGAAATGACACCATCAACGGCTTTGGCTTAATCATCAATCGGGCCGACTATTCAAGCGCTACATCCGCAATCAGCGTTGATCTTGCCGCCGGTTCCGCCAGTGATGGTCAAGGCGGAACTGACCTCCTCATCAATTTCAGGCGTGTCAGGGGATCAAACTTTAATGATACAATCCTGGGGAGTGCCGGCGATGATGTCATCGAAACGCGCTCCCTCGGGAGCCATCGCCTGGATGGTGGCAGTGGCGTCAATACCTATAATTTCGCTGACATCGCGGGCGGCAATGGCACCAGTGCCGTTCTGATTGACCTCGGCACCACCCCCGCAGAAGGCGGCGGCTATGTGGGGTTTGTCGTCAAGCCCGGCGGCATCACAGATACGCTGATTCGCTTCAACCAGACGCGCGGTGCAGACGGTAATGATACGCTCTACGGCACGCCGGGTGACGACGTGTTGCGTGGGGCGGCCGGCGACAACCTGCT
>JACCED010845225.1_pt1 | contig 13220 bp, 10 predicted proteins | sample 7455021 | NCBI WGS metagenome assembly JACCED01 (sample SAMN15323456, study PRJNA562643) | freshwater metagenome | isolation source: river surface water | place: USA:Blue River Watershed | collected 2017-08-19 | reverse complement strand
GCCACGGGTTCCTCCGTCGCCTGCTTGGCGAGTTCAGCGAGCGAGCCCAGGGCGCGCTCCATCTTCGCGGCTTCCTCGGCGTAGAACGCCCCGGTCGGGGTCAGGGTCTTCACGACCTCCGCGAAGCGGATCGACCATTCGACCAGGGGGCGGGCCTCCCCGGCGTCATGGATCCATCCGCGGAGCAGGTCGGTGAATTGGATGAGCTCGGCGGCCAGCTGGGCCGACTGTTTGCCTTCGACGTCCCCGACGGGCAGGGTGGGTGGGTCGCCGGCAAGCAGGTTGTCCGGCGCCAGCGCCGTGCCGAGGATCAGCCGGGACCGGAAGTCGGCCAGGCTCCATTCGCCATAGGCGACCTCGGTGAGTCGCTCGCGATGGGCGGCGTCGGCGCCCCAGTAGAACGGGGCCGACTTGAACCAGCCCTTGATGGTCGAGGTGTCCCCGGCGTCCCAGCGGTAGCGGTCGCGGATGACCTGCAGCTCGGCGAGGTCCATCACCTCCTGGGCGGTGCAACGCCCGCGGGGGAGCGCGAGCAGGCCCTCGGCCAGGGAGGCCAAGGCGGATTTGCCGGTGCCTTCGAGCGCGACGTGGGTGAGGAAGATATCCGTCGTGCCACGGTCACGTAGCACGCCCTGCAGGACGGACGCGTAGGTTTCGGGGTCGGGCGAGAGGATGAGGATATCCCGGGGACGCAGGGTCGGGTCGGCGGTCATCGCCTTCAGGAGCTCGTCGCGCAGGACCTCGGCCTCCCGGACGATGCTATGGCAGCGATGGATCGCGACCGATTCCAGGGCGGGGTCTTGCGCGGTGCTGAAACTGACGGTGCGGTCGTCGAACTTCGCGATGCTTTGCTGGAGGGATCCGAGCAGCGTCGCGGGGAAGGGCTTCTCCGGGGCGGTCTCCCCGCCGAAGTTCCACTGCTCGTCGTCGACGAGCTTGGCGAACTGGTTGCGGAAATGCTCGGCCGTCTGGCGGATGAAGTCGGCGCCCGGGGTGTTCAGGTCGTCGGGGAGCTTGGCCCCTTTCTTCACGTCGAGGTGGTAGCCCAGCGTCGGCTGCAGGAAGATACCCTGAACGTTGAAGTCATCGGCCTGCCCGAGGGCGGCCAAGGACCGGAGTAGGGTGCGGGGGATGTCCCCGCTGGCGAGGAGCGCGATCCGGCCGGGCAGGGCGGCGCGGATCGTCTCCCTTGCTCCGGCGTCCTTTTCAAGTCGTGCCATCACGTCGCTCGGCGAGATCAGGTCGTGCCCGGCCGACCGGGCGACGTCCCCGTGGACCTCTTTCCAGAGGGTCGCGAGGCGGTCACCTTTCGGGTTCTGCTGGGCTTGCAGAGTCCATTCGGGGTCATCCAGGGTTAGTTCACGCAACCGGCTGGCGATGCGCTGCGAGACCTCCCAGCGGACCATCCCCCCGTCCAGCTCTGGTTGGCCCACGCAGTCCTTGAAGGCCGCCCCCACCTTGCTGCGGGGGTCGGATAGGATCGCATGCACGCGAAGCTCCAGAGATTGCAGCGGGTCATGGAACGAGCTGCCCGGTTCCTCCCCGCGTAGCAGGGCGGCCGCCCAGGGGGCGAACCGGTGCGTGTTCATCAGGTCCGCATGGGCGTGGACCCCGAGGCCGCGGGCCTGGTCGCCCACCTTCGCTTCGCGCACCAGGTAGTAGCTCAGCCAGTTGCTGAGCGCCTTGCCGTCGACCAGGATGATCTCCTTGCAGAAGATCTTATCGGCGGGTCGGCTGCCCGGGCCGATTAGCCCAGCGAGGGTATCGCCCATCTCGGTCATCCGGGTGACGTGGTGGCTGGTGACAGGCATCTTTGTGAAAGCAGTGCTGGAGTTCTACCCACCCCTGTGTCCACTGCAACCCCAGCCTCAAGTTTGGGCGGAATCTTATCCACACTGCCGCCTACTGGCTAAACTACGTTGGCAGACGATAATCTTCCGACCGGTAAATTATCTTAGGCTTGTTCAAGGAAGGCTAATTCCTAGGAAAGCGCCATGCCCCGCGTCGCCAACCCCCTCACCAAGGTCCGCAAGCGCCTTGAACCCTGCTGCTTCGGCCTAGCCAATTTCAAGAACCTGCCGAAGGACAAGGACAAGCCGAGTAAGCCCGACCTTCACCTAAGTTTCTATCGCAAGAATATCCCCATCCAGCGGGAGATTGTGCCCAAGGTCGACGAAGCCCTCGACTTGGCCTGCGAACGTCTCGGCCTGGATCGCGCGCTCGTCCACGGATTTGTGCTACCCGACCCCACCTTTAACGCCTATTGCCGGGACGGCATCCGTGGAAATGCCGTCGTCTTTGTGAATTCGGGGCTCGTGGAGCATCTGACCATGCTGGAGATCGCCTATGTCATGGGTCATGAGCTTGGGCATTTCCTCATGCCTTTAGGCCTTCGGACCGTCTCCGACGGAAACGGCGGACAGATGCCCGCGAGCATGGAGGATGCCATCGTTTATCGGCAGCTGGAGATCAGCATGGACCGATTCGGTCTGGTGGTTTGTCAGGACCTCAACGTGGCTTACTCGGCGGCCCTAAAACTCCAGTCCGGACTGAGTGGGGAGAACATACGCGTCGACCTGGAGGCCTTCGGGAAAGAAGCGGTCAAGGGTTATGTCCGCGACCACACCGAGTACTACGGCGAGGCATTCTCCTCACACCCAGCAGTTTATGCGCGGATTCGCGCCCTTTATCTGTTCTCTCAGTCCGATGAATTCCATGCTTTGGTCGGCAAAAAAGGTGGTCGTCCGCACGCCGAGGTGGACGCGGACGTCCAAAAGGACCTCCACGCCACCTTGGATTATTATGCGGAGAAACTCATGGACGACGCTCTTGGCGCGTTTAACAACGCCCTGGCGGCGTTGCAGGTCGATCATGAGGGCAAATGCGAACTCGCCCACTACGCGGTCAATCCTCGCACCCCTCCAGATGAGGAGCGAATCCGAGGTCTCGCCGGCGACCTACAGAAGATACCGGCCAAGGAGCGCGGTTCCAAGGTGGGCGCCAAGTTCGAAGAGTTGATCAAGGAATGCGTGCTGCGGTGCCCATACCGGACGCACGAGCACCTCGCTGCGGTCCTGACGAAGCTCGAGAGGACCAAGTTCCATCCGGTCGCTAAGACCATCGCTGACACCTTCGCTGAGCAGTTAGCTAAGGTTCGGTCCAGCTAATGCAGAGAAACGGGATTTAGCCAATTCCCTCAGGCCGGCCGATGGATCGGGGCATTTCATTGACCTCTCAGTCTCTCATGCGCGCGTAGGAGGACTGGCTCTTGGGGGAAAGGAGCAAGGCCTTGGATAAGTAGTTTCTGATCGCGGCAAGGGCCTTGGACCGAACTTCATGATTACCCGGGCTGATAGCCAGGGCCCCACGCCCAGGATCAATTCGCGATACTTCTCAAAGGATTGGTTAAGCCTGCCGTCGGCTGCCTGGGCACCTGGGAATAGTATCACTGAGGCGGCCGTGCCACGGATGGCCTCATTGTAGGTGTGCAATTTTGTAGATATACGCATGGCCCGCATTCGGACCTCCTTCGTGTGGCGTTTCTTGCATCATCTGATGCGGTGTTTTTAGGAGGTGCGGTTTCGTTGGCGCCCCAACGCGATATCAGTTCAGCTGGCACATGCTAACGGGATACACTCAGAATCTCAGGGGCTCCGTCACTCTAGACGGCGCCCTGCCTAATGTTGGGGTCATTTCCATGGTCTTCTCGGCCTCTTAGGCCTAGAAGGCTCTGGCCGACGCCCTTCCGGCAGTGGACCCGGTGGCGGCAGGCTTGCTGGGGGTTATGTAATCCTATCGGTCTGGTCGGGTTCATGGATGGCAAGGTGATGGCGGAGTCAGTTAATAGGCTTGGGTTTTAGCCAGTTAGGCCTGGACAATCAGATAAACCTGGACAAATCTCAGGCCATAACGTTACTATTGAAAACTGTACATACGTTCACTATCACCTCTCCATGTCTAAGCCCAAGTTTACCTGTATTGACCTCTTTGCCGGCTGCGGCGGTCTTTCGCTCGGCCTGAAACTTGCCGGGTTTAAAACCCTTCTGTTCTCGGAACTTAACAAAGATGCTAGCGCAACCTTCGCCGCAAATCACGAAACTGACGTCATCAAGGAGGGTGATGTGCATAACCTTACGAAGTCCGATGGTAAGGTGCTGAAGGCTCACCTCAAGAAGTGGGCTTTCGAGGGAATCGGGGCAATTGACCTAGTTTGTGGTGGTCCGCCTTGTCAGGGCTATTCAGGTATCGGTCATCGAAGGACTTTTAAGCTCGATAAAGAGGAGATTCCGTCGAACCACCTTTTTCAGGAGATGGTAAAAGTCGTCAAAATAGTTGAGCCGAAGATTTTTCTTTTCGAAAACGTGGCTGGCTTACTTTCATCGCGCTGGAGTGCTGGTGGAGAGAAGGGCGAGATTTTCCGTGATGTCCTAAAGGAATTTAGGAAACTAAAAGATTACGTTGTTCGCTGGGAACTGGTTCATGCATCCGACTATGGCGTCCCGCAGAATCGCCCGCGCGTTCTGGTTGTCGGGATCAACAAGAGATACCTCGCGCTTCCTTCCGATAATCCTGAGATAAAAGACGAAGCTTCCCTTATTTGCCCTACTGCCGTGAAGGATGGTTGGTTGCCTGCGGGGAAGGGAGGAGCGCCCGGTTTAGAGGATTTACTGTCCGATTTGGCTAGGGGTGAGCGCCGCGGAGAGGAGGCTGATCTCGTCTACTCATCAGATCCGAAGTCTGAAATCCAGAAGTGGCTTCGTACTAAAGAATCGAAGGTTTTAAGGAAAGGTGATGTTCTTGCTGAGCAAGAGTACTCAAAACATAAGCCTAAGGTTCGCGAGAAGTTCCAGCACATGCTTGATCACGGCGTTATTCCTGAGAAATTTAAGACTAAGAAGTTCGCACAACGCGTGCTTCCCAGGACTTGGGTGAAGACAGGTGGCAGGCCCTCGATCACGGCCACATCTCTTGCCGATGATTATGTTCATTATTCTGAGCCTAGGACGTTGACTGTCCGCGAGTGGGCACGGCTTCAGACTTTCCCTGACTGGTATAAGTTTATGGGTCCAAGGACCACCGGTGGGCGTCGTCGCGCTGGCGACCCATCTAAAGGTGATTGGAGCCGCGATGTGCCAAAGTATACCCAGATTGGAAATGCCGTCCCGGTTTTGCTGGCCAATGAACTAGGTAAGCATTTTATTAGGTTGCTTAAAAGCAATGAACTCAAGACCGCTGGCGGGAAATGAGGCGAAGAACTTGATCGCCATCAACAACACGGGGACGCCGTCCGCCCTGTTGTTCTTGACGGCTGCGGGGCTCAGTCATGCCCTTCTTGACGCCACCGAGCCGGTGCGACGCTTTTTTGAGGCTGCGGATTTTCATTTCTATGAGCGACAATCTCAGGGGCCCGCTTACAAGGTCACAAAGCAGTGTACTTTGGCGCTGAGTGATGGTGTAGTAGAGACGACGGTATCCTTATATCGGCCAGTTACGAAGAAGGGGGATCCGCGGCTATGGATTTCCGGACTTAGGGAGCACGCCAAGCCTGGTGATATCCTGGCCTTGGTTATCAAAGATGACCGGCTGGTGGTCTCGAACATATCCCAGCTTACGCCGCCTGAGATCGATATCGTAGAGGAGCGCTCGAATACATATTCCTACCTTGATCAAATTGTCTCGGAAAAGCTTGTGTATGAGTCTTCTTCCCGGGCCGCAGAACTTGTTGCGAAGCTTGCTAAGATAGCAAAGCGTGATCTTCCCTCTGAGGTTGATGCCGATACCGCTGTCGGGAGGGCGATTGAGACTGCCTTGGGAATCAAGATTAACAGTAACAAGGCGCCTGATTTTAAGGGTATTGAGCTCAAGTCTAGCCGCGAATTCAGGAGGGCCAAACGTTCAGGCCTATTCGCCAAGGTTGCGGACTGGGAGGTCAGTAGCTGCAAGAGCAGCGACGAGATTCTGCAGCGTCATGGTTATGTGGAGGACGGAGTCAGGAGGCTCTATTGCACTGTTAAGGCAGCGCGTCCCAACCCTCAGGGTCTGTTTCTTGTGAAGACTGACACAGAACTCAGGGAAATGTGTAAGATGGCAGGAAGGACATCCGGCGTTTGTGTCTGGAAGCTTTCGGGTCTTCATGAGGCTTTGTTAAAGAAGCATAAAGAGACTTTCTGGATTAAGGTGGAGTCATTTAGCCGTGGTAAGAACGAGTATTTTAGGCTCAAAAGCGCCATCCACACCAAGACCCCTAGCGTTACACACTTCGACACGATGCTAGATTCCGGAGACGTAACTGTTGATCACCTGATTAAGCGTGGGCCAGGTGAGGCGCGTGCAAATGAGAAGGGACCTCAGTTTAAAGTGGCCGATGCAAAGAGACCGCAGCTTTTTCTCGGAAAGCAGAAGGAATACATTTTTTCCTGATTAGTCTTTGGATGCTACCGCTTTTGGGGTCCAGTTGAATGCAATTCTCTTGGGTGTTTACAATCCAACCCCCTCCACTACGGCTTACAAACACCACACGAAGGAGGCCTGGATACGGTCCGTCCAGAAGCACGACGGAGGCTGACCGCCCTCCTAGATTTGTTAGCAGGACCATTTGCGCCTTATGGCGTCGCACGACGCGGGGAAGATGCTGGAGCATGAGAAGACGATCGGACACATGGCCTGGGTCGTGGCCGAGCTGGCCGTCAAACTCTCGATTATGGATATCGCCCCCTATAACTAAGTCTTTGGGAGGTCAGCCAAGTCGCATTGGATGGAGGATGCTTTTGCCTACAAGACCCAGCTGTCCCGTGGCCGAGACGCCCGGTTCAAGGTGTCGGTGATCTCGGGCTACCATTTCACCTGCGCCCTGACCGGCTACCGCCTGATCGCAGCGAAGTCGACCTATGTGCCCCTGGAGGCCGCCCATATCCATGCCCACGCCCGCAAGGGGCCCGACAGCGCCACCAATGGGCTAGCCCTCACCCCGACCGCACACGACCTCTTCGACGCCGGCCTATGGACCATCGACGACGACCTGTGCGTCCGCGTCGCCCAGGCCGACATCGCCGAATCCATCCTACCCGGCGGCTCCCACTTCAAACTCGCCGACCTCCACGGCCGCCATCTGCCACGGACTGCCCCTCCTCGCCTGACACTAACTTTCAAGAAGGCCAATCTTCCGAGGTCCGTCCTGCATCAGTGGTCGGATTCAACCTCGCAGCCCGATCCATTCAGCTGCCTGTCAGGATACGAATTCGGCTTTGAGGTGCCATGGATTAAACTTGCGCCTATTTTTCCTATCAAGAATATCATGAAATGATCTGTACTACGCAGAAGTATACCGTCGGAAAATTTATGACCAACTGGGCGACTTTCCAGATGGACCCCCCGTATCAACGTCAGGCCAATGTATGGAGTGCGGCTAAAAAAGCCGCTCTTCTTGAGACACTTTTTCTGAAGTTGGATGTCCCGAAGTTTTATCTGCACAAAATCCAGAACGCAGCGGCCTTCGATTTCGCCGTTGTCGACGGCAAGCAGCGCTTAACCACTATCTGGAATTTTTACCAGTCCAAGTTCGCCCTTCCATCAATCAGCCTACCTCCGCGAAGAGACTATCCGAAGGACCCGTTACGTGAGGGAATGTTTTACAAAGATCTTTCTGATGCTTGGAAAGATTGGTTTCGGTGCATCGAGCTAGACGTTGTGATCATTGAGACCGAGGGGCCGGAGGATGAGATTGAAGACATGTTCGAGAGGCTGAATAACGGTCAGCCTCTGAATTCAGCTGAAAAGCGTAACGCCAAGACCGGCCCTCTGTCTGATCTTATACGCGAACTGGTGGATAAGGATGAGTTTTTCGCCACTCCAGGGCTCACGCCGCCCAAGACCTCGCAATATTTGGCCTTCGGAAATATCCGTTATGCCTACAACGAATTAGTGTCCAAGCTGATTTTCCTCACTCAGAATGATTGCGACGCGGAAAAGACCATTAACACGAAGTCTTTGGATGCCCTCGTCGAGAAGGGGAATGAGTTGAGTGTAGATGAAGTCAACAAGATGGCTTCCGACGTTCGCAAGGGCTTGCGAAGGTTGCAGCGCATTTTCCGTAATAACGGAGATTTCCTCACAAAGGCGATGGTGCATATTTACTTCATTGTTGTGACGCGCTTATTCGATGACTACGCTCACCCTGATATCGAGTCGAGGGTGATGAAGGCTTTCTTCGATTTTGAGCAGAAGAGATTGCGTGAGTCTTTGAAGGAGGAAGAGACAATTGACGCGCTTGTCGCCAAGTTCAACCAGCACGTACAGCAGAATACCGGAAGCTCTTCAAACATGGCACCCTTGGTTGACGTGCTTATGAATGCCGTTGTTGAAGCTAATCCGGATTTCTTGCTTAAGGACAAGAAGCGTGATTTTAATACACAAGAGCGTCGCGCGATCTGGATCCTAGGTGGTAAGAAGTGCGCTATTTGCGGGTGTGAACTAAGGAAGTTAGCCGATATGCATGCCGACCATGTTATTGCGCATGCTAATGGCGGTGAAACATCAATTAAAAATGCCCAGTCGCTTTGCGCGGAACACAACCTGCGCAAGTCAGCCAGTTAGTATTATGGCAGTTTAGGCTTGGTTGTGTTTGGCTGCTTTTCGTCGTGGTTAGCGGAAGCTGTATCAAGGCCTTTCGGGCTGGCACACTGTGGAGCCGCCATGACAAGAAGGAGGCAGGCTGTGATTTCCGTGCCTGCCGCCGTCGACTAATATCTATTTGGCGTATTTACCAGCCCATGAGATGAATGTAGGTTTCGGCCTGGTTTATGCCGTGCTGAAGCGTTTATTGAGCGTGAAGTTTACGAGGGACCGGAAGGGAATGGCGCCGAACAAGCCGCTGCTGGTGCTGGCGATTTTGGACCTGGTGGAGGCTGGCTTGGTGGGCGCGGAGGGGCTGGTGCATAAAGACGCCCAGTTGAACCTGCGCTTCCGTTCCTATTCTCCGATTTGCGTGCCTCGACGGGGTAACGCGATCGACCTGGGGTTACCGTTCCGGCACTTGGCCTCGGATGGGGTGTATGTCCACGTAGGGGAGGGGGAGCGGACGGTGAAGCTGGAGCCGGGGTTGCTGGCCGCGATGCGGGTGCCTGCGTGGCGCCAGGAGGCCCGCCGGCGGGTGGTGGCGACATACTTCCCGCCTGACGAGCAGGTGGCCTTGTATGCGGCCCTGGGGATGCCGGTGCCGACGTCCGACGAGTTGGCGGAGGTCCGGGAGGATGTGCTGGCCTACAAGACCCAACTGTCCTGCGGCCGGGATGCCCGGTTCAAGGTGTCGGTGATCTCGGGCTACCATGTCACATGTCGCCCTGACCGGCTACCGCCTGATCGCGGCCAAGTCGACCTATGTGCCCCTGGAGGCCGCCCATATCCATGCCCACGCCCGCAAGGGGCCCGACAGCGCCACCAACGGACTAGCCCTGACCCCGACTGCGCACGACCTCTTCGACGCCGGCCTCTGGACCATCGACGACGACCTGCGCATCCGCGTCGCTCAGTCCGACATCGCCGAATCCATCCTCCCCGGCGGCTCGCACTTCAAACTCGCCGACCTCCACGGCCGCCGCCTCTCCTTCGCCCCCCAGTCCAGCCTCCGCCCCGACCCCACCCACCTCGCCTGGCACCGCCGGGAGGTGTTCAGCGATTAGCCCGGTGCCAAACCTGCGAATTATGGACAGAGCCCATTCGGAGATCAGCCACGTCCTTGCCCGTAGCGGAACCCGGCACTTACCTTGGCGTGGAAATCCTTGGGGTCGTGCCAATAGCATCCCGTGCATCCCAATTCGTGGTTTGGTCGAATAGGTCCGCCTTTAGTCCAACCAACGGAGAACCCGATGCTGGTCGCGTCAAAGCGCTTTCCGGTGTTCGCGCAGCGCTTGCAGTGGCTCCGTTTGATCAGGTTTACGGCACGATGAAGAGGCTGGAAGTCCTCGATTTCTTGCTCGGAAGGCTCCGCGAGCCTGCATTCGTCGTAGCGGCCGTTCTTATGGTCGCACTCGATGCGTCCAACGTCAGAAAACGACGGCGAAACTCCCGTGACAACGCAAGGGTCAGAGACGATCCTTTCTTTGATGTCCCTTCGGATGGGCCGCGCGTTGTCGCTCTCGGCTAAGCCGACAAGTCGATAACCAGCAACCTCATTGCCGTCATACCTGAACTCGATCTTGAATTTCCTGGCAAGCCCACCGCTTTTCCGCCCCCAGTCGCAACCGTTTTTATGCTCAAGCTGGGGGAAGGCTTTGACCATCTCCTCCTTGGACACATAGCGGGAGAAACCTTTGGAGTCGGGGTTGAAAACCTTGAGAGCCAGTTCCCATTTTTTCATTGGTAATAGGGTTTCCGCTTCCCCCCCGTTGTCAAGGGGGTCTGAAATGGGTTGATGGAAAACAGTTCGTGGCTAGTAAGGTGCCATGTCCACCAAGGCGGATAACAGAGATTCAAGCGCGTGCAGTATTCCAGAGGCTGCCGATCGCCTCGGCGTGTCCTTGAAGATCGTCCGTCGCTACATTGCCGGTGGTCAGCTCAAGGCCAGCCGAGAAAAGGGCAACTGGAAGGTCGACGTCGATTCTCTGGATGCGCTCATCCGTGGCGAGGGAGAAATGGCGGAGGGTTTCGTCCGGGATTTGTTCGGAAAAATCGTGCCGGCCAAGCGATTCAAGCCAGCCGTTCAGAAGCGCCTTCCGGACCAGGTCAACTGGGTGGATGTCGGCGCCTTATGGAAGAGGCCCGGCAAGTCCAAGTGTACGTTCGTCGACCTTTTTTCAGGTGCAGGCGGTATCTCCAAGGGCTTGGAGCTGGCCGGCTTCGAAGGTGTCTGTGGCCTTGATTGGTTCCCCGAGGCCGGCAAGACTTACCGGCGCAATTTTCACCATCCATTCGTCGAGGGGGATATTTGCCTCCCCGAGAAGAAGGCCGAGTTCTATGGCAAGGTCAAGAAGGGCTTGGATGGACGCGAGCTCACGGTCGTCGCGGGTGGCTTCCCTTGCCAGGGCTTCAGCATGGCGGGCAATCGGATCGTTTACGACCCGCGCAACTCCCTCTACCGCGAGCTCCTGGAGATCGTGAAGCACCTTCAGCCTGAATTTGTCGTCTGTGAGAACGTTGTCGGCCTCCGCACGATGCTTAACGGTGCGGTTGAGCGCATGATTATCGACGACTTCAAGAAAGCTGGTTATGACATGAACGTCACGACGCTTTGCGCCGCCGATTACGGCGTGCCCCAGAAGCGACATCGCGTGATCTTCATCGGCAACCGAATCGGCGCCAAGAACCTTCATCCCAAGCCGCTGCTCGAGGAGGGCAACTACGTCACGACCGGCGAGGCCATCAAAGACCTGATGGAGCTTGAACCCGATCCTGCCTTCAACCACGTCCCGACCGAGCATCGACCGGACATGGCGAAGCGAATGCTGCTGCTCCCCGAGGGCAAGAGCCTCTATAAGGGCTACTCCGACGCCTGGAAAAAATGCCCTTGGAACGAGCCGTCCTGCACGATCAAGGAGAACCACGGCGGGGTGAACATCCATCCCAAGCTTCCGCGCGTGCTTACCGCCCGCGAAATGGCACGAATTCAGTCCTTCCCGGACGATTTCATCTTCGAAGGCCCCAAGAACAAGCAGTTGGTGCAGCTGGGTAACGCCGTGCCTCCACTCCTTTCGAAGGCCATCGGCCTTGCCATCCGCAAGGCCAAGGAGTGAGACATGGGTCACCTGCCGATCGTAACCGAAAGCAGCCTAAGGCTGATGATCAGGAAGAGGGCGGTCCTGGTTAAGGTTCCCGCGGCAGATTGTAGACCCTCGCAGAAGTGGGCCGATATCCTCGCGGATGCCTTGTGCGTCCGTAAGGGTGACAGAATCTACCCGTGGATGGTCCAGTCCAAGGAGGCAGGTTTCTCCCATCAATTCGTGGCCGCCGATTCCGCGTTCCTCGTGAACGAGCCCAAGTATCCTGTTGGCATCCCGGTCGAATGCGCCTATCTACAGAACTGTAGTCACCTTTCTGAGGCGGATGCGCTGGACCTTTTTCCCGGTCATCGCGGTGGAGGTATCCTTTGGAACGCGATCGGCAAAAAATCTCTGAGGCGCGGACGCGCCATCACCCATCAGACGCCGCTTGAAGATGGGCTTATTCAAAGTTTGCTCAACCCTTCGCAGGGCCGCCTATCCCATGGGGCCGGCGATGTCCTCACTCCCTGCGCTCCATCTTTTGCCCAAAAAGCAGGCGTGCGAACTTCGCGCCGCGGCAAGATCGTCGCGCTTGATCTTGACTCACTTAGATGGTCCAGGTCGGCACATTTCAGGTGGGAGAAGGCCCTTGAGGCGTGCCTTATTTCTGTGCTTGGTACGAAGGGGCAGAGGCAATTCTTGGATGCGGTTGGCATGCCCGAGGCTAAGGTGCTGTGGTTCGCGAATTACCTTACCTATGGGGTGCAGGGAGGCAGCATCGACCTGCTTGTTATTGTCAGGGATGCAGGCGTCGAAAAGGTCTTGGTTATCGAGCTCAAGAAAGGTGGACTAACCCCAACCCCGCTCAGGAGGGCCATCTCTCAAGTCAAGGCCTATGCCAAATATGTCCAGAAGGCGTTTCATTCATTCGGAGTGAAGGCCAAGACTGTTCCCGTGGTCGTCTCTGGGTTCAGGAAGAATATACATCGCCCAGCCCGCGAGGATTGCGTGATCCACGTTTTGTATCGGATTGAAAAGGGGGCTGTGGTTTACCAAAAAGCCTAAGGTAACTTCCGGAGCACTCACGACATAGTTGGGACTCTGGTATTCAATGCCCTAGTGGTTATGAGAAGCAGGATATGATCTCATTTTCAGCCCTGTACCCTTTAGGTGGAACCCGGCTATGACGCACGGGTCGGTTGCCGGGAGGGCGATGGTCGGCAGGGGTGGGCGGCATGGAGATCGATCGTGATTATGCTTTGTTCGAGGAGTGGAACCGCACCGCCGAGGCGTAGCTGGGCATCCGCATCCGGGGGCCGTTGCTGTCCGCCCCGGGCCGCACGCACTACCGGATCCTCGACCTGGGCGCAGGGCAGGTCCAGGCGCCTAATTGGCAGCTGAGCCGGCTGGGGTACTTCAAGCCGCCGCTACCCGATTACCCGCTGGGTCTGGATGCGCTGTCGGGTCCGTCCGACCTTGTTCTGGGCAAGGATCTGCGCTGCACCATCAAGAAGCGGGGGCGTCGCG
>JACCED010550445.1_pt1 | contig 13221 bp, 19 predicted proteins | sample 7455021 | NCBI WGS metagenome assembly JACCED01 (sample SAMN15323456, study PRJNA562643) | freshwater metagenome | isolation source: river surface water | place: USA:Blue River Watershed | collected 2017-08-19 | reverse complement strand
TTTGATTTGAATTTGTTTCAATAAAATTGCGGTCCTTGGCCAATTCGCTTTTGAATTGGTTATTTTCCGTAGTTAAAATATCATTTCTTCGCCGAATTTCAGGAGCAATTTTAGCAGTTTCATTTTTTAATCTAAAAAAATTATTGAAGATGGTATCATAAAAAGAAACATATTTATTATTTCTAAAGCTTTGATCAAGGGAATCATTGTTTTTAACTAAATTAAGGTAGCTGTTGTTATACGTGTCGTAATTTCGTAAAACAGCGTTATTTCTAAATCGCGCATCAAACGTTTCGATAAATGCTTTTTGATCAACTAGTTTTTTATAAAACCTACCGAAATAAATAACAATTATAACTAATATTAAATAATAAATAATAGTTTTCATGAATAACAACTATATTATTAAGCGAATATATTTTTCAAATAATAAAAAGCATCAATAAAACGTTTCTAAAATTGGGTTGTTAGGGTTTTTACAAAAATGAACACCTGTCCCTTTCATGCACCACGCATAATTTTGAAGTAAAAAAAAAAATCATTATTTAATTGCGGTTTATAAATAATGACCGTTTTTACACGCTTTCAACAACCAGACGGTAAATAACCGACTGTCCCACGTTTGGATTTTCTCGAGTAATCTTGCAAATATCCCCCGGTTTCATGCCATACCATTTTGCAACCGGGTCATCATTTAAAATTGTTGGTAATTGGTTAATGCTGTTCAGAAAGTAGAGCTCCTTAAGTTCATTTTTAATCACGGGATGCAAAAGTTCGTGTTTTGGAACCAAACTATGGTTGGACACGTTAAAGGTTAATTGTTTAAACCAAAACACTTCATCGCGATGATTTTTCGGAAGCATGAAATCCGGTTTTCCCTTGGTGCACAAAACCGCAATTAACGTGTCGGCGTCCTCCAGCAAATACGCCTGCCGATATTTTGCCAAACGTTTTTCTAAATCGCGCGTGTCATCTAAAAAAATAACTGCAATTTTTTCAAACTCGTTTTTAAATTCAAAATTCAGCATTTGTCGTTCCGTTGCCGCTGTAAATAATGCATCAACGGTGTCGAATGGAATCAAATAAAATAAATCTAAACTTCCGCGCTCAAAATGAAACCGTTCGGTGGCTTGTTCTGACCGATCATACAACATTTCAATTACATTTTTTCTTATTAGATAATAATCACGAGCGGTTAGTGTCATATATAATGTATTACTATATTTTTTTATTTGTTTTTTAAACGGTTTCAAAATGTCCGTTCCTCAGTGGATTCCGCGTAAGGATCTTCGCCGCCGGTTGAACTTGTGTTTGACACTTGTTTTTCTTTTATTTATTCTCGTTTTTTTGGAATTGTTTTTTGCGTAGAATCGTCGCCTATTTCTCTGACTTTTTCTGCCACCCATATAGGCCCCACTGGCGTGCAATATTTTATTGATGTCTCCGCGAAAACCAGCCAATTCGCATGGATTGCTGTCTCTCATGTCGTTATCCAAAAATGACAGCGAATGTTTTCGCACAAACACCCCGCCGTTGGGTGCCTTATCATCCACGACAACCACTTCCATTCGGTTGTTTTTTTCCATAAACATGGACACATTTGGTGCATACGGATTTTTTGCAGCATAATCGGAACCATAGAGTTTCAGTAAATCGTTGATTAAATACCCATGCGTATAAGCTAAAATGCTCATTTCCACAACGGGTATGCGGGTTTCAACGGCTAATTGATGAATGATTTTACTTTTGAAGGTTTCAATATTGGTTTTAAGTAATTGATCCGGATTGTCGGTTGTATTATTGGGATGGAATTCGTTGATGACATAAAAATTGGCATCAATGGTTATATTGCCTATGCCGTGTAGGTGAGGTTCCCGAGATGCGACTGCTTTTGATGCGTCAATGTGTTGGACAATGTATTCAATAATTGCATCAATTTTATCAACGGGGATGCCTATGTTTACGTAATCCAAACCCGCGCAGCTGGCTTCGTTTAATTTTTCGTTTATGCAGGGAACCACATACAGGGTTATGGGTTTCGAATAGTTTAGCAACGAATAAATGGCCGTCATTATTGTTCGGACAGTCGCCGATGTTATGAATACGTTGCATTCTTCAACGACGCCTTGAAATACGGGGGACGCATGCAATTTCTGTGCTTGCAATATGCCGGTGGCAGACAATGGCGGATGAAACAGCCATCGCGATTCGGGACCGCTGGTAAATATTTTTTTATGACACACGGTATTTTTATTGATTGCATCGATGTTTTTACTCAGTATTTGGCTTATTTGTGGATCACCCGTGTATTTTATGCGCAAGAGATTGGTTGCGGCATCAACCTCAAAGTTTTGGGGCGCTGACGCAAATTGTTTAAAATGGTCCGAATGTTTTGTTTTGAATTCGGCATTTTCATACGTATCAACTATTTTGTTTTCAAGCAAATTGGCGCATGATTCGGCATGTCGGATCCAATAAATAACTTTTGGTTCAAGCGACATTTTTCTGTATATTATATTAAAAATATAAATATTATGAATGGTAGTATGTTTACAACTGTAATTGATTACCGTGAAAAAGCGTTAGCTGCAATATTATCGGCTCATTTGACGACGATCGAAAGCGAAAATCTTCAAATGGGCGACATTCAAATTCGCAATAATGAAAAAATAGAGCTGATTTTTGAAAGAAAAACCGTCAGCGATTTAAACAGCAGCATTCGGGATGGCCGCTACCACGAACAAAAACAGCGCCTGCTTTCCAACTTGGATCGCCATCGAATCGTGTATATTATTGAAGGACACATTCCCGAAAACAGCCGCTACATTGAAAAGGATAAAGTATACAGCGGTATTTTGCACTCCATGTTTCGAGACGGACTTACCGTGTATCGCACGGAAGGACTTGTTGAAACCGCGCAATTTATAATCGAGCTGGTTGGTCGAATGAATAAAAAACCGGAGGACTGGTTAACTTTTCTTACGTTGCCAAATCCAAATGAATTATTACCAATCAAACCCGTGGACATTCGCGTTTATGATAAAGTGAGCTGCAAGAAAAGCGACAACAATACGCCCGATGTCGCCTTTGGAAATATGCTGGCTCAAATTCCCGGATGTTCCACTAAAATTGGAACAAAACTGGTGGAAGCTTTTAAAACAATGTCGCAGCTAATTAGGGAGTTAGAAACCGGCGGCGAGCAATGCCTCAAAGATTTTCCCCTCGACAATCGTAAATTGGGACCGGCTCTGAGCAGTCGCATTTATTTTTTTTTGTTGGGAGGCGGTGCTGGAAAAAATCCGGAATTAAATATGTAAACGAGCTTTTCTTCCAAAGATTCAACCCGTTCAATGAGTTTATTAAAATTTTGCGATAAATCGTTAACTTGTTTCAATAGGTCGGTGTTTTGCATGTGGCGCATGTTGGTCGTGGGATCACTGCCGGGACTAAACGACTTGGCAAGCGGCTCCATGGGAGACGGCGCGTAATTTTCAAATACGTTTAAACTGGGCATGCTTTCGGACAGTCGACGCGCTCCATACGGGCTGGAATGGATGGGAATGCTGTATTCGGGATTGCTTCTGCTATTATGGCTGCCAATTTGAATGGGTTTGGTTTTATTAATAATTTGGATGGTGGTGTTGTTTGTTATGCCGTAATACTCCATTGTTTTTAGATCATCCAATTCAATGCCCTTATACAGCAGTTTTATTTCTTGATTGGGCAAAACGTTTAAATACTTATGATTTTTTTGAATTTGATTTTTAATTTCAATGATTGGTTTATCGCTGCTCACAAAAAAATCCTGACATTTTCCGGACACAGTATACACGGATAAATTTATCATCTGCTTATTAAAATAATCTATACTTACTTATTTGTTTTTATATTAAAAAATTTTCTTCTAAAATAAAAATTTTATAAGAAAACTATTGCTCAGTGTTGCGGGCAGCACCACCACCACGACCGCGAGTGGGGCGGGTTCCGCGGCGTTGAACCGTCTTGAAACCACCGTCGGTTTGTGCGGGAGGGTTGCCACCCGTCGTAGGGCGAGTTCTGCGAACCATCAGACGGGTTCCTTGGTTTTCGCACAGCAGCGCACCACCGCGCACACCCGTGACATTAACCGCGTAATCGCGCTTGGATTGCTCGTCGTGATGCAAATCGAATTCAATATACTCGCCGGGGTAAAGCGTGCGAAACACGCCATTTTGGGAATTAAGACCGGTGTGGTGAACAAACACTTCATTACCGTTTGCAAGATTGTTAATAAAACCGAAACCCTTACGGTTGTCGAACCATTTAACGCTGCCAGAAACACGAGAACTCATCTATGAATTTATAGGGTATATACTAATATGTCTTCTTGTCTTTATATCGTTTATTATGGGGAAACCCAATTTTAACCAAACAAAAAACAACATAACTACATTTTTGTATTAAACCCGACCGAACTTTTCTTTTTTAAAAACACGCTCCAAAAAAAATTGTTATTCATTTATATAAAAAAAATGGCACAACCGGTCCCTGCATTTAGTTGCTCGTGCATTGATTTTAGATTTACCGAAGGAACTACCACGTTGTTTGATGCAATCAAAAAAGATTATTTTGATTGTTCGGTTGCGGGTGCTGCATTAGCGAATGCTTATTCCACTTGGGCTAACAATTACAACAAAAAAACATGCGGATGTAAAACCGACCCTGAAAATACTTCCATGTCAATATTAAAAATTAATGTCAACGAAAATCTTAAAATCGCACGAACACTTCAGCCAATAAGTGATATTTTTTTCGTTAACCACCAAGATTGTGGGGCTATTAAAGCATTTTTACCCAACAGTGGATATCCGAAAGAATTGGGGTCCAATAATAAAAGAGAAATTGTGATTCATTCGCAATTACTGCGATACGCCAAAGACAACATGTTGAGTTGGGCAAAAAATGAATCGTTTCCTCAAACAAATGTAAGCTTAAAATTAGTTGATTACAATGGATCTATTGCTTCCTATAATACCGACAACAAAACATGGGTTGTAGATTTTATAGGAGCAGGACCCAATAATGATGGCGTATTGGACAGTAGGGGATTATGGTTCGGTTTAAATATTGGTGATACGTATGAACCGTTTAAAACAAACGAATCGTGCGATTGTTAGCTGAAAAGTGTTTATTTTAACAACAAAAAAAAAATAAACAATTTTAAAAATCGGAGTCGTTGTCGCTGACGTCTGTAAAGTCGCTGTATTTTGAGTTAGTGCTTTCATCCATTTTGCTGCTTTCGACTTCATCCTCAAAGTCGCTGTAGTTTTCAGTGTTTGCGTTGTTATCGGGGTTCGTATGAATTAATTGGTTTGTTTCTTTGATTTGGTAGGTTTGATTTGAAAGCAATAATCCGTTTTGAATTAATTTTTTTATTTTGTTTTCATTTGAATCAGGAGTATCATCATTTAATAATAAGTTTATGGTTAAAACTGAAATAATTATCGCCATAATCACAAAGAACCTTATATAATAAGAAATTATTATTTTATATTTCACTTAATAATTTCATTTGGCGGAAAAACAATATAAAATTGGTTGATAACTTCATATTGTTTCTGTCTTAAAATCCTTGCACCCAATTGGATTGATTGCCTTGAATGCAAAACTGGTTATCAAAAGTCTGCACACAGTTGTTAACATCGGCGCCTGGAACCACATTGCTTCCGGCACTAGCAAGTTGTTCATCACTGGTAAAAGGTGCAAAGCCACCGCAGCTGTTGGCAGGGCTGGGATTTTCCATATGTTCCAACCCAATCGATGACCCTACGGATTTAACACCGGAAGAAACACCGCTGCCCAGTTGTTGAACCCCGCCGACAAGACCGTCTCCCACTTCGCGCAAACCGCCTGAAATTCCGCTTCCCAAGTTTTGAACACTGCCCACAAGACCGCTTCCTAATTGACGGCTGCCTTGAATCACCCCTTGGCCCAAATCCTGAACGCCGCCCATCAAACCGCTTCCAAATTGAGAGGCACCGCCCACCAATCCGCTGCCGATTTGTTCGGCGCTGTCAACCAAGCAACTTCCCAAATGCGAAACGCCTCCCATAACGCCGCTGCCCACTTGTTGCACTCCGCCTACAAGACCGCTGCCCACATTGCGGACGCCGTGCAAAACGCCTTGGCCCAAATGGCTAACCCCGCCCACAACGCCGCTACCCAGCTGACCAACACTGCCTATTAATCCACTGCCCACGTTTTGAACACCGTCAACAACGCCTTCACCCATGTGTTGAAAAGAGCCCATGGCACCGCTGCCCACATGTTCCACGCCCGTAATCAAACCGCTGCCCACGTTTTGCACGCCACCTAAAACCGCGTTTCCAACGTGCGTTTGGGAACCATCCACTACGGCGCCCTGTCTGGCGCTGGGCAACCACGAAATACCGCCAGCCGATAACACGCTGTCCGTAGTGCTGTAAAGCTTGTATTTGGAAGCCGTTTGAAGGGTTATAATGAAGACAATCGATAACAGCAAAGCGGTTACGGGATCCTTCAATGCGCTATATACGATCAGGGCCGCGAATATTACTCGCACAACGGTGGAATCCATAAAGAGCGCAAAATTTTTCGGAACTTGGGGTGCGACGAAAGCAGCATAAAGACCCAGAAATACTTTCAAAGAAACCGAAACATATGGATTATCTAATAACGTATTTAAATTTAACTCAGTTCTATCCAAAACCGAATTTAATCGATTACTGACATTTCCAAATACCGATTTTGAAGATGATAACAATTGATTTGCCATATTATATTTAAGTAAAAGAAAATAATATGTTAAAACATCGTTTTATAATTATTTGCTGCCAGCACCACTTCTTTTTCTTTCATGTTTAAAGCCGCGACAGCGGCGCCGTTGTTTGCGTCTTGCTGCAGGATGGTGCTGTAATCCATTTGCGGCGAATAATACGGCGGACCCGATAAAAGATTATTGCGATCGGTCAGCGGATAGAAGGGCGCTCCCAAAAACTCGGCTTGCGCCATGTCGTAGGTGGAACACGAAATGGGACTGGGTCCCCAACTGGATCCTTCGAAGTGTTCGCTCCTAACATTTTCTACAATGTTGTTTGTTTGAAGCAGGTTAATTATAACTACAAATATTACCGTAAGGACAATAGCCATTACAATACCCAACTCACGATTTGAATTGTATAAAATAAAAAACACTACCAGCGCTCGAAATGCTTGACTGTTGAATAAGTTTCGCACCCCTTCCGGTAAAGTTGGAGAAAGACGTGGCCCATAAATTACAACAAATAAAGCCAATATTCCAAAAAAATATGTTGATCCCAGTATATTTTCCAATGTCGTCATTATATTAAATCAAAATATTTTTTTCAAAACAAGATTTTAGGAATTGATTTCCTTAGATTGCTGATGCTCGTTGTCGCGCGCTTGCTGCTAATGCGTTTACATTTGAATCGGACGAATTATTGAAATTTCGTGCCTCTGTAATGAATTCGTTAAAACATTTCGCTCCCGTATTTTCCAAATCCGAAAAAAAGGTTTTGCATTTGTCGGATAATTGGAATCGCTTATCCTGCGCAATTCGGTTAATATTTTTCAGAGCATCTTCTTTTACCAAGGATTTATTTATGTCGCTCGCTTGCCTAACTTCTTCCTTTTCATCCCTGACAGGATTAACCATATGTTCCATGGCATTTTTTTTCGCTTCTTCTTCGTCGGCCATGGCAGTTGCAGGCATATTATTCGCGTCGGGAGCGGGCGGGGAATCAAAATATTCGACTATAACATGGGGCTTGTTTTCATCCTCTTCCATTTCCGGAGATCCATTGTTTGTCATGTGTTCACGGGTTTGAAACAAATTGTAATTAACATAGTATTCATTGATTTGCTGCTCAAAGTCCTCCTTGAGGTTCTGATGATTTACGATGGATAAAAGAATCATAAATAGAATGGCCAACACCATGGACACGCGAATATCCCGATTGCCAATAAAAATAATGATTAATAAAACACCAAAACGAAAGAACGAACTGTTGAAAGCGTTTGTAATGAAAGCGGGGAGTTTGGGTGATAAACGAGGGCCATAAACCGTCACCGCTATGGAAATTAAACCAATGACCAATGGATTTTCCATTAACGTGTTCAATAAATTTGTAGTTGCCATTATATATTTTTAAAACATATAATTTTAACTATGAATTAATTTACCATATTCTTTAAAAATTGCATAATTGCGGATGCGGTTCGTTCCCCTTGGTATTCGACCACATCGTTTTTTTCATTTTCAAAAATCATCGTGGGATACCCGCGAATGTTATATTTTTTTGCTTCCATTGGATTTTCTTCGCAATTTACCATTTCTAATCTGCACGGCAGCTGCTCATTCCTAACGGCGTCGCTCAATTCACCTTCAAAAATGGGCTTAAAATTTTGACAATGGCCACACCAATCAACGTAAAACAACTTAAAAACCCCTTTATTCCTATTTTCTAAATGTTCAATCGTATAATACTCATTTAAATCTTCTTTGATTTGCACCTTTTTTTCAAGATTCGGCTGTTGGTAATACGTGTAAACTAAAAATGCAATAAAAACAAGCAAAAGACCAATCAAAGCAATCAATATTTTATCCATATATATATACAATAAGGTTTTTGTAAAACAATACAAAAAAAATATTTAATTATAAATAATAAATGCAATAAAAAAATTATAAATATGAAGTGCCTTGTTTTTTCAGGAGGGGCGCAAAAGGGAATCGTATACCTGGGCATACTTAAATTTTTAGAAGAAATAAATATGATCAATGACTTTGAATGTTTTTATGGAACATCGGTTGGCGCAATTATGGCGGTTCTCATTTCAATTGGATACCGTTTTCAGGAACTTGAATATTTACTGCATAAAACCCGGATTGCGGATTTAATATCCCTTGATAATTTAAACATTGAAACCTTTCTTTCGAATTTTGGGTTCTATCAGCCGCAACGGTTGTATAAATTAATCCGTCTCTTAATTGAAAAAAAAACGGGAATAATAAACATGACGTTTCAACAGCATTTTGAAAAATACAATAAAAAAGTGGTTATAACGGGGTCATGCATTTCCGAATTCAAATGCTATTATTTCAGCGTTGACAATTATCCGGACATGTCAATTAATGACGCATTGGCCATAAGCACCTGCATTCCAATTTTGTTTCAACCGATCGAGTTCGATAATAAGTTATTTATTGACGGAGCAATTTACGATAATTTCCCCCTGCATCATGCAAGCTTGCATTATGACATGAATGATATTTTGGGGTGTTTATTGTTGATCGATTTCAAAAAAGAAGAGCATAAAATAGAGTCAGTGGACCGATACTTGATATCCATCTTAAAATCAATTGACATTAAATTCAATTACCTTACCCTTAAACTTTACAGAAGTTTTACAATTACTACGGAAATAAATGAAAGCAATATAATGCAAATAAATGACGAATCCATGATTTCGTATTTTATTGATCTCGGATATCAACAAGCGCGCGCGTATTATAATGAAAATACGGACCGATTTTTCAAAAAATATAAAGTCAAATTAAATAGTATTGGCATTTAATATATAGGCAATTGCTTTCATGATAACACTTCATCAACTCATTTTAGGAAGTGTTTTGTTGGCCATCATTATGTTTAGCCAGTCCCATTTTCGAATGCCGCTCATTGGACTTTATTTTTTAATTTGTGCATTTTATTATTTCAGCTTAAATTTAAATTTGGGCATGTATGGCTTGATACTTTTTTTGGTTCTGCTAATGACCGGAATTATTCGCAATGACACCGAACACTTTGAACACGAACACTTTGAAGAGGGAGGGAACGTCTCAGTTGATGATGATGACGAAAAAGGCATCGAACAATTTGGTATAGAAGACCGATTCACAACGTTGCATAATTTAATTCATGATTTATCCAATAAAAATTCAAATAAAAAGTAAAATATTATTAATAAATATATGGACTACATAAATCAAAGTATAAATATTTTAAATAATAATAAATATTTTATGGGAATTATGATGGTGCTTTTAAATTTAGGAGGTCGATATATTTTTTTAGAGCTCGGGAAAACTCACGATATGTTTTTCAATCAAAAAATTGTTAGAAGGGCACTTATTTTTACGGTGTTTTTTGTTGCAACTCGAGACATAATTGCTTCCATACTCTTGAGCGCATTTTTTATCATATTTTTTCTTGAACTCACTCACGAAAAATCCAATTACTGCATAATTCCCAAAGGCTATGTAAAATTAGACATAAATGAGGATGGGTTGGTTAGTGCTGATGAAATAAAACGGGCTTATCTCACATTAAAAAATGCAGGTCAAATTGAAGCGTTTCGAAATCGGCAGTCCAGCTAAAGCGCTTCTATGCGTTGACGGATTTGACAAATGAAATCAGTTATTTCCGAAGGCGTATCAAAATTTTTACCCCTTGCAATTGAATCATAAATGCCTTCAATAAATGTTTTTCTGGTTTTTGAACTTGTTGCCATCTTCTCATCAAATAAATGAAGCGCGGACCAACCATCCGCCGAACTATTCCAAAGCACGATGACAACCAGGCACCAAATGGCACAATGCCCCCCTTGATCGTTCCAAACGTTGCACGGCGACATTAGAACGCTATAGTCGTGGGGTTTGTCGTATGCAATGTCCAATTTGTATCCCCGGTTTGCCCATTTTTGGCCATTAGGGTCAAACAAATGAAATTTAACCTGACCACTCGGTTCAGTTTCTTTATAAAGTAAAATGCCATGCGATTCATTTTGTTTTTGCACCGAAAACATGTAAAAACCGTTCTGCCGCGTATGGCGCCGAGTATCATTCATGTTCTCAGTGTGCCGATTACAAATCATTTTCTTACTGTGAACATTTTGAAAATGATTTATAATTCCGTTTTCTAAATTCGGTATTTTGTATTGAACTGACATGGATTTGTTCTTTGGATTTAACAGTTATAGTAAAAATACAATCAAATTTTATTTTATATAATTTGTTCGCATCCCATTTTCTTTTCCGACAGTTTAATATATAAATGAGTTGTTCACCCAGGGTAGTCCGAGATTTACGTTGGCCAAGAATTAATGTGCCGAATGGAGTGAATTTTTATACACCGTATCATTTGGTGCAAGTTCCTCCCAATATGGGAACCAACGAAGTATCCGAATCGCAAATTGATAACCGGAGATGGACCAATGTGCGCGGATATGGCAATATTTTGGTTTACGATGAAACCCCCAAGTTCCCAACCGTCCATTTTTCAGTTTTTCCTTGGAATCGGTAATTTGAATATTATTTATTTCAAAAAAATGTTCAAATTACCTGTTTCGGCTTATGGCTATACGATAGATGTAATCCAGAACAAACAACATTATGACGCCCAATAGAAAAACAATGATAAAATCGCCAATGTTAAATATTCCCTTAGAAGTTGATGCCGTGGCTTTTTTTAATAATGATTTGAGTTTTTCGTTTTGCGCAATTAAATTTTTGATTATCTCGTTTTTATCGTCGTCGAACTCCTTAGACATTTCCTTGTAAGTGCTGTTAAAATCAAAGGGCTCTTCTTCACTGCTGTGATTGCCCTCTTCAACGTTGGCTATAATTTGATCAATGCTGTCATCGAACCGTTTGGCCGACGGTTTTTTCTTTTTCATTTGGATGCGATTTGGTTTTTGAATGCTTTCATTGTCCGATCCACCTCCGCTACTGTGAAGAATGACTTCCTTCATTAATGGCATGCGGCTTACCCGGGGCGCTTTCATGATTCGCTGTGGAGCTTGCGCCGGTTCATTGGTCGTTCCCGCTGCACAAATTTCGGGATAAATACTGTCTCCGTCTTTATCATATACATCCGACTTTTTATAACTCACCGGAGCCCACGCCTCTTCTAAACTGCAATAGGGCATATATATTCTTATCCAACTTTTAAAATTTAAGAAAATTGATATAAAATTTATTTATGAAATAAATCCATATTAAATTCCACAACTTCATGAATTTTTATGGCAACATTCCAGTTATAGATCGCGACACCACTTGCAGCGAAAAACTATGGAACATCAAACGGTGGTATATTCTGTTTTCAAAACCTAACACCAAAAAAGAATTCAACATTTATTGCAGTATGGCAAATGTATATTTAAATACGAATTATGAAGAAATGACCTATCACGTGCCTAATATCAACGGATTATTAGAACATATCGAAGTAAATCTCGTTTAAACTCCCATTTTTTTTTAATTGTAAAAGTATAAGAAAATGAAAAGTGTTTATCTTTTTGGGATTTCTATTGCTATCGGGCTTGTAATTGTGTATCTGCAGTGGCAACAAAATAAAAAATTGGAAGAAATGAAACAAATGCTGCTTAATGTATCGCCCGCCACGAAATCCGTGGATAACAATTTTATTTTGGAACAAAATGAGAGGCTGCATGCTAAAATTGAAAGCGCTTATGACAAAGTGCATCAACAATACGAACAAATATTAATAGCGGTAGATAACTTGTATGAGACGGATGAATCCATGGAAGAGGAATCCATGCCAAGTTATCACGTGGAACAATTGATCAATATAGATAAGGATTTTAATTTATCGAATGAAAAGTTGGAACATATTATGGAAAGTCAACATCAAGAAACTACTTACAATAATATGAGTTCGGTTAAAACCCCCATGAGCAAGTCCAGTCAAAAAGGGGAAGAAGTCAGTCTAATTAAGGATAATCTCCCAGCAGCGGTCGATGAAAATTTAATTTCCACGCAAAGTAATATTACTGCAAACGGTGGTCTTTATCCAAAAATTGCGGAATTAAAAAATTTATGCCGGGAAAAGGCTTTACCTGTTTCCGGAAATAAAAATGAATTGGTGCAACGACTTTTAGATAATGGGCATATTTTTGAAAATTAATTTCATGCCATAAAATATATTTGTCTAATAGTATATAGTATGAATAGCGCAGGTTGTTATAAAACTACGAATAACAAATTTTTTAATTGTCCACCTCGTATGGCTGATGGGCGTCAGTTTACCGATTACCGTCCCATATGCGATGTAAATAATTTAATTGCCAGTAATAATAATTTAGTAAGTTCTTATGATTTCCGCCAATATTTGATTCAAAATGCGGATGCATTAATGGACATTAATCGTGCCTACACGG
>JACCED012436521.1_pt1 | contig 13226 bp, 8 predicted proteins | sample 7455021 | NCBI WGS metagenome assembly JACCED01 (sample SAMN15323456, study PRJNA562643) | freshwater metagenome | isolation source: river surface water | place: USA:Blue River Watershed | collected 2017-08-19 | reverse complement strand
ACCGGGCGTTCAAGACACTGAAGGGTACCGGAAAAATCACTGAAATCAATGTCGCATCTACCGTTAAGGAGATTCGAAGAGCTTTGATTGATGCCGATGTGAACTACAAAGTAGCCAAGGAAGTCACCGATAAAATCAAGGACGAAGCCATGGGTCGCGATGTGTTGATTTCGGTTTCTCCGGGTCAGCTATTGATCAAAATCACCCAAGAGGAGTTGACTAAATTGATGGGAAGCACCAAGGTGGACATCAAGCTCAGTGGAGATCCATCCGTAATTTTGATTGCAGGTCTTCAGGGATCGGGTAAAACTACTTTTACGGGCAAGCTTGGGAGTTTGCTGAAGCGCCAAGGACGTCAAGTACTGCTTGTAGCCTGTGATATTTACAGACCTGCTGCGATTGACCAGTTGAAGGTCTTGGGCGAGCAGATCGGTGTGGAGGTTTATGCCGAACCAGATAATAAAAATGCCTTACAGATAGCCAACAATGCCATTGCTTATGCCAAAAAATCAGGCAAAAAGACCGTAGTAGTCGATACTGCAGGTCGTTTGGCAGTGGATGAGGCAATGATGCAGGAAATTGAGGAACTTAAAAAAGCACTCAATCCATCTGAAACACTTTTTGTGGTAGATTCCATGACGGGTCAAGATGCGGTGAATACTGCGAAGACTTTTGACGATCGACTCAATTTTGATGGCGTAGTCCTCACCAAATTGGACGGTGATACCCGAGGGGGTGCTGCCATTTCCATCCGCCACGTAGTGAATAAGCCCATCAAATTTATCTCCACCGGAGAAAAGATGGAAAACCTGGATGTATTCCATCCAGACCGTATGGCCCAGCGGATCTTGGGCATGGGGGATGTGATCTCCTTGGTCGAGCGTGCACAGCAGTCCTTTGATGAGGACGAGGCCAAGCGCCTGAACGCGAAAATGCGCCAGAACAATTTCAATTTTGACGATTTCCTTTCCCAGCTAGAGCAAGTGAAGAAGATGGGAAATATCAAGGACCTAATGGGCATGATTCCTGGCATGGGTAAAGCCTTGAAAGGACTGGATATCGATGACGATTCCTTCAAGCCCGTTGAAGCGATCATCCGAAGCATGACTCCCAAGGAGCGCCAAAACCCCGACATCATCGATGGCCGACGAAGAAAAAGACTTGCAGATGGCTCAGGTAGAAGCATCACCGAGGTCAACAACTTGATGAAGCAGTTTGAGGACATGCGCAAGATGATGAAGCAGATGAATAAAATGGGAGGTGCCAAGGCAGCCATGAGCCGAATGATGCCTCCTGGAATGGGGAAAAGGTAATTAGTATCAAGTAGCTAGTATCCTGTCTGCCGACAGGCAGGCAAGACGCTAAATATGTACGAAGTACAAAGTACTAAGTACCAAGTACCTCCCTTAGGAATTCTGTAATCGGCGTTGGACGTTCGACATTAGAAAAGTAGCAAGTAGCAAGACGCTAAAAATGTACGAAGTACAAAGTACCCTTCTTGAAGGCAAGCATATCCTTTAGTGGCAAAATTCTTGTCCAAATACGAATCCCTACTTTGTACTTGGTACCTGGTACATTGTACCTCCTTTTCGGCATTCGAAAAAATTGACAAATTAAATTCCTACCCATTCCCGTGAAACGCATTGCCCTGGACTTACATTACCTTCCTTGCCTAGAGTACTTTACCGTGCTAAGAGGAGTGGAGGAGTTGTTTCTATTTCCTGGGGACCGGTACATAAGACAGTCCTACTTCAACCGTACCTCCATTTTGCTTGCCAATAAGGTACAGAACTTGAGTGTGCCCATTCAAGGGAGGAGACCCCGAATCTCACTGGCTGAGGTTCGTATTGACTCTGAGCAAAAATGGGTGAGCAACCACTTGCGAGGAATTCAAAGCGGCTATGGAAAAGCCCCATTCTTTGAATATTTTTTCCCCTATTTCGAAGAGGCCCTCAGACATCCAGAAACGCAGCTTTGGAACTTGAATTTGGAATTGCTGACAATCTGTCTGAAGCTGCTCCGCTGGCCTGTCAAACTAACCTTGGTAGGAAATGAGGGGCTTCCGGCCGATGTAATTGACCTCAGGGGGCAAATTGTGCCTTCTGGTAGCTATTTGGATCGACCGTTTTACCAAGAAGAGCCGTATGGGCAAAATTTTGGCCCAAACTTTGTCCCTAACCTTTCGATACTGGACTTATTGTTTTGTTTGGGGGGAGAGGCTAATGATTTACTTTCTAAATCTCAAAAAAAACACGAACAATAAGTCAATCGATTGTGTTTTTAAAACAAAATTGGTATCATAGACTCAACATTCATCTTACAATCAGAAAAGGGTTAAATGGAAGCAAAATTTTCGAACAGAGTCAAAGAGGTAATCTCTCTCAGCCGCGAAGAGGCCCTTCGTCTGGGACACGATTACATTGGCACAGAACACCTCTTATTGGGGATGATCCGAGAGGGAGAAGGGGTAGCTGTTTCCATATTGAAAAAGCTAGGCATTCCCATGGATGAATTACGGGCCGCAATTGAGCGGGCAGTAAAAGGTACGGCCAACCACAATGTGAAAAATATGGCCAATATTCCATTGACGCGGCAGTCTGAAAAAGTGTTGAAAATCACCTATTTGGAAGCAAAAATTTTCAAGAGTCAGCTGATTGGTACCGAGCACTTGCTGCTTTCTATCCTTCGCGATGAAGATAATATAGCTACACAGATTTTAAATAAGTTTGAGGTCAACTACGACAGCATCAAAGAAATGCTTGAAATGCAGTCGGAAGGCAGTTCCTCCCCCAAAGCACGTGCGGAAGCCGAAGATGGGGATGAAGATGGATCCAAACTATTTGGTTCTTCCTCTGCTTCTGGAGGCGGTGCCAACAAGCCAGGTGCTGAAAAATCACGCACTCCGGTTTTAGATAACTTTGGTCGCGACCTTACCAAGATGGCGGAAGACGATAAGTTGGATCCCATCATCGGTAGAGAAAAAGAGATCGAGCGCGTAGCGCAAATCCTTTCGCGTAGAAAGAAAAATAATCCGATTTTGATTGGTGAACCAGGGGTGGGAAAAACAGCCATCGCCGAGGGTTTGGCCTTGCGAATCGTACAAAAGAAGGTTTCCCGAATCTTATTCAACAAGCGGGTAGTGACGCTGGATCTTGCATCTCTAGTGGCTGGCACAAAGTACAGAGGCCAGTTTGAGGAGCGCATGAAGGCGGTCATGAACGAACTGGAAAAGTCTCCCAATGTCATCCTATTCATAGACGAACTGCATACGATTGTAGGTGCGGGTGGTGCTTCTGGATCTTTGGATGCGTCCAACATGTTTAAACCTGCCTTGGCACGAGGAGAAATCCAATGCATCGGCGCTACGACCTTGGACGAATACAGACAATACATTGAGAAGGATGGTGCCTTGGCACGTCGTTTCCAAATGGTGATGGTGGATGCCACCTCCCCAGAGGAGACCATCCAAATCTTGAACAATATCAAAGACAAATACGAAGACCACCACAATGTCATCTACACCGATGCTGCCATAGAGGGATGTGTCAAGCTTTCCGATCGTTACATTTCGGATCGCTTCCTTCCTGACAAGGCCATTGACGTATTGGATGAAGCGGGAGCTCGGGTACACATTATGAACATCAATGTTCCTGAGGATATCTTGCGCTTGGAGGCTGAAGTAGAAAACATCAAGGCTGAGAAAAACCGTGTTGTCAAATCTCAGAAGTATGAGGAAGCTGCGCAGCTTCGCGACAAGGAAAAGAAACTCTTGGAGCAGCTCGATGAAGCCAAAGTGAAGTGGGAAGACGAAAGCAAGACCAAGCGGTTTACCGTGGATGAAGACCATGTGGCTGAAGTGATTGCGATGATGACTGGCATTCCTGCCAAGAGAGTGGCTCAGAAAGAGGGCAATAAATTGCTCAACATGGGCGAAGAGCTTAAGGGAAGAGTGATCGGACAGGAAGACGCCATCAAGAAATTGACCAAAGCCATTCAGCGTACCCGTGTAGGTTTGAAAGATCCGAAGAAGCCAATAGGCTCCTTTATTTTCCTCGGACCTACTGGAGTTGGAAAGACCGAATTGGCCAAGACCTTAGCTACCTACCTTTTTGATAAGGAAGATTCCTTGATTCGAATCGACATGTCGGAATACATGGAGAAGTTCTCCGTATCCCGATTGGTGGGAGCACCTCCAGGCTATGTAGGCTATGAAGAGGGTGGACAACTCACTGAAAAGGTGCGTCGCAAGCCATATTCTGTGGTGCTTTTGGATGAGATTGAAAAAGCGCATCCAGACGTATTCAATATCCTACTTCAGGTGTTGGACGACGGTATCCTGACCGATGGACTTGGACGAAGAGTTGATTTCAGGAACACGATCATCATCATGACTTCTAACATTGGGGTGCGTGACTTGAAAGACTTTGGTGCGGGCATTGGCTTTGCCAATCGTGCCAAGGCGGACAACATGGATGAGATCATGAAGTCCACCATTCAGTCTGCATTGAAGAAGGCTTTCAGTCCGGAATTCTTAAATCGTTTGGATGATGTGGTCGTATTCAATTCCTTGAGCAAGGAGCATATCTTCCAAATTATCGACATTAGCCTGGGCAAATTGTTTCACCGAATCACTGACTTGGGATATAAAATCGAACTTACGGAGAAGGCGAAGGATTTCTTGGCCAACAAAGGGTACGACCAGCAGTATGGAGCTAGACCTTTGAATCGTGCGATCCAAAAGTACTTGGAAGATGCCATTGCAGAAGAGATTTTGAAGGGTGATTTGTCTGAGGGCGATGTGATAATTGCCGATTATGTGGATGAAGCCACGGAGCTGACGCTATCGGTAACGAAGAAGGAAAAAGCGGATTAAGAACTGACCACGGTCAACAGACCACAGTCTACAGCCAATTCGTGTTGTGACTGGGTTTAGAATCAAAAGCAGCTCATCAGTAATACTAAATTAGTAAGTAAAAGAGCCTTGGGACGAGATGTTCTCAAGGCTCTTTTTTTATTCGGTATTTTCGGGGATTAAATCCCTTCAAACAAGACAAAGGATTCCAAGTAGGTCGGTAGGAGGGTGTTCCATCCCAGTTCCTGCTTGAGTTTGTAGGCCAGTGCCTCCCCACTTTTTTCTTCCCCGTGCACCACAAAGGTGTATTTCGGTTTCTCGGTAAATCCCTCCGCCCAGTCCATCAGTTCCTCTTGGTCCGCATGCGCAGAAAGCCCCTCGATGGGATATACCTTGGCGCGTACCGGAACTTCCTCTCCGTAGATGCGGATGCTGGGATCCCCATCCAATAGTCTTCTACCACGAGTTTCTTGGGCTTGGTAACCGACAATGATTACTCCATTTTTTTCATTGGGGAGGTGGTGGAAGAGGTGGTGTAGGATCCGACCGCCCGTGGCCATGCCGCTGGCAGAAATAATTATCGCATTCCCCTCATAGGTGTTGAGGGACATGGACTCCTCCTTTTTCTGAAAGTAATGCAGGTGGGGATGCTTAAATGCATGTTCATCTTCCTGCAGCATGGCACCTAGTCGGTGATCATTGCTGAAGTCTAGGTATAGTTTCGTAGCATCGATGGCCATTGGGCTATCGGTGAAGATGGGAACTTTGGGAATTTTCCCTTTCTCCATCAATTGGTAGAGGTGGTAGAGTAGGAGTTGCGTACGTCCTACGGCAAAGGCAGGGATGATGACCAAACCACCTCGGTCAAATGTATCTCGAATGGCGCGGGCCATTTCTTCTTCGGGCTTGAGCACCGATGATTTTCGATCCCCATAGGTGGATTCAATCCAGAGGATGTCCGCTTTCGGGACTCGAGTGGGAGGGAATAAGAGCGGATCCATGTATCTACCCAAATCTCCAGAGAATACCAGTCGTTTGCTTTGGTGCTCCCCTTGAATCAGGAATTTGACGATGGAGGCTCCCAGGATGTGACCGGCGTGGAAAAAGGTAACCGTCACCGCAGGATGTATAGAAAAAGGTTTATCAAAGGGCTGCGGTACGAATTGTGGAAAAACAGCCTCTGCATCCGCTTTGGTGTAGAGGGGCTGGGGATCCTCGTGTCTGGAATAGCCTTTTTTGCGCGCATATTCTGCTTCTTCCTCCTGGAGTTTCCCGGAGTCTAGGAGTAAAATTTTTGCAAGTTCGGCCGTGGCTTCTGTGCAATAAATCGGTCCCTTAAACCCTTGCTGAACCAATCGAGGCAAATAGCCGATGTGGTCCAAGTGTGCGTGGGTGAGCACCACCGCTTCCAATTCATTTAGAGGCATCGGAAATTTATCCCAGTTTAGTTCTCGGAGTTTTCTCCCACCTTGAAACAATCCGCAGTCGACGAGGAACTCGAAATCTCCCAAGTCAATCAAGTATTTGGAACCGGTAACTTCCCCGGCTCCACCTAAAAATTTAGCCGTAACATCCATGATTTAAAAGTTTTTTAGAAGGTACAAAAAAAAGTGGCCCCGCACTAACGGGACCACCTAAATCAACCTTAATCTAAACTGAAGGTAGCTACTTAGTTTTCCTTCAAGAAATAGGCATCCTTGAGTTTTGCTTTACTTAGGCTATCCTTTTGCACCTTGGTAATGGAGTCCATTTGTGCTTTTTCAGATTCAAAAGAATCCCAATCGCGTCGCTCTCCCTTGATTTCTGGGCAAGTGAGGCAGGTAAGTCCTGCTTCATTAAATACCCAGATGGCTTCTGGACGGACATCCTCCCCTTCGTATCCATTTCTGTAGATTGTATTTTCCAAAATTTCCAACAAACTGTCATCCATAATAAACGGCTTGTCGTAAGGTATCGCCAAGCTTAGGTTTAGTTTTTGATCCCGAAACGCTCCCAAGGTTTTCAAATCAAATCCTCTATTAAAAGTGATTACAGAGTCTTTCACAGAATAGGAGTAGGCGATCTTTTTGATGTTTTCCTGAGCTTGTTTCTTGCTTTGTCCTCGGGAGAAGTACTCCTGATTGAGTGAAGGAATGCTGTCTTCCGTACCCTTAAGTTCAAGTACGACGCGTTGGTAAAACTCTTCCTCTTCTCGGTCTTCTAGAGTTAGGTATAGTACACCTTGGCCTAAAGTAAGTGGGGTATTAGTAAGCACGCGATCTTCCTCTTTGAACTTGGCAAGTACTCGGGGAACTTGAAATCCTACCGTTCCGATACACAACAGCCATAGCGCAAGTGTAACTAAGCCAAATCTGCTACCCACTAAATTTTTCTTAGACAGGACACTCAATCCGAGCATTAGTATCAAAATTCCAGGTATCGCAAGTACTCCAAGGCCGGCAGCTGCTAGGCCCGTAGGGACCAATTCAGTGATCATTTCTAAGGGAAATACATCCGTGGTTCCGTAATAGATTGGATCTATAATTCCTAAGTATAGCGTAAAGGCAACCAGAGGTGCACCTATTAGCACGATACTGAATATGAAAATAATCAACCCAAAAAAGACGCGCAGTAGGGTAAGTAGGAATTTACCCAAGGAACCTAAGGCAGATCCTAGGGCTTCAATCGCCTGTCCCAGTACTCGGAATGGGGTCATGACGACCTTTTTAATGGTGGATTCAAAGGGTGTTTCAGGTGCAGGAGGCACTGGATTGATCGTTTCTTTGAGTGTGGAGTCGATGCTATCCAAGGTGATTTCTCCTCCCTTCATTTTGATGCGCTCCGTGATGGAACTTGCCACTGGGGTGATGATCCAAAGAATGAGGTAAATCACGATCCCTGAACCTCCAGCAATAGTGAGAAATACAAAAGCGAGGCGAACATAAAGTTCCTTCACTCCGAAGTAAGCTGAAAGTCCACTGGCTACACCTCCAAGAACTTTATCGTCGGGGTTTCGAAATAGTTTTTTGATTTCTTTATCTTCTTCTTGGGTATGGGATACCGGAAGAATCACCCACAAGACTATGTAGGCGATTACCGCAAGTGCCCCAAATCCAAAGTTGACTTGAACCCAGTCAAAGGGATTGAAATCAAACAGGTCCAAGTTGATGTTTCCGCTAAAAAGCAGGAGGATGGCAATCAATCGGATCCAAAGTGCATCGATGGCGAAGTACTGGGCGATGCCAGCACATACGCCCCCCAAGATCTTTTTGGATTCCAGACGCATGAGTTTTTTGTATCCGCCAGCGGCTGAACTCGGAGGAGTCACATACTTGTAGAAGTCATCTGCAGCTTCTTCCTCTGCGGCTTCCTGCTTTTCTTCCAAGGCGCTGAAATCCGCAATGGTTCCCATTTTTTCAATCAGTCGAGCCACATTTTCTGCAGTGATCACTTGATTGTTGTTTTTCAAGTAGGAAAGAAAGATTTCGGCAATTCGATTTTCGATGTCGGAAATGATCTCTTTGCTGTCGGAGTACCCAGAAAAATGCGTATTGATGCTTTCTAGGTAGTTTTTGAGGGTGTCGTATCCATCTTCTTCGATATGGAATAAAATACCGCTGATGTTGATGCTAAGTGTCTTTTTCATGAGTTATTCGAAGTAGCAGGGGATTTCTTTTTAGTGATTTGCGTGATGGATTGAACCAATCCTTTCCAGGTAGCGGCGAGGCTTTTCAAGGCAACTTGGCCTTCCTCCGTGATGGAATAATATTTTCTAGGTGGACCGGCATCGGATTCTACCCAGCGGTAACTGACGAGTTCTGCAGATTTGAGCCGGTTGAGCAAGGGATACAGAGTACCTTCTACGACAATCATCTGAGCTTGCGTCAGCTCATCGATAAGGTCAGAGGTATAAACTTCCCCCCTCGAGATAATGTGCAAAACGCAGTACTCTAGGAGTCCTTTGCGCATTTGTACTTCGGTGTTGGTTAGATTCATAAGGGTAGTAAATGGGTCCTGCTTCGGCAGGAAGTTGGTTACGCGTCACCAACTAAAAGAAAAAGTAATACCAAATTTTTACTAGAGTACCTTGTATAACCTAATTCTAGGTAATCCATCCCTAATTCTTTTCATATTTTATAACTAAACACTTGATTTTTAGGTGTTTTTACCCTAACTTATACTTTTGATCATCCTTCAATTTTTATTATGATTTATTTTTTTTGTCTTTAAGGTCTCGTGGTGCTGTTCATCTTTAGCACAACAAAGTGACCGAAAATGTACATTTTTTTGAGTTCAGTCCGCCGGTGTACTGAACTGCCCTAATGGGTTCTTATCGTTTTAGGTACCCACATTGCTTTTATTTTTTCAATGTATTTGATTCAATTTTTCATGAAGCTCCCCTTCGCTCACGCAATCTACAGATGAGATTTATTTTCTTTTTTCTACTTTTTGGCCTTGGGCTCTACCTTCCAACCTTCGCCCAAGACTCGCCTTGGTTTCGGTATGACCTGACCTATTACAAAATTCAGACGGCTTCTACTGGGATCTACCGCATTCAAGCAAGTAGCTTGGCTGTCCTGGGTATTCCCCTCAAAAAACTAGACCCCCGCCACTTGAGGCTCTACCATCGAGGGAAAGAAGTCGCTGTTTGGGTAGCCGGAGAGGAGGATGGCCGATTGGATACCGAGGATTACCTCGACTTTTTAGGGGTGAAAAACGATGGTACCTTAGACCAGAAGCTGTATCGCGAAGGGCTAGCCCTGCCAAATTCCTACACGAATACCTATTCGGATACCACCGCTTATTTCCTGGCCTACACCCCAGCTGAGCGAGGCAAGCGGATGAAGTTGCGAGAGCTGCCTGCGGAAGAGTTACCGCAGGCATCCTCTTTTCGAAGGGAAGAGGTACAGGTCTTTGCAACACATTATTCCTTAGGCAAATCCCAGCGCTGGGGCCTCCGAAGTACAACTTTTGAGGAAGGGGAGGGCTGGATGGGACCAGTGATTGTCTCTGCTATGGAATTTGAATTTCATCTTAGTTCCTATTCTATCGCTGAAAGGGAAGGACTTACCATAGAACTCGGTTGGGTCGGCCGCTCCATACAGATGCACGAGCCCCTTGTTTGGCTGGGTACGGCAGCTAGAGTTCACCGAATGCTTCCTAGTCCCATATTTTCAGGATTTCAATCCCATCAGCAATCCATTTTCTTTACAAATGCAGATCTACTTGATGGAAAAATTCAGCTCCACCTCGCTCCAAAAGCGGAGGCGAAAGGGGATTATTTTTCGCTGGCTTTCGCTAAACTAATATACAGGCTCCCTCTTGTTGCCGCTAAAAATGACGGTACCCCGATTATCTTTCCTGCTAGCACTTTGCAAGCAAAAATGAGAGTAGGTGCAGCACCTTTTATTGTCTACGAAGGAGAAGATCCGTGCAGTCTTCAAAAAATAGAAATTCTGCATCGGGGGGACTCCCTTAGTTTCCAAGCGGGAATCCCAGAGAGGGAAAGTAAGGTCTGGATGCTCCCTGAAGAGCAGGTGATTCGGGTGAAAAAACTACTGCCAATTCGGTTTCGAGATTATCGAGCTTTGGCAGCAAACTACCTCTTGGTCGGGCACCGGCTTTTGGAGCAGCCTTCGCCGAAGCATGCCAACCCGCTTAACGCCTATGCTAGCTATAGAGCGTCCGCCGCTGGAGGTAGCTACGATACTCTAGTACTTCGAATGGAGGAATTGTATGATCAATTTGCCTTTGGGGAGCGAACTCCTTGGGCATTGCATGCATTTTTAAGGTTTTATTGGCCGATCCATCGTCCCCAATATTTGTTGCTGACAGGTAGATCCATAGTCCCTTTTGCACAAGCGTGGGTAGAAAATGCCTCGGTCTTTTACCGAAACGCTCCCCACTCCTTTGAATTTCAAGACTTAGTTCCTTCTGCGGGTTTCCCAGCTTCCGATTCTTACTTTGTAAAGGGGCTGCAGTCGGAGGAACCTGAATTGTCAGCGATGGCGGTGGGGCGCATTCCTTCCAAGAGCTCCCAGGATCTTTCCAATTACTTGGATAAAGTAATTGAGCAAGAAAGTTTGGGTATAGCTGGGCCTCAACGAATCCTTCAACTCGTAGGTGGGATGAATCCTGCGGAGCTGGCTCGACATAGCAGCTACCTCGAGGGCTTTGCAATACTAGCCAAATGGGGAATGCCTGAAGTGGAGGTGTCTACTTATAAAAAGGACACGACTGCAGAAGTGCAGCGGATGGATTTGAGCGAGGAACTCAATGCTGGCGTTTCTTTGATCACCTACTTTGGGCATGGTTCCTTGTCCTCCAACGAACTGGATTTCGGATATGTCTCTGATTCCAGCTTTGGCTATGCCAATGCAGGAAAGTATCCACTGCTGTTGATCAATGGATGTGAATATGTGAATGCATTTGGACCAAATTATAGTCAGGGTGAGGATTGGCTGCTGACGCCGAAGAAAGGGGCAATTGGGGTACATTCAACTTCTTCCTTGGGGGTAGATATTTTGCTCAAGCGCTACACAGAAATCTGGTACAAGCAGCTGTTTGCAGTTGAATCTGCTGTAAAGCCACTTAGCCTTGGTGAAGTCATGCTTCGAACTGAGCGGGAGTTTTTGCTTCGCTACGGTTCAAGTCCCGAAAACCTATCCCAGCTCTCCCAATACCTGCTTTTGGGCGATCCAGCGGTAAGGATTTTGCGCAATGCGCAGCAGTAATCCAGTTTAGTTGGGTTTGATGTTTTCGCGAAGGCAGACTCTTACATCTCCACTTTTCTTTTGTCGGCATTTACCGGATTTCTTGGCCAAAGGTCAGCAGGTTGTGGTCTGGATCTAGCAATGAAAATTCCCGCATTCCCCAAGGTTTCGTTTCCAAGGGTCCATTGGGATGGATGGCCACCTTCCGCTCCAAAAAGTACTGGTAAAGCTTGTCAATTTCTGCTGTTCTCAGGTAGACCTGTCCGTAGTTTTGCAAAGGATCGAGTTCTGGGAAAAGGAAAAAATGGAGTTCAATCCCATCCTTTTTCACCATCAGGTATTCAGGGTAATCATGTTCACTAGCTAGCTCAAACCCCAACTGCTCCAAGTAGTAGGCCTTGGTGAGGACTTTGTTGCGCATGGGCAACTTGGGAATGATGCTTTGAATCATGGTTTGGCTTTTTTCTTGTTCCAAAAATGCCAAATTCCCCAGATGCTTCCAACAAGTAGCAACCCAAGGATTAGCCAATCTTGCGGCTCTTTCAAGGAGGCTTGTGCCTCCAAAAAAGACTGGGCTGCCATCCCCGAAGCGAATGCTAGGATCGTTCTTGGGAGCATGCCTGGAAGTCCATAGCGAATGATTTTTGAGAGGGGGATCTCCAAAGAGGCAAACAGAAAATTGGAAATCGCAAAGGGAATAAGCGGGCTGATTCGTACAAAAAACACCAATCCTGCTGGCTGTTCGATTCGTTTTTCGATTTCCTCCTGCAAATTCGGGTGGCGTGCATACAGGATCGTTCGGAAGTCTGCATGGAGCCATTTTCCCAAAGAATAGCCCAACACATTGGCTAGAAGGTAGGCAATCACGAGGTGGGGGAATACAGTCCATCCCCAAAAGAAGCCTGAGGCGAGCGCAGTAAAGGTGGTGGGGAGGAAGGCTAGACCAACGAGGAGGGTGAGGATCAGGATCAGGAGGAAGTGTTCTCCAACTCCCGTCACCGAGATCTGCTCCAGTTGCTGGTACTGTGTGCTGAGCAACAGTGAACCCAAAAGTGGAACACAGCTCACCCAAATCCAACCTAGCGTGGTGCTAGGATGGCTTCGGAAGTAGCTGCCCAGGTCCTTGAAAATGCTGTCCTTTTTTGTCATCTTTGACTCGCTTTTGAAGTAAAAGCCAGCAAGTTTAGCACCTAGTATTGGAATTGTGCGCATTTATCCAAAATAGGTTTTGAATTCGATGTAAACCCAACCCTCCTAAATCCACTTTAGATGAAATTTGGTACCAAAGCCATCCACGCGGGCGTAGCTCCGGATCCTTCTACAGGAGCCATCATGACTCCTATTTTTCAAACCTCCACCTACGTTCAAAAATCTCCTGGAGATCACCTGGGCTACGAGTATAGCCGTACCCATAATCCTACCCGAACGGCCTTGCAGCAAAGTTTGGCCGCTTTAGAAAACGGAAAGCATGGCATTTGCTTTTCCTCTGGTTTGGGTGCCATCGATTCAGTAATAAAGTTATTTAACCCTGGGGACGAGATCATCTCCACGAATGACTTGTATGGAGGCAGCTACCGCTTGTTTACCAAGGTGTTTGAGCGCTACGGCATCAAATTCCATTTTGTGTCCATGGCAGATCCAGAGGCACTTTCTTCGCTAGTCAACGAGCGTACCAAGATGGT
>JACCED011546240.1_pt1 | contig 13230 bp, 9 predicted proteins | sample 7455021 | NCBI WGS metagenome assembly JACCED01 (sample SAMN15323456, study PRJNA562643) | freshwater metagenome | isolation source: river surface water | place: USA:Blue River Watershed | collected 2017-08-19 | reverse complement strand
GTGCTTTAGATATTTGTTCATCAATTCGATTAGCGGCAAAAACATCGCCTTCGCCACTCCATTTTTCTAAACGATCGGCAAGATCTGGTGCAACGTATTTAACATATTCTTCAATTGTGTCCCAAGCATCATTACCTGCCACAATTAATTTTTTGAAATCTTCGTTGAAAATATCTCTAACAACTCGAATAGCAAGATCTGGTTCAGAATAAAGCAATGAAGCAGGGCTACTATCTTTTGTTTTATTTTGAATATTTTCCCATTGAGCTTGAAGTCTTGCGACATCTTTTTGTAATTGCTCTTCAGTCGCACCTTCTGCAGCTGTTCGAACAATAACTCCAGCACCTTCAGGAACTATATTTCTTAAAATTCTTTTTAATCTAGTTCTTTCAACATCAGGAAGTTTTCTACTTATTCCAGTAACTGAACCATCTGGAACATAAACAAGATAGCGACCTGGTAGAGAAATTTGGCTAGTTAATCTTGCACCTTTTTGTCCAACTGGATCTTTTGTAACTTGAACTAAAACTGAATCATTAGTTTTTAAGGCAAGTTCAATTCTTTTTGGTTGACCATCAAGACCTGCTGCATCCCAATTAACTTCACCTGCATAAAGGACACCGTTTCTGCCACGTCCAATATCAATAAATGCAGCTTCCATACTTGGCAAAACATTTTGAACTTTTCCTAAGTAAACATTTCCAATTAAGGAAGCAGATTGGCCGCGAGAAACATAATGTTCAACCAACATGTTGTCTTCTAAAACCGCAATTTGAATCCGATCTAAATTTTGTCGAACAACCATTACTCGATCAACACTTTCACGTCGAGCTAAAAATTCAGCTTCAGTTAATACTGGTGTTCTTCTTCTGCCAGAGTCACGACCATCTTTTCTTCTTTGACGTTTGGCATCAATTCTTGTTGAAGATCTGTTTGAAGTTCTTTCTCTTGGAGCACGAACTCGCACCACAGTGTTTGGATCTTCTGCAGCAACTTCTTCCGCATTAACATCGTTTGCTCTTACTCTTTTTCTTACTCTTCTATGAGTGGCTTCTGTTGAATCTTCTTCTTTTGAAAAATTATTTTCTTTTGTTTCACTTTCAACTTCATCTTCATTGCCACGTCTTCTTCTGACACCGCGAGCACGTCTTAAAAGACCACGTTCTTCTTTATTTTCAGATTCAGGTTTTCCAGCTCCAGGATTTCTTGGTGGAACAACTGCTTGTTGAAATGCAACTGAAGGGGAACCAACGGGAGTTTCCACAACTGGAGTTGGTGAATCTTCCGATGCTGAAAATGTTGCTATGCGAAAACGCTTACGCAAGGATGGTTTTTCTTCGTCAGCCATAATGGCTTTACTCCTAAATCTTTTAAGTGCAGATAAGCAATGCTTATTAAGCTTGTTTACCCACACATTTCGTTTGTGTTGGTAAAACTGTTTGGTTCAAATAATTAAATTCAAACCTCAAAGTTTCTTAAGGTCTTTTGTTTAGAACTTCAAATAAATTTGGTTTTATTACCAATTTGGCACTGCGCAAATCTCATTTTTAGTTCTTCCGAGCACCTCTGCTCGGCTAAGTCTTTTTTGGTTGTTTTGACCTTGGATTTGACCAGGTGTTTAACCAGTTACTTAAAGTATCTCACAAGTTAGATACCTATTTTCTCAAAGACGCCTCAAGTACGAGTGGAAAAAGAGGATTTAAGCCCAAATTAGCGAATTATTGGCGTGACTCGATCATCAATTTCTCGTCCAATTGCCACAGCTAATCCAATAGCCATCCATGAGACAAACATGGAAGAACCACCATAAGACACAAAAGGAAGAGGAACTCCTGTAACAGGCATGATTCCTAAATTCATTCCAATATTTTCAAACGATTGAATAGCAAACCACCCCGCAACACCAACAGCAGTTAATCGACCAAATCTGTCTGGTGCCTTTAACGCAATTTTTGATAATCGATACAAAATTAAACCCATTAAGAGGATAACTAAAGTTGCACCAAAAAATCCTAATTCTTCTCCTGCGACTGTAAAAATAAAATCAGTTCTTTGGGCTGGAACATATTTACCTTGTGTTTGTGGACCATTTAAATAACCTTGCCCAAACCATCCACCCGAGCCAATCGCAATTTTTGCTTGTAAGGTGTTATATCCAGCACCTAATGGATCAAGTGTTGGATCAACGAATGTGGCTAATCTTTTTAATTGATAATCTTTAATGAAATTAAGTTGCGAAGCAACATATCCTCCAATTAAAACCGCAAATAAAGAACCAACTACCCAACGTAGTTTTGTTCCTGATGCAACTAAAACTGTAAGTAAAGTTGCTCCAATTATCATCACAGTTCCAAAATCATTTTGAAGTAAAACTAAAAGAGCTGGAATACCTGCTAAAGATAAACCAAGTAAAACGTCTTTGTCATGTGGAACTAATTCTGAATCTCTTCTTTCAGTTAAAACCATTGCAAGAAGTGTTATAAGTGCGACTTTAGTAAATTCACTTGGCTGAAAAGTAAATCCTCCAGGAAGGGCAAGCCAAGCTTGGGCGCCGCCTTGCGATTTTCCGATTCCTGGAATTAATACCAGCATTAATCCAATTACTGCAAATCCATAAATAATAATTGCATAGGCTCTTGCAGTTCTAAATGAAAATCTAGAGACAATTAAACCTAAAATTAAACCCAGGATTAAATTAAAAATATGTCTTTGAAGATAAAAATCTGTTGGAAGACCTGCATCTTGTAATCTTTGATTTGATGCAGAATAAACAAGTGCAGCCCCAATTACTGAAAGTAATAATGCACTAGTGATTAAAACCCAGTCATAGCCAATAAAAAATGAATCATTAACTCTATTTTTTTTGATCGCTTTTGATTTATCTATTGATAAGTAACTCATGGTGATGCTTTCGTAATACTTAAATTAGAAATTGAGGGTGATGGACTTGGATTTAATAAATTATCGATCTCTGGAAAATCAGGTAATCCATCAGGTCTAATTTTTGGTAATGAATTATTTGGAGCACCACCAAATAAGATGCTTGAAGCAGGATCAATTGTGTTTCCTCTTACTCCAAATATTTCTTCATAAATTCTTCTTACACTTGGAGCAGAAGTTCCAGAGCCAGTTCCTCCTTGAGCAACCATCATCACCACAGCATATTTTGGATTATCTGCAGGTGCATAGCTTGCAAACCAAGAAGTTGATTGTTTACCTAAAACTTCACCAGTTCCCGTTTTTGTCGCAACAGGAATTCTAGATAGTGGAAAACCAATAAAAGGTGGCGCACCAGTACCAGAAATAGTTACTCCTACTAGTGACTTTTGAATATATTTTAAAGTCGCATCAGAAATTGGTAATTTACTTTTTACTTTTGAATTAATTTGTTCAGCAATAGTTCCATCTGGATTCATGATTGCTTTAACAACTCTAGGTTCATAAACTGTGCCACCGTTTGCAATTGCGGCATAAACCATTGCCATTTGTAGAGGAGTTACAACAGTGTCACCTTGTCCAATTGATGTATTAACAGCATCACCTGCGCGAAAACGCATACCTTCTGTGCAGTTTTCAACAGCAAACTTTTGCAACATTCTTGCTCGCTCTACATCTTTTTCTGCTACTTCTGGGTAACCTTTTTCTGCTCTTTCGCACCAGACTTCATGATTTTTTTCCCAAAATTCTTTTTTAAAGATCCTTCCCCCAACACGACCTTTAACATCTTCAGGCAAATCAATCCCGCTTTTTGAACCTAAACCAAATGCAAAAGACATTTTTTCTAAGGCATCTTTAGGATTTTCTACTGGATTTAATCCACCGTCTCTTAGCCATAATTTGTTTGCAATGTCGTAGTAAACGGTGTCACAAGAAACTTCTAAAGCTCTTTGCATAGTAATCGCACCAAAACCAATTGATTCATAATTTCTAAAAACTCTGTTTCCTATTTCCATTTGAGGTGGACATTGGTAAATATCGTTTAAATCAAAGCCATTTTCTGCAGCAGCAGCTGTTGAAATCACTTTAAAAATTGAAGCAGGAGCAAATAAACCTTGAGTTGCTCTACTAATTAAGGGAACACCTGATTTTGGATTTGATAAAGCTTCAAATTGTTCACTTGTAATTCCACCTAGCCAAATTCGTGGATCATAACTTGGATAAGTTGCCATTGCTAAAACGTGACCATTTGTTACATCCACTACAACAGCTGCACCTGATTCACCAACATAATTTTTTGATCGAGCTCTTTCAATCGCAGCAGCTAATTGCTCTTCAACAAAAGATTGCAGTTTTGCATCAATATTTAAAACAACATATTTACCAGGATCAGGATCAATTTCTTTAACTACACCTTTTATATTTGAAGCTTTATCAACTGCTAAAACAGTTACTCCAGGCTTTCCTCGTAACCACGCATCGTAATATCTTTCAACTCCAGCTCTACCAATTTTGTCATTATTTTGTAAAGCAAAGTCATCAGAAGATATTCCTTCCTTTTTTTGTTTATCTATTTCTTTATCAGTAACTGGACCTACATAACCAATAACGTGTGCCATATTTACGTCAAAAGGTCTAGGTATTTCTCTTAAAGCATTTAGTTCAGCACTAACTCCTGGAAAATCACTTCTTTGTTCCATTATTTGTAAAGCGATTTTGTTATCTACATCTTGTGCAACTGGAATTGGTTGAAACAAAGAACCAGACCAACAAATGGGAGGCTTCTTTGCTCCTTTTGTGCCGCAAGGTGTTAGTCGATCTTTTATTTCATTTTCAGGAATATTTAAGACAGAAGATAATTTAGAAATTACAGATTGGCCTTTATCTTCAAAAGATTCAAGAATTCTTGTATTAACACTAATTACAACAGTTGATTTATTAGCAACAACTGGTCTACCAACTTGATCCAAAATGAGTCCTCGAACAGAAGGTGTAAATACCTCACGGAAAGCATTTCGTTGAGATGCTTGTTGAAAATCTTCCCCTGAAGTTATTTGAATATAAAAAAGTCTTCCAACTAAGGTAAACATCAAAGACAGTAAAATTGCTCGTAATACTTTTAAGCGAATATGTGTCTTATCTTGCATTTAAACTCTTAATTCTTCTGCTCTTGAAATAGGACCTAATTTTTTATCTAGCAGACCAATTGCTGGATAAATAAAAACTGCCAATAAAGCTGCATAAAAACCTTGGGTTAAAAAATTTACAGCAAAAATGTTCAAAGAAAATTCTGCTCCCGAGATGTTTGACCAAATAGTTCTTACAATAAAGAAAATATTTGCAACCGATGCAGAAATGATTAATGGTCGCACAAATGATCTACTTTGATTTTGGCTCAAATATCCAACTAGATAACCAATAATTGTTAAAAATATTGAAGATATGCCCATTAAATGATCTCCTGGAGGTAATACATCAATTAAAAAGCCCGCAAAAAATCCTGCGATTGCCCCCACTGCTGGTCCTTTTAATAAAGCCCAACTTGTTAAAACCACAATTAAGATATCTGGAGTCGCTCCAGGAAGAAAAAGTTTTGCAAAAAAAGTTGGCTGAATTACAGCAGCTATAAGAATAGAAAATACTAAAGCAACATATTTATATGCATTCATTCTTATTCCACACTAGGACTTGGACTAGGAATAATCGAAATGGATGGACTTGGAGTTGGAGTAATTGGTGCAGGAGGCAAGAGAGAATCTCTTGGATCAATCCTTGGTTGCTCAACCACAACACTGACCAAATCAAGAGTTGATAATTTAACGTAAGGTCTGACTCGAGCTGATTTTGTTAATAAACCAGGTGAAGATTTAATCGAAATAACTTCTCCAATTGGAACACCTGGCACAAATGGTCTGCCATTTTCTGAGCCCCAAGTAACTATGCGATCACCTTTATTAATTTCGGCAATAGGATCAAATAGTTCAAATTCAAGTTCACTTGGTAATCCAGTTCCACCTATGAAACCCAATTCACCTTTTCCGCCAATTCTTGCTCCAACTTTGCTCGATGGATCGGCAAGAAGTGCCACGGTTGCAGAAGAATTTGCAACTGAAACGGTTCTTCCAACTAATCCTTGACCATTTAAAACTGTCATATCAGTTGTAATTCCATCTTGGGAACCAACATCAATTGTTACTGTCCACGAATAATCTTGCGCTGAACCAATCGCTATTACTTTTGCTGGAACTATTTCAAAAGTTCCAATTCCTGCTAATTTAAGCAACGCATCTAACTCTGCTGCTCTTCTTCTATCCTCTTCAGAATTTGCTAATTCATCTTTAAGAATTAAATTTTCTGATTGCAAATCTTTTACTTGACTACGTGCAGTTCTAATTTCACTCCATGTGTTTGAAAAATTTTTAATGGAATTAGTGAAATTACTTGAAGATTCTTGGATAGGAGAAATTAAATTCGCAGTAAATTCTCTTAATGATTTAGTGAAACCATTTCCAGAACTTCTTAATTCAAGAGCGACAAACGTAAATGACAGAAGTAGTAGCACCGCTAAAACTGTTCTTAATCTGGTTGAATCTCTCACGGCAAACCGCCGATCATGCTATTAGGCGCGTGGTTCTGAGATCAATACTTGTTGTAAAGCCTCGAACTCTTCAACGCATTTGCCTGAACCATTTACTACACAATTCAAAGGTTGCTCGGCGATGATCACTGGCATTCCGGTTTCATGTCTTAATCTTTCATCTAAGCCTTTAAGTAATGCACCACCACCAGTTAATACGATTCCTCGATCCATAATGTCTCCACAAAGTTCTGGCGGAGTTCTATCAAGAGTGGTTTTTACGGCATCAACAATTCTGGTTAAAGGTTCATCTAGTGCTCTTCTAATTTCTTCAGCAGTTACCACAATTGTTCTAGGTAAACCAGTAACTAAATCTCTTCCTCTTAATTCAGCTGAAGATTCATCTGGTACTGGAAATGCAGTTCCCACTGTGGTTTTAATTTCTTCTGCAGTTCGTTCACCAAGCATGAGTGAATATTCTTTTTTAACAAATTGAACTAGTGCATCATCCAGTTCATCTCCACCAGTTCTAATGGATAAAGAAGTAACTACACCACCTAATGAGATAACAGCAACTTCTGAAGTTCCTCCACCAATATCGACAACCATGTTTCCTGTTGGTTCATGTATTGGTAATCCTGCTCCAATTGCAGCTGCCATTGGTTCTTCAATTATGTAAACTTTTCTAGCCCCTGCTGCATAACCTGCATCTTTTACTGCACGTTGTTCTACACCTGTGATTCCACTTGGAACACAAATTACAACTCTTGGTTTTGCTAAAAATCTACGTTTGTGAACTTTTTGAATAAAATATCTAAGCATTCTTTCGGTGGTATCAAAATCTGCGATTACCCCATCTTTTAATGGACGAATGGCAACAATGTTTCCTGGAGTTCTTCCGACCATTCTTTTTGCTTCTGCACCGACTGCAACAATGCCGCCAGTATTTTGATTTATAGCAACAACAGATGGTTCATTCAAAACAATTCCACGACCACGTTCGTAAACCAAAGTATTTGCAGTGCCTAAATCAACTGCTAAGTCACGACCTAAAAAACCACCACTAAATCCAGCCACAATTTTCCTTTGATGTTTACTTCTCTACTTATATTACGTAAAACTACTTTAATCCTGGAAAGAATAAAGCAATCTCTCTGGATGCTGACTCTGGAGAATCAGAACCATGAGTGACGTTATTTTGTGTTTCGGTTGCAAAATCTCCTCGGATAGTTCCAGGCTGAGCATTTGCAGGATTTGTTGCACCCATCATTTGTCTCCACCCAGCAATTGCATTTGGACCCTCAATAACAAGAGCCACTAATTCAGAGGAAGTAATAAATGCAACTAAATCTTTAAAAAATGGTTTGCCCTCGTGCTCTGCATAATGAGCAGCAGCAGTTTTTTCGTCCAATTTTTTCATTTCTAAAGCGACGATTTTCCAACCTTTAGTTTCAATTCTTTTTAACACTTCACCAACTAAACCACGCTTAACACCGTCTGGTTTTATCAAAACTAATGATCTCTCGCTCAATTAAATTCCCTTCGATACCGTTTTAACTAATCCTACTTTGAGTCTTTTTTAGGTTTATTTGAACTCTTCAGTTGATCTGTTTTCTTGCCTATTTTTATTGAGGCTACCCACAAACCTAAAAATATCAAACCCAGAATAAACATCCAGTTTACAAAAAATCCTAAAGCTATCAATATAACTTGAAAAATAGAACCAAAGATTAGTCCAATTCTTTTTTTCAATAATCCCAGGATAATTATTGAAAAAATAATCAAACCTATAGAAGTAGAAATAATAAATCTGCTATTAATTGAATCATTTTGTAATGCTGCTGGGATAAATAAAATAATAATCAAAATTTCAAAACTAACAACTGCAGAAGTTAAAGCTCTCATAAAATCCTTAAATTGATTTGGAGTGCTGAAGAATTTCTCCAGCTAAAGCTATCGAACCCAGCACAATTACACCACTTGAACCACTTTTTCTCTTTGCAATTTCTACTGCTAAATCTAGTGCATTTTTGGAATTCTTTTGCTCAAAAATTTCTTTAGAAAAATTAGCAATACTATTTACTTTGTTAAGTAAATCTTTTGAGCTAATTGCTCGAACCGTATTAGCTTCGGTTACAACAACGTCTTGAGCAAAACCCTTTAGCAAATTTAGCATTTCATCAATATCTTTATCTTTCATAAATCCAATAATTAATATTTTGTTCTCAAATTTAAATGTTTCCAATATTGCTTCTAAAGTATTTTGTACACCCGAAATATTATGTGCTGCATCTATTAAAACGGTCGGATTTCTTTTAACTATTTGTAATCTTGCTGGGGATTTAAACTCAGCAAATGCTTCTTGTACAAGTTCTGATTCAAGTTTTTTCCCTAAAAAAGTCTCAACTGCAGTTAAAGCGCATGCGGCATTTGATGCTTGAAATTTTCCATAAAGAGGTAAAAATAAATCTTGATATGTTCCAAGAGGAGTTGCGATATTTAATTGTTGTCCCCCAATACCAACAGTTCTTTCTAATACATCAAATTCAATACTTTCTCTGAGTATTGGGCTATTTTTATTTGCAGCAACTTCGTTTAATACTTGATTTGCATCTTTTACTTGTGTTGAGATAACAACTGGAATATTTTCTTTTATGATCCCAGCTTTTTCATTAGCAATTTCTTTGATACTTGAACCTAAAAATTCTTGATGATCAAGCCCAATTGAAGTTATTACAGAAACTTCTGGTGTGACTACATTAGTAGAATCCCAACGACCTCCCATACCAACTTCTAATGATAAAACGTCAATTGGTTCATCAGAAAAAGCTAAGAAACCCATCGCAGTTAAAACTTCAAAAAATGTCATTGGAGAATCTTGAAATTTTTGATCAATTATTTCAATATATGGATTTACTTCGTCAAATATTTCTTGAAATCTTATTTCAGAAATAATTTGACCATTAATTTCAATTCTTTCGCGAGGATGAATTAAATGAGGACTTATAAAAAGTCCAGTTTTTAAATCAAGTGAGCGAAGTAATCTTTCAATCATTCGAGAAGTGCTAGTTTTTCCGTTGGTTCCAGCTATGTGGATAGTTTTAAAATTATTTTGAGGCTGACCCATCAAGTCCATTGCCATCAAAATTCGATCTAGAGAAGGATTAATTTTGTTTTCAGGAAAACGATTAGAAAGTGCTGAAACTGCGTCTAAATTGACCATCATTAATTAAATACTATGTATTGCATAAGATTGCATCCATGAGTGATTCTGCAATTTACCCTCAAGTTCCTGAAAAACCATCGTTGGAAGGTTTGGAGGAAAAATGGGGAAATTCCTGGGTAAATAACAACACCTTTGGATTCGATAAAAATTGCGACAAAAGTTCTGTTTACGCCATCGATACTCCTCCACCAACTGTGAGTGGTTCATTGCACGTTGGACACGTTTTTTCCTACACCCACACAGATTTAATAGCTCGTTATCAAAGAATGATTGGCAAAAAAGTTTTCTATCCAATCGGCTGGGATGACAATGGTTTGCCGACTGAAAGAAGAGTTCAAAACTATTTTGGTGTCAGATGTGATCCATCACTTGCTTATGATCCTAATTTTCAACCTCCTAAAGAACCTTCAGAAAAACAAATTCCCATATCAAGAAAAAACTTTGTTGAATTATGCGAAAAACTAACTTTAGAAGACGAGAAAGTTTTTGAATCACTTTTTCAAACATTAGGCTTATCAATCGACTGGAATTACACATATCAAACTATCGATAAAAGAGCTAGATTTGTTTCCCAAAAAGCATTCTTAAATAATTTAAATAGAGGCGAAGCCTATCAAGCAGAAGCTCCAACTCTTTGGGATGTAACTTTTAGAACTGCTGTTGCTCAAGCAGAATTAGAAGATAGAGAAAGACCAGGTGCTTTTCACAAAATCGCCTTTAAAAAAGAAGATGGCTCAGATGTTTTTATTGAAACTACTCGTCCAGAACTTTTACCAAGTTGTGTTGCATTAGTTGCCAATCCAGAAGATGAAAGATATAAATCTCTATTTGGAAAAAATGTAACCACTCCACTTTTTGAAGTTAATGTTCCCGTTGTAGCTCATCATTTAGCGGATCCAGAAAAAGGTAGTGGCATTGCCATGATTTGTACTTTTGGTGATGTCACAGATGTTGTTTGGTGGAGAGAATTTAACTTACCAACTAGAGGTTTAATTGGCTGGGATGGAAAAATTCAAAATGAAACTCCAGAATGGATACAAACTGAAAAAGCTAAAGAAATTTTTTCTAAAATAATTGGGAAAACTTCACACACAACTAGAGAAATATTGGTTGAAGAATTAAAGAAAACAAATCAACTTATCGGGGAACCAAAACCAATTACTCATGCTGTTAAATTCTTTGAAAAGGGAGATAAACCATTAGAAATTGTGACTACAAGACAGTGGTACATAAAAAATGGTGGTCGAGATAAAGATTTGAGAAATCAACTCTTATCTCGAGGAAATGAATTAAGTTGGCATCCAGATTACATGAAAGTCAGATACCAAAACTGGGTAGAAGGACTAAATGGAGATTGGTTAATTTCCAGACAAAGATTTTTTGGCGTACCACTTCCCATTTGGTACAAATTAGATGAAAATGCAAATCCAATTTACGATCAAATTTTGATTCCTAATGAAAATCAATTACCAATTGATCCTCAAAGTGATTGCCCTGAAGGATTTGATGAATCGAAAAGAAATAAGCCAAATGGATTTATGGGAGATCCAGATGTGATGGATACTTGGGCAACTTCTTCATTAACACCACAAATTGCTGGATCTTGGGGAATAGATAACGAATTGTTTAACAAAATTTTTCCAATGGATTTAAGACCGCAATCACATGAAATTATTAGAACTTGGCTATTTTCGACAGTTGTCAGAAGTCATTTAGAAGAAAATTCACTTCCTTGGAAAAACACCAGCATTAGTGGCTGGATCTTAGATCCGGATAGAAAAAAGATGAGTAAGTCAAAAGGAAATGTGGTTACTCCAATTGATTTATTAAAAGAATATGGATCTGATGCTGTGAGATATTGGGCTGCGATGGGAAGACCAGGTACAGATACTGCATTTGACACCGGTCAAATGAAAATTGGAAAAAGATTAGCGGTAAAAATTCTTAACGCAAGTAAATTTGCTTTGAGTTTAAATGCCACATTAAATAAAGAAGATGTAAAACTTGAAGCAGATCATGCCTTATTAAATAAATTAGCTCAAGTTGTTGACTCTGCTACTAAAGCATTTGAAAAATATGACTACACCAAAGCATTAGAAGTAACTGAATCTTTCTTTTGGTCTTTCACGGATGACTACGTTGAACTTGTTAAGGAAAGAACATACGGCAAGCAAGGTGAAGAATCAGCAAATTCTGCAAAAGCTGCCCTGGGTATAACTATTCATACCCTTTTAAAACTTTTTGCTCCATTTGTTCCATTTGTTAGTGAGGAAGTCTGGTCTTGGTGGCAAAAAGGTTCAGTTCACAATCAAACCTGGCCAAAACCTGAAGAAATTTCTGCCAATAAATCAATAGGTATTGAAAATCTTGAATTAGTAACAAAGGTATTAGCAGAAATTAGAAAAGCTAAAACTGAAAAGCAACTTTCTATGAAAGCAGAAGTTTTAGAATTAGAAATTAAGACAAAAAACGAAGAAATAGAAATCATTAAAAAATCGGAAAAAGATTTAATTGCTGCAGGAAACATAAAGAATTTAAAATACAACAATCAAGAAAACGAACTAAAACTCAATATCAAATTAGCTTAAGCAGACTTTTCTTCAGGTTGTTCAGGTAATTCTTTTCGTGGCACCAAAGTTGGATTTACATTTTCTAACACTGTGTCACGATTTACTACCACTTTTCCAATATCTTTCCTACTTGGAATGTCATACATAACGTTTAACAAAACTTCTTCCATGATTGCTCTTAATCCACGTGCTCCAGTGCCTCGTAAGTGAGCCAATTCTGCAACTGCTCTTAAAGCATCTTCAGTAATTTCTAATTCAACATTGTCTAAACCAAATAATCTTTCATACTGTCTAACCAAAGCATTTTTTGGTTTAACTAAAACTTGCATTAAAGCTTCTTCAGATAATGCAGTAACACTTGTCACAACTGGAAGTCTGCCAATAAATTCTGGGATCATGCCAAACTTTAATAAATCTTCTGGCATAACTTTTCCAAAAATATCTCCAGGATTTGTGTTATCGACATCATTAATTTCGGCAGTAAAACCTAAAGATTTTTTACCAATTCTTGATTCAATAATTTTATCTAGACCAGCAAAAGCTCCACCCACAATAAATAAAACATTGCTGGTATCAATTTGGATAAATTCTTGATGAGGATGCTTTCTTCCACCTTGCGGAGGAACTGAAGCTGTTGTTCCTTCTAAAATTTTTAATAATGCTTGTTGGACACCTTCCCCACTTACATCTCTGGTGATAGAAGGATTTTCACTCTTTCTTGCAATTTTATCTATTTCATCAATATAAATAATGCCAGTTTCTGCTTTTTTCACATCGTAATCAGCTGCTTGAATTAGTTTTAATAAAATATTTTCAACATCTTCACCAACATATCCAGCTTCGGTTAATGCTGTTGCATCAGCAATTGCAAATGGCACATTTAATAATCTTGCGAGTGTTTGAGCTAAAAGTGTTTTACC
>JACCED010003982.1_pt1 | contig 13234 bp, 6 predicted proteins | sample 7455021 | NCBI WGS metagenome assembly JACCED01 (sample SAMN15323456, study PRJNA562643) | freshwater metagenome | isolation source: river surface water | place: USA:Blue River Watershed | collected 2017-08-19 | reverse complement strand
TCTGGTATTAATACATCTGCTATACCCGATAATGTACTTACGTTCTTTTTCATCATACGGTTATTATTATTTTTGGATTTTTCACTATTTGGGAATTTACCATTATATATCTTTTTTAATGCACTCTCCATTCTCCTAGCTTCTTTACAATTTTTACACTCCATATTTATTGCCACTTCTATTGGTATCGTTTTATTAGCCTCAACCAGTCTATACTTCCTATTTTTAAATTCATAGTGAAAAGTATCATCCCCCGAATTATATCTTAAATCCGATGAATTGTATTCTGTCGGATATACCTTACTTCTATCATTAAATCTATATGTATAATTCCACTTACCAACTGACATCATTCTACTTATACTCATATCAACACTCCATATTGATCCATTCTCAACTTTATCATATTTTGATGACAACGATTTATCCCTATTTGTCATATCATCAAACATCTTCTCTATCGTCTCATAATTACATATTATTACTATCGGTTTTAATTCTGTTCCTCCACCACCCTCTATACTCTCCCTTATTAATGGATATAATATATCCTTTTTAAAATTTGCAAATTGAAATGAATTTAAAGAACTTCGTGATATCTTTATATTTTGATTGCGTGAATTTGATCTAAAACGAATAGTTTCATTTGTAAATTTCCAATCAATCTCTGGTACTTTTGTTTTTAAAGAAAGGATATTTCTATGTAAACTAGAATTTAATGTTTTTTTATTCCAATATTTTTTAGAAAGATTTCTTTCTTTTCCAAATAGTTCTTTTATCTTATCTAAATCCCGTTGATTATATATACCACTTTTATTACTTAAAAATGGTACAGGATATAATTTAACTTGATCTGATAGTTCATAATACATAATTAAACCTGATTCAATAGCAGCATAATCTAAAGAAGATAATATATGAGCATTAATACCAGAAGGATTTAATAAACCTAATTTCTCTTTATTAATAGTACTATTAATTAACATAAAGATCTCTTTCAATCCAACTTCATCTAATCTTGAATAACTCTCACTTTTTAGTGAATTACCACTTAAATAACTATCACTATTAATTGTTTTAATAATATCATTACAATTTGTACCTCGACATACTAAATATATTTTTTGATTATAATTTGATATACTCATATCTCTATATACCTTTAAGAAAAATTTATTCGTTTCGTTTTACCAAATTTTTTTATTAATATAATTTAGAAAGAAGTTTTGTTTATTTACATTTTCAATATTTTAATGTGCACAAAATGTTATTATTCATTCTTCTTTCTCAAATCTGTATATAGCTGTACATACCCAATATTATATGTGTTTTTGTTTGTTTTTAATAAATATTTTTTTATATTTTTTATAATACCGGTCCATTCAACAAGATATTTGGAATATCTTTAAATTTTTGTTATTAAATTATATTGTATTTTAGTTAAAATTTTGTATATGTTAAATATTGTATATTTGTATATATTTTTATAGAAATTTTGTTTTAAATGTTTGTTTATATAAAAAAACCAAGGGCGTCTAAATTTGTTCTGTTATTTTCCGGGAATAACTTTGGTCGATTTTCTTGAAAAATAATGCGAATTCACCGTTGACAAATACACAGTTTGTCAATGAGTCCTTTCAGACACGTCTTTTGCAAACCAAAAGTACTTATTCTATATAAACTTAAATTTAGTTTATCGAATAATTCGTGATGAATCCATTTAAGTAAGGTTTATCTTAAATCCACAAATAGTGATACCAAAAAAAAACTTTGTTTCATATGATCTCGACCAACCAATTATTAACCAACCAACCGCATTATATATATGTATTCGGTCATCCAGTCATATCATATCTTCTTAACTCCTGTTGTAATCACCGGTTATAAAAATCACTTTTTTATAACCTATTTATTTATATTCTTTCAAAATGAGTGAATATAAAAAAGAATGACATATAAAATATGTTTTAAAATACTTAAATAATATTAATCTGGAAACCCATATAATATTATTTATATAGTACAAGTTGTGGTAATAATAACTTGTATGCATTTATTTCTTTCACAACTAGAAAGAATAGTTTTTATCAACTAAAAACTATTTATATATTTTAATTTTATTATTTATTTTTATTTATAAAATGAATTTTTTTAAAATGAGTGAATATAAAAAAGAATGACATATAAAATATGCCTTCGGGTATTGACATTAATAATAATTATATGGATAACTATATATTATTATTTTCAAATTATATGTTGTGGTAATAATAACATATATGTATATATATTTTTTCTAAATAGAAAGAATAGTTTTTATTAGATAAAAACTATTAAATTAAATTAAAAAATCATTAAAAATGGACTTAAAGAAAAATGGATAATATAATATGAAATGTTAAACTATGATATTATAGATACTATATATTGTGGTTCTAGTTTCAAAATAGTGGTAATAATTATTTTTGGATAATATATTTATAAAAGGGTTATTTTATAAATAAAAAAAATGAAAACTATTTTAATAAGATGGTGAAAACATGGTAAAAAATATTAAATTAGATATTATTTATTAGTACGTAAAAAATGTCTTCTAATCGTTTTCAAGCATTAAATGAAGATGATGATTGGGAGGATGTAAGTTTACGTAAGAATAAAAAGACTTTAGAACCCTCGACTAATGCTATCGTGGAGAAGATTAGTGAAGAGGATAATGTAGAAGAATGTTTATTATCAGATTTAATTGTAAATAAGAATGTATGTATACATTGTTTAGTTAAAAAGTGTGCACGTCCACATGAAGTTGTACCTTATCCAAAATATATATCAAATTTAATTTTAGAACCAATATTAATTCAAGATATTAATAGATTTGTTAGAACAAACTATGGTAAAATGAATGAGTTTTTAAATGAAAATTTTAAGGGTAAAAAGGTTAATTATACAATATGTTTATTTAATCATTGTCGTAATGCATGTCGTAATGCAAGATTTGGAAGAATATCTTCTTTTAAATTTGATAATGAAGAAATTCATTGGTGTTTTCCTGATAAACCTGATCGTGGTAATCGTATTAATATAGGATTACACATTGACATCAAATTGAGTGGTAAAGGACAAAATCAGAATGTTGAATGGGATATTGTTAACAATCCCCCTTTATTTAAGGGAGATGAAAACTTTGACAATAACACTAATTTTCAACCTATGATTGAAGAGAATCAAACAACAACTAATAATAATGTTGTTATTGAGGAGAATAATACTATACAAACGGAAACTATACAAATGAATACCAATGAAGAATTAAAGATTGATATTCAAGAGAATACAAAGGAAAATACGGGATCTGATACTAATATACAAAATAATGGTATTAAAAAACCTAATTTTGCTGATATAGTTAAAAGAAATCAACAAATCAATGATGAACCAACTGGTGCAGATGATGATAAATCAACTGTAACAAGTAATATGATTGATGATACAGCATCTGTTCGTTCTGTCAATCAGACACCTAGAACATCGTATCCATCAACACCACAATCATTTTCTTCACCAAGAGGTGGATTTAATAATCAAAGGTTTAATATGAATACATTTATGAATGATATGTATGAATTTATGAATTTTTCTAAAAATGAATTTAAAAGAGGATTTGATAGAGATTGTTTTTTTAAAGATAAATTTGATGAACTTTTAGAAGAGAACAAACAACTTAAAAATGATCTTAATTGTCAAATCGTTTTAATGAATAAATTAAAAGAAAAAGTTGAAGAACTTGAAGATACTGTTCAACTGTTAACTTCATTTGATTCAAAAGCAGCATATCATGCTAATTTAGAAAAGATTATGAGACTTAACAACAACAAAGTATCTGATCAATTATTAAAAACTAAATTAAGTTCTTATCAAGAGTATTATTAATGTATTTAAATAATTAATTTTTATGTATTTTTGTATATATTTTATTAAATTTAATTAAATAAAATTTTATTTTATAATTTTTATTATGAATATTATTATTCATATATGTGTATTTTGAAAAAATCTGTTTTTTAACAATTATTATTTATAATCTCATCCATTATACTTTTAAATATAGATTTTCTGTATTTCTCTTCTGATAATTTTAATATAAATTGCTGGTTTGAAAACCATTCTTCTTGAGACATCTTTTTACTAAATATATTATATCTAAAAAATAAATTTTGTATATTTGTAAATAAGGTCTTACATGTATAATTTCCATATCTATCATCTATCCATTGATTATTTAAAAAATATTGACAATTCTGTGCCGATTTTGGTCTTATTGGATAAAATATCTTTTTACCCCTCTTAACTCCATAATACATTTTAAATATATATAATATTGTTCTATAATCCTTATATACTAATGCTCTAAATACATCCTGTTCTGATATATCTAATCTTTCATTTTTAATCTCTTTTAATGTCAATATTTCACCATCTAACTCAGCAAAATTTATTTTAGATAATGATTCTAATGTTGTTAATCTATCCTCTATACTACATACTTTATTTAATATTAAATCCATCTTTTCATTTAATGATCTTTGATATATATCCAATATATGATGTATACTCTGAAATTCACCTGGTAAGTTTAAATAACATTTACTTCTAAATTCTATCTCTCCCGATTCATTATCTATATCATCCTCATTATTATGTGGTATACTATTATTATTCATTAAATCATATTCAACCCTGTTTTCATTCACTCTATTCTTGTTTGCAGCCATCTTCATTATATTCTTTAAACTCTCATTTGTTTGTCTACTCGAATTATCCTCCGTTTCATAATCCATATTATCATCATTTGTATATTCCAAACTTGATGTATCTATCTTCTCATTCTCTATTATCTCATCTTCTTCCTCTTCTTCATTATCATCTTCATCTTCATCTTCTTCTTCATTATCGTTTTCCTCTTCCACTTCTTCATTATCATTTCCGTCTTCTTCTTCATTATCATTTTCGTCTTCTTCTTCATCATTATTTTCCTCTTCTTTATTATCATTATCGTCTTCTTCCTCTTCTTCATCATTTTCATTGATAAAATATTTTTCAGAATCATAATCAAATTTTGATTTATTTTCTCTTATAATTTCAACACTATATCCTGTAAATTTATTATTACAACAGCTCATTTTTCTTATTAATCCTATCTACAAATAAAAAAGATAAATAATAAAAATTTAGTATTTCATTTTTTTTTTCATTTTTTAAATTAATTATATTTTTTTTAAATAGAGATATATTAGATAAATGAAAAAAGAGAAAGTTTCAAAAAAAGATCGGAAGTCTCCTTTTATATTCAAAATTAAAAAGATGAATGACAACAAAGAATTGATTAAAAGTCCCGAATTATTAAAGCATACATTAGAATTTTCACCTTTATCTGGATCTGAACCTGTATATAATCCGGATAAATGGAATAAAAATCCAAATATTCGCCAAACACATAATTGTTATTCATATGCATTAGGTAAAGTGCGTTCAGGATTAGATTCAAAAGCCCAACCTGGTTATGCATCTGGTTATAATCATGTATCAAATGAAAGTTATGAATGTGAATCATTTTATAAACGTTTGAAAAGAGATGTACCAGGATCTTATTTAGAAGTATTTGATAAGAAATGTCATCCCGGTTTTTATAAAATATACCTCATGTTAGATAAAGGTAATGATTATCATTGGGCTCGTCAAGACTCCAATATGTACTGGTCCCATAAACCCGGATCAACTGAAGTTGTTAATGTTGATGCTTCCGGTAAATCCATTAAAAACCCCGTCACTGCTAATTGGAAGTATGAAAGTCTCAATTATGATACACCTTGTTTTTTTGCTTGTATCTATTCCGATTTATCCCGTTCTATGTCAAAAATTTATGGTGACAAATACTCCTTCTAAACTTATTCTTTATTCATCTATTATATAACAAACCTTTATATAATATAATCGCGGACATTGTATATTACTACATATACTCTAATTTGCACCCGTGCATAGACCGAAGGTCTTAGCGCAAGAGAACGAAGTTCTCGCGAATAATCAGTTTTCGGGATGAAGAATCTATATTTTCACTAACAGATTATTAATGACGCGGGACTTAAGGAGCCAGTTATTAATGACGCGGGACTTAAATCACGGACATTGTATATTACTGCATAAACACTAATTTGCGCCCGTGCATAGACCGAAGGTCTTAGTGCAAGAGAACGAAGTTCTCGCGAATAATCAGTTTTCGGGACGAAGAATCTGTATTTTCACTAACTGATTATTAATGACTCGGGACTTAAAGAACCAGTTATTAATAACACGGGACTTAAGTGTTATTATAAATATAAATATAATAATGTATTGATTTAATTATTATAAAATAATATGTAAGAAAGTGATTAATTTAATCTACCATATAAATTATGTTTTTGAATTAATAGTTCGCGGATCTTCTTTTCAATGATTAAAATCTTTTTATCATAATCTGAATCATTTTTATTCTTTTCTAATTTATTTTTTGTATTTTTTAAGTATTTAATTTTATTTGTCAAATCAATATAAATATTGCGTTTGTTTGGTGATAATCTATTTAAATCAATTGTTCTTTGATTCATGTTATTCTGTTTAATATTCATTTGATTTTTATTTTGTATATTTTTTTTGTTGTTTTTGTTTGAAGACTCATTCTCTTCAACATATGAATATTCACTCAAATCTAACTCTAATTTACTTTGATATCTTTTAAAAACATTTATATATTGTTTGTATATGAATAACTTTTTATAATATAATACAAAATATAATGATATTAAATTCTTCTTTAATGCTGTGAAAAAATTATTAAATTCACTGTCATTCACAGTTCTATATGTATATAAACTTTGAAAGATTGTTATCTTTTCATCTAATAATTTTATTATTTTATCTTCAGGTATATTTTCAGTATTTTTCTTTTTAAATCCCAAACTTTCTAAAGATATATCTGAATCTCTTTCATCTTTATCAAATATTAATTTAATTTTTGTACCTATTTTCATACTCTTGTTATCAGTACTTTTTGATGATGTAAAATCAGCAAAACATTTTTTATATTCTTTTTGAATAAAATTTTTTAATTCATCACCATTTATAAATTCATTAAAAGATATAATCTCAGTTGTATTCTTATTTTTACTTTTTTTAAATATTAATATATCTTTCATTAAATCCGAATATAATTTTATACCCTTCTCTTTATTTGATTTATCCGATTTATTAAATGGATTTGATGGTTTTTTATCCTCCTTTTTATCTCCAACTAACTCTTTTTTTAATTTATTTAAATTACCCTCACCATTATCACCACCCTTCAAACTACTAAATAATTTCTTTTTTAATATCTTCTCTTCTTTTGTTAAACCCTTCTTGTCATCAGATTTTGTTTTCTTTATCTCCCTCAACTTCTTCGCCTTTTCATATATATTTTTTCTTGTTAATATACTTTGAAAATCCGAATTATTTGCAAAAAACTCCTTAATTACCAATATATATACAAACCAAAATTTTAACATATAATTCCAATCTGAAAAAGAATTTATATTATCCGAACAATCTTTTCCTGGTATTATCATACTTTCAAATAATTTTCTATTATAAAATGTATTAATTTCTATTTGATTCTTTAATTTATTCTCATCTATTACACTCTTTTCTAAATCCAATTTATTCACTGCAAATAAATATCTTGAAAATAATTCACTAAAACGATAATCATTTGATGCTGGTTGTATTAATACTGATTTATTATTTATTATAAAACCTTCTTTTTGTCCCGATGTAAATGGTACATATTGTTCAATCTCTTTTTGTATATATAATTCTTCTAATATTTTTATATGTTTTTCACATTCACTTACTTTCTTTTGTATTTCAGTATATTTACCACCTAAAGTATTTGATATTCTTGACTTAATTTCTGGTAATTGATCATTATCATTTGTTTTAAATTTATCAATTATACTTTCAAATAATAGTTCAAATTGACCTTCTGGATTTCGTATTAAAGGTATATAACTTTCAGGTTCTCCTGCTTGTAAAGTTTTTAATATATCTTTTGGTAAAATATCATAATATAAAAATAAAACATAGATTTGTATATCATTTAATATATTCGAATGTATTATTGTATTCTCATACAAACTTAAATCCTTCTTTATCTTTCTTTTTAATATATCCGAATTTAGATCTAATATATCTTCCATTCTTTCCCTATCCTTTTACTATACTTTTTTCATAAAGAATATATTTTTATTTATACAAAAATATATATAATTTTAAAAAAAATATTTATGATGACTTCTGTATTATATCTATTATCTTATTTATCTGTTTTTCTGATATAAATTTGTCTTTACATATATTCATTCTTTGACATCTCTCTTCCAAATATTTACTTATTTTATTATCACCTAAAACTTCTTCTGTATAATTTATATAATTATTCATATCTTCTAATAACATTCTTATCAAATTCATCTTCTCTTCTATATTCTTTTCTCTCCAATTATTTATCCATTCACTATTTAATACTCTCACCTTCTTCTTATCATATATATCTGATGTTGTTGATCCAATTAATATATATGAATTATTATTTATTATATTTCTATTCCAATTATATGGTGTTTTATCAACACTAAATACTGATATAAATTGTATATTACCATTCTCTTGATATGGTATAAATAAATTATCTTTTTTTAATATATTTTTTAAATGATTATAAAAATCATCATTATTTATTCTATACTCCCTTTGATTCAATTTTTTAGATAATGTATTTTGTATATTTCTATTATTATTTGATGTCAATATCTCCGTATTTAAACTTCTGTTTCTCTGAAGATTCCTTTTATATTCATTCAATTCAACTTGTATATTTTTAAATTGACTTACAACTCTCTTCTCATAATTCTTCTTATCTGATACTATATTTTTATTCATATTTTTCATTATTTTACCATTTTTAACAAACTCCTTAATTATATACGGTATTACTAATGATTTATTATAATATATTGATGATACTAATTCATATTTAATTAAATCAATCTTCTTTTTACCTGTTATTTCAATATCTTTACGAATATCTGCTAAAATTATAAATGAATCGATTGATTTCTTTAAATAATATTTAAATACATCAATTGTATTCTCTTTTAATTCATCAGTAAATTCTGGAGAATAAGTTGATAAAGATAAATCAGGTTTATGATTTATTAAATAAAATAACATGTTTTTAAATAATTCAATGGGTATAAAATTTTTAAGTGATTTTCTCAAAACTTGTGTTAAAACCTTATTTAATTTACATTGAATATTTATTAAATCACAATATTGGATATATTCATTAAAGAATTGAATTGTTGTTTTACTTGACATTATAAAACCACCAAAATATAAATCTTCATTTGGATTAAATATATCTTGTCTTTGTTTATGTGATAATGAAAAATTAACAAATTTATTTATATAATCCTTATTTGTTTCTGATAAATAATATTCATTATTATTTGTATTCTTTTTATTATTCTTCTCTTTTGAATTAAATACAAAAGGATAATATTCATATATAGTTTCAATAGATACTGATGTTCTATTTTCTAATTCAAAATAACCTTTATCTTTATTTATTTTAATACCATATTTTGGAGTTAATCTAGATGGGAAAAGATGATAAAAACAGTTTTCATATATCTTTTTCATCATATATAATGATTTACTTAATTTCTCCAAAAATATATATACCGGTTTTAAATCTAACTTTTTAAATCTATCATCTTCAACTGCTTCATTTACTATAGATGATATCTTATCTAAATAATACTTGTAAATATCATAAAATAATGTTATACTTATATATAAATAAATAGCAGAACATTCTTTATATAACTCTTCTTCTTCAGGATTTTCTCTAAAATCACTATGTTTTTTGTTTTTCATTAATAATTTAGCTATAACTTGTGCATTTTTTGATAAAACGTTTTTAGCTGAAGTACGATCACCAATTTCATTTAAATCTTTAAGTTTTTCAAGTTTATCACCAACAAAACGGAAAGGTAAAATATATTCATTACGGACTTTAGATGATTCTTTATTTCCATCTCTTAATACATCATTTAAATTAAATTGAATATTTTGAATATTAGATTCAATAATATTTTTTAAACGATCATTTTCATCACTAAAAACACGAGTATTTGTTATAATATTGTTTTTTCTTTTAGATTTAAACATTAAATTACTAATAACTTGATCAATTTTAAGATCTTTGAGTGGTATATAATCGACAAAGTTATTATCACCATTAAGAATATAAGTTAAAAAGTGGAAAATACTTTGTTGAGTTTGAAAAAGTTCAGGTAAAGATGAATATTTATTATAACTTTGATAAATTGGATAAATAGGACCAATAGAGGGTAAAGTTAAATCAACATAATTAGATAATTGATAATTACTAGCTATACTAATAGCAGCTTTTTTAACATCAATATTAGGTATTTTTTCAATATAAAATTTAAGTTTATCATAAAGAATATATTCGGATTCTTTACCATATTGATAAATTTGGAAAGGGTTGTGAAAGGGTAAAGGTGTATCAGTAAAAGTTAAATTCTTTTTTTCAATACCAATAAGAATTCTTTTAAGGATATCGAGATTTTCGATATATTCGTTGTTGTTATGAATAAAAAGAGTATAAATGGTTGCGAATTTTTTAATATTAACATCATTAAGATCATCACTATTAGCTTGTTGTAAACATAATATGTTAAAAGCATCGGAAAGATCTTTCATTTTAAGATTTTTGGTATTAGATTCACTTATGGATTGAAAATAGGATAATTTAGAAGAATCACTTTTACTGATTTTGTCATTAATAAGATTTTGAACTTCAGTGTCATAATTAACTAAAATACTAACAGGCTTTTGTTTTAATTTAGACTCAAACGATATAGTTGTTGATAAATCTTTAATAGGGATACTATATGCAGTTGTAAAAAAATATTTATAATAATCCATACTTCTAATCATTTTGGAGATATTTTTCCTAATATATTTTATTAATATATTATTGTTATTATAAAAATTATACTTAAATATATTGAGATACAGGGACACCTGCAACTAAATTATCTAAACTAATACCATCTAAACCAGTATGAGGTGGTGCAGGATAAGTTGAAAAAGGTAAATTATCTGCTTTATTAATACCCATATTAGAAATGAGTAAATAAATAATAAATGTTAAAATAAATAAAACAAAAATAGAAGTTGTTGTTGTAAAACCTGTTATCGGATAAACTATTATAAATGAAATGATCAATGAAAATAAGATCTGTTTCATTAATAAACTTGGTGAGAATGATGGGATAGTTATTGTAAAATTTTCTTGCATTCCTTATTCTATATATTTTAATGATATTTTATTTCTTTTTAGTATTTTTTAAAATTATCTTTTTTTATAATTTTCTTTATATTGAATTAAATTATTAATTATTTATAATTAAAATAAAAAAATATATATAATTTTGGTAAAATGAATATTGGACTTAAAATAAATTATAAAAATGAATTATTTTTTTAGAAAATGAAAAAAAAAATGATTCTTGATTTGAACAGATTAATTTTGATTTAAAAAAAAATAAATATAAAGATTAGAGTGATTTAAATTCAGGATGTCAAAAGAGCAGTTAATAAGAGATTTGAAGAATACGGAGAACTTGAAGAGTATAAAACAGATACAATTTAGTTTGTTTAGTCCGGAAGAGATCAAAAGGGGTTCAGTATGTGATATATTAACTTCTGATACATATGATGGTAATTATCCAAAACACAATGGTTTATTTGATTATAACATGGGATCTATAGATGATGCGATTATATGTCCAACAGATGAGAAGAAGAGGGTATTATGTCCGGGATATTTTGGAAAGATTGATTTAGGTTTACCTGTATTTAATCATCATTTTATACCATATATTGAGAAGATGTTAAAGTGTGTATGTTATAAGTGTTCTAATTTGTTGATAGATAAAACGGATCCAATGGTATTGAGGGAGTTAGATGGAAAGAGGGGAAGTGGAAGATTTACAGCGGTATGTGCATTAGCATCAAAGAATAAGAAGTGTAATTTTAATGGTGGATGTTTTGCAACACAACCATCAAAGTATACGAGATTGAATAAGAATAGTATTAAAGAGTTGGATAATATAATAAAGATAGAGGCTGATTTTTCGCAGAGTACTGGTATATCAGGTGATAAAGTTCAGACAAAGATTATATTTACACCATTAATATGTTATCGTATTTTTAAGAGAGTGAAAGATGATGATGTTGATTTTTTGGGATTATCGGCGAAGTTTAGTAGACCAGAGTCAATGATAATAACAAGTTTAGCAGTCCCACCACCATCAATGCGTCCATCAGTAAGAATGAATGATAATATGAGATCAGAGGATGATTTAACACATGCATTATCACAGATAATAAAGATAAATAATACATTAAAACAGGCATTAGAGGATGGTGAGAAGGCAAATACAAAGAAGATAAATCAATATCAGGGTTATTTGCAGTATTTGACATCAACATATATGGATAATGATATACCGGGTGTACCTAAACAGGGACAAAGAACAAATTTTAGGGCATTAAAATCGATAACACAGAGATTGAAGGGTAAAGAGGGTAGAATAAGAAATAACTTGATGGGAAAACGTGTTGATTATACAGGTCGTACAGTTATTTCGGTTGATCCCAATATTGATATAGATGAATTTGGTATACCAATGAAAATAGCTATGAATTTATCTTTTCCAGAGATAGTGACAAAGTTTAATATAACTAAGTTGAGAAAGATGGTAAAGAATGGTCCAAATAACTATCCAGGTGCAAAGACAATAACAAAGATGACAACAATGTGTAGTGGTCAAGCATCACCTTGTAATATCTCTTTAATGTCAGTTGATACAGCAAAAGCAGCTGATGAACTTCAAATTGGTGATATTGTACATAGACATTTGTTAGATGGTGATGTTGGTTTAGTAAATCGTCAACCAACTTTACATAGAATGAGTATGATGGGTCATAGAGTAAAAATTTTACCAGGTAATACTTTCCGTTTAAATATTATGGCTGTTAGTCCATATAATGCGGATTTTGATGG
>JACCED010351843.1_pt1 | contig 13235 bp, 10 predicted proteins | sample 7455021 | NCBI WGS metagenome assembly JACCED01 (sample SAMN15323456, study PRJNA562643) | freshwater metagenome | isolation source: river surface water | place: USA:Blue River Watershed | collected 2017-08-19 | reverse complement strand
CACATTCTTATATTTCTGGACTTGCTGTAGAAGTAATGACTAGTTCAGATAATGTCTTAAGAATGGGTTTAACGAATAAGCCAATAAAAATTCAAGAAGCACTTGAACTTATAATTGAACATGAAGTTCAAGTTTTAAGTCTTCCAACAAATGATGGAATCCATGTTTATAAGCCTGAAGCCAATTTTGAATTAATCGCTCTAGATAATGCTAAAAAAACTGAAATTAATTCGAGCTATTCCTGTGTTTTAAATATTGACGGAAAAACGAAATTAAAAGTAGATTCAAAGGAAATCGAATTACAGATGGGCCAAGCAGCATTAATATTGATGAAAACATTCGATATTGAGGTAAATGGTCACGCCTTTGTTGCAAGAACCATTTAATCTGGCAGAATTAGACAAAAGTTTAATAATCTATAAATATTGGGAGCAAAATTAAAGTGACTGATTTTTCATTTAAGGCAGATAAATTAGGAAATATTGATTTTAAAGTTAAAGATTTATCATTAGCAGATTTTGGAAGAAAAGAAATTGAATTAGCTGAACACGAAATGCCAGGCTTGATGGCGATGAGAAAAGAGTTTGGTGCAAAAAAACCTTTGAAGGGTGCAAGAATTACAGGCTCATTACACATGACAATTCAAACTGCGGTTTTGATTGAAACATTGGTGGAATTAGGAGCTGAAGTTCGCTGGGCATCTTGCAATATTTTCTCAACTCAAGATCATGCAGCAGCCGCAGTTGTTGTTGGTCCAAATGGCACGAAAGAAAATCCACAAGGTGTTCCTGTGTTTGCTTGGAAAGGTGAAACTTTAGAAGAGTACTGGTGGTGCACAGAACAAATCTTGCGTTGGACAGATGGGGAAGGTCCAAACATGATTTTGGATGATGGTGGAGATGCAACATTATTGGTTCACAAAGGTGTTGAATTTGAAAAATCAGGAGAAGAACCACAACCAGAAAAAGCAGATAGTGAAGAATTTTCTGTTGTTTTAAAACTTATTCAAAAAACTTTAAAAGAAAATTCAAGACTTTGGACAGATATTGCAAACAATATAAAAGGTGTAACAGAAGAAACTACAACTGGTGTGCATCGCTTATATGAAATGTTTAAATCAAAACAATTGTTGTTTCCTGCAATTAACGTAAATGATGCTGTAACAAAAAGTAAATTTGATAATAAATATGGAACACGTCATTCTTTGATCGATGGCATCAATAGAGCAACAGATGTATTAATCGGTGGAAAAGTTGCAGTTGTTTGCGGCTATGGAGATGTCGGTAAAGGCACCGCAGAATCTCTTCGTGGACAAGGTGCAAGAGTAATAATTACTGAAATAGATCCAATCTGTGCACTTCAAGCTGCGATGGATGGTTATGAAGTAAATACATTAGAAAATGTTTTGCCAACCGCTGACATCATTATCACTGCAACAGGTTGCGTAAATGTGATAACTGTTGATCACATGACCAAAATGAAAGATAAAGCAATCGTAGGAAATATTGGTCACTTTGATAATGAAATTGATATGGCAGGACTTAGCAATAATAAATCTGCCAAAAGAGTTAACATCAAGCCTCAAGTAGATGAATGGGTTTTTGATAACGGTCGTTCGATTATTGTTTTAAGCGAAGGAAGACTACTAAATCTTGGCAATGCTACGGGCCATCCTTCATTTGTGATGAGTAATTCATTTACAAATCAAGTATTAGCCCAAATTGAATTATTTACCAAAACTAATGAATATCCAGTTGGGGTTTACACCTTGCCAAAAGAATTAGACGAAAAAGTAGCAAGATTACATCTTGATGCCTTGGGTGCAAAATTAACTAAATTAACAAAACATCAGGCAGATTATTTAGGCGTTAGCGAAAATGGCCCATATAAGCCAGATCATTACCGCTACTAATTTTTTGCTTGATTTAATTGATTAGCTAAGTTTTCTTTTCTAATTCTTAAATCTGTGTAAAGAAAAACAGTGAATGCTGCCATGAAAGGTAACATCACGGTATAACCAAATATAGAACCAAGTGAATTAAAAAATACTGAAGTTGTATTTGGATTTTCAAGATTTCCTACTGAGGCAAATAAAGTAAATGGTGTGGCAACCACAATTGATAAAGCCTGACTAGCGATAACCCCAACTAATCCAATTCCAAAAACTCTTAGCATCATAGATTTTGATAAGGCAAATGATCTCTTTAATGAAATTAAAACTTTAGAATCTTCTAAAATCAAAGTAGGTACGCAAACATAAAGTGCTGTCCATAAATAGATTGCTCCAAATAATCCAATTCCTAACCCTGTAAATGTGATGAATAAACCAAAACTTCCAGGAATACTTGCACCAAGTCCTATACCTATAGCAAAACCTAAAACTAAAGAAGTTATCGGAAGAATCACACCTAACAAAGAAATCATAAACACTCTAAATAACTGAGGTTTAGATTTTTGCCATGCTTCATTGGCATTAATTTTTCTGCCCGTAATTGCATTTCCAATGACGTGAGTAAAAAGTGTTGTAGAAATGAGCTGCACAAAGAATAAAACAACTGCAGCAAATGCTGCTGCTTGAATACTAGGAATCAAAGCATTTAGTAATTCTTGTAATTGTTCTTGTGAGAAAGTTCCAGTAGGTTCTGGAAGTTCAGGAGAGCTTAAATCGCCACCACCTCTGATAATTAAGGCAGAAACAAATAAAGAACTTAATTCAATTACAAAAGCTGCAAATAAACCAATACCAAGCATTGTCTTTGGCATACGTCTTAATGAATTAAGTGCACCACCAAGCATTTCATTCAGGCTTAGTTGCGTTAAAGGAATCAAATTTTGGCTGGGACCTTGAGTCATTTCTACCTCCAATTTGATTTTGTCATAAGACAGGTGAAAGCATTGCATTATGGCTCGAGTTCTTGTAGTTGATGACGACCAAGCGCTTTCTGAAATGCTGGGAATAGTTTTACGAGCAGAAGGTTACGAGCCATCTTTTTGTGATGATGGGGCAAAAGCTTTTTCAATATTTAAGGAATCAAAACCAGATTTAGTTTTATTAGATTTAATGCTTCCAGGATTAGATGGAATTGAAGTCTGCAAACAAATTCGAGATGAATCTGTTGTTCCCATAGTCATGCTAACTGCTCGAGGAGACACTTTAGATGTGGTTCAAGGACTTGAATCAGGGGCAGATGATTACATTATTAAACCTTTCAAACCGAAAGAGTTGATTGCAAGAATTAAAGCCAGATTAAGAAAAGAAGATTACAAATCTGAAACTTTAACTTTAGGCGATTTAAATATAGATGTATTAGGACATAGCGTTAAAAGAAATGGTAAAACAATTATTTTGACGCCATTAGAATTTGATTTATTAGTTGCTTTAGCAAGAAAGCCTTGGCAAGTTTATACGCGAGAACAATTATTGACTGAAGTTTGGCATTATCGAAATCCAGCAGACACAAGATTAGTCAATGTTCATGTACAGCGTTTGAGAGCAAAAGTTGAAGAAGATCCAGAAAATCCAAAAATTGTTATGACAGTTAGAGGCGTTGGGTACAAGGCAGGTCCGTGAGTTTTTTTCGCAACCTTAGAAGTTTGTGGAATAGATCTTTAAGTATAAGAATTATTTCCACAACTTTTTTAATGTCATCTATTTTGATAACAATTATTGGATTAGCTTTAATAAATAGAGTAAGTACTGGAATTCTTTCGGCTAAAGAAACAGCATCAATCACAGAGGCAAACTCAGCAATTAAAGATGCCCAAAGAGTAATTACTGCAACTGATACTGGAGCAAGTAGTTTAACAATTACATCAATTGTTGATACTGCAGTAAATGCTCTTGCTGATAGGGCAGGGCAATCTGGTTTATACGATGTTTTATTTTTAACTTCACCCGAATTATCAAGCTTTGGCTTTCCTGAGCGAGGGACTAATTTAGTTGCAGTAACAAGTGTGAGTGATGAATTAAAATCGCAAGTTCAAAATTCAAATAATTTACTTTGGTCCTATACCCGAATTAACTATTTAGATGGTCGAAATGTGCCTGGTTTAGTAATTGGAGCACCAATTGAAATACGAAATTTTGGAACATATTTGCTATTTCTTCTATTTCCTCTACAGCAAGAAGAAGAAACAATTAATATCATTCAATCTTCTGTTTTAGCGACTGGAATATTTCTTGTTATTGGTTTATTGATTTTAGTTTGGTATTTAACAAAATCAGTTTTATCACCTGTTAGAAAAACAGCAAATGCGGCAGAAAGACTGAGATTAGGACTACTTAATGAAAGAGTTCCAGTAAGCGGAGAAGACGATTTAGCAAAATTAGCCGGATCATTTAATTCAATGGCTGCATCTATTCAAGAACAAATCACTCAGCTTGAACAAATGTCTCGTATGCAAAGAAGATTTGTTTCAGATGTTTCTCATGAACTTAGAACTCCATTAACGACAGTAAGAATGGCAGCAGATGTCTTGTATGAAGCAAGAGATCAATATCAGGGAGAAACTGCTAGGGCTGCAGAATTACTAAGTACTCAAATAGAGCGATTTGAAATATTACTTGCGCAATTATTAGAGATAAGTAGATTTGATGCTGGTGCAGCTGAATTAACTTTGAAAAAAACTGACATTAAACAACTTATTGAAAAAACTGCAGATTCATTATCTAATCTGTTAATAAGTCAAGAAACTCCAGTGATTATTACAGGAGATGCACCAGAAATTGATTTAGATCCAAGAAGGGTTGAAAGAATTTTAAGAAATCTAATTTCAAATGCTTCTGAGTATGGTCAAGGTAACCCTATTGAAATTGAAATTGGCAGTGATGAAGATGCAATTGCTGTTGTTGTAAAAGATAAAGGACCTGGATTAAAACCAGGAGAATCATCTCTTGTATTCAATAGATTTTGGCGAGCAGATCCTGCACGAAATAGAAAAACTGGTGGTACCGGACTTGGCTTAGCAATTGCATTAGAAGATGCAAGATTGCATTCTGGTTGGTTGGATGCTTGGGGTTCGCCTGGCTTGGGAAGTATGTTTCGTTTAACTTTGCCAAGAGTTGCCCATAAAACTGTTACAAAATCACCTTTGCCAATCGGATTAGGTGATGATGCAAGTGTTGAATTAGATAATTCTTTGAACATCGAATTAATTAACTCAGGTAAAAGTTCTTAACAAATGTTGAATAAGTTTCTTTTAATCTCTTTGAGTTTATTAATTTCTGCTTGCGGCAATATTCCAACGTCTAGCTCAGTGAACATTGGGCCAGAGTTTGGTTCAAATGATCAAAATTCAATAATTCGAGTTATCGCAAGTAGACCTCAACCTGGAATGAGTCAAGAGCAAATTATTACTGGCTTTTTGAATGCATCTGCTTCAAGTGATAACGATTTTGCAATAGCAAGAGAGTATTTGGTTCCGAGTAAAAAAAATTCATGGAATCCAACAAAATCGATCGAGGTGTATGAGGGTCAAGGCCAATTTGAATTTATAAATGAAAATCAAATCGACTTCTCTGCAGCACTTCACTCTCAAGTTAATGAAACTTCTAGAATAGTTTTTGCTAACCCTGAAGATCAATTATTAAAAACTTTTAAATTGGAGAAAGTTGATGATCAGTGGCGAATAAATATCGATTTTGATGGCTTAGTTATATCAAAAACTGATTTAGATAGAAGTTTTTCTTTTTATCCTCTGTGGTTTGTTGATCCAACTAAGACTTTTTTGGTCCCTGAATCAGTTATTTTACCCAAAGCAATCACAGCAAATGCCACAAGATTGATGCAATTACTTTTGCTAGGGCCTAGTGAACAAATTAATAACACAGTAATAACAGCTTTTCCAAAAGGGAGCTCCCTTTCAATTGATTCAGTACCAATCACCAATGGAGTCGCAAGTGTTTCATTAAATGAAACAGTCCTTAGGGCGGCAAGTTTAGAAAGACAATTATTAGCTTCCCAAATTGTTAAAACCTTAACAAGAATTCCTGAAGTCAAATCAATTCAAATAAAAGTAGGGACACAAAATTTAAGCATTTTAAATGCACCTCTTAATCAGACAGCTTCGACTTGGGATAAATTTTATTCGGACTCGAATTACAGCAATGTTGCTTATTTTATTTCAGAAAATAAATTATGGAAAAATAACGCAGAAACAAAATCATTAACTGGAAAAACAGAAATAGATTCAAAACTCTGGTCATATGGAACTTCGAATCGATCTGAAAATCTATATGCACTAGTAGATGAGACCAAAACAAATTTAATAATAAATAGTTACTCGCCAGAATTTAAAGAAACTATATTTAGTTCTTCAAATATTGGTAATCCGAAAATAGATGTTTTGGATACAATATGGGTTACTTTAAATAATCAAGTTTCAGTCTTTTCAAGTGATAAAAAACTGAATTTAATTGCACAAAATTTTGCGATTGAAGATATAGCCGAAATTATTCCAGCTCCTGATGCATCACGGGTGTTATTGATTATCAGATCTGTTTATGGAACAGAACTAAGATTGGCTAATGTCATAAGAAATCCTGACACAATAGTTTTGACCAATATTAGAAAAATAATGCGTGATGGCTTTTCAATCACAAAAGCAGTTTGGCAAGATGAAACAAATATTTTGTATTTAGATTCTGGGTCTCAACCTGTGAATGTTTACAGTTTAGATATTTCCACTGGTGCCTCAAGAAATATCTATTCAATTAATGGAGCACAAGATATAGCCAGTAGATCTGGACAAGTCACAATGCTTGAAATTAACGATGGAACAATTTTGCAAAGAATTACTGGTGAGTGGAAAGTTATTTCTAATTCCCAAAGCCCTAATTATCCAAATTAGTTATCCACAACTCTTGATTGATAACAATTTAAGAGATTGAGAATTTCTGATAAAAAATAAGTTTTATGTTAAATTTATGAAATTTTTTGCATCACTATTATTTGAAAAGTATTGTCAGTACTGTGGGGCAGTTGGCGAATTAATATGTTTTATTTGCTTAAAAAAAATTGTTAACAACTATTCTATTCGAAAACTTAATGATAAAAAAATAATATATTTCTTTAAAAATGATCCAAAAATTATTGAGTTAATAGTTTCATATAAGGATAAAAATATCTATTCTCTTGGATCACTTTTAAGTTTCATCATCTTTGCAGGCCTTGAAATCTTGAGCCAAAATGATACGTATGCAGTTGTTAATGTCCCAACAAGTCCACTTAATATTAAAAAAAGAGGCTCAGATCCCATTTCGCAAATGATACAGCAGGCATGTTTGTTAAATAAAAAGAAATATCATTTCAAAGAAAATTTAATAAAAAATGTTCAAAATAGGAAAGATCAAGTTGGATTAAGCTTTGAGGATAGAAAGTTAAATATAGCTAATTCTTTTAAAGTCTCTAAGAAAGAAAAAAGACCTATTTTTGTTATTGATGATTTAATAACTACCGGAGCCAGTATTTCTGAATCAATCAAATCGTTAGAGGCAAAAGGAAATACAGTTCAAGGATGCGTTGTGATTGCCTGTAATTAATTTGTGAGTAAATACTGCAAATGTAGGACTAGCGCTCGCACAAAAGTAACAATTGCGTAACATATATACATAACGTGTTAATACCTGAGAAAAATTAAAGGAATTTATTAAGTGGTTTTAGTTCTGGATAAGTTGCTTCGCGCAGGCGAAGGAAAAATTTTAAAAAAATTAGAAAACTATGCAAAACAAATAAATCTGTTAGAACCAGAGTTTAAGAATTTAACGGATGAACAATTAAAGAATTTAACTGCTAGCTACAAACAAAGAGTGAAAAATGGAGAATCTTTAGATGATTTATTACCAGAGGCTTTTGCGACCGTAAGAGAAGCAGCAATTAGAACTATTGGCCAAAGACATTATGACGTTCAATTGATGGGTGGAGCAGCACTTCATTTAGGAAATATTGCTGAAATGAAAACTGGTGAAGGTAAAACTTTAGTTTCAACTCTTCCGGTTTATTTAAATGCTTTAAGCGATAAAGGTGTTCACGTAGTAACAGTGAATGATTATCTTGCTCATCGTGATGCTGAATGGATGGGAAGAATACATAGATTCTTAGGTTTAACTGTAGGAACTATAAGTCCAAATATGGATATGACTGAAAGAAAAAATGCATATTTGTGTGACATTACTTATGGAACAAACAATGAATTTGGTTTTGATTATTTAAGAGACAACATGGCTTGGTCACCAAATGATCGAGTTCAAAGAGGTTATAACTTTGCTGTTGTTGACGAAGTTGACTCAATTCTCATTGATGAAGCAAGAACTCCTCTAATAATTTCTGGACCTGCAGATGGAACTAGTACTCATTACAAAGATTTCGCACGTATTGCAAATTCACTTCAACCAAGTACTGATTACGAAGTTGATATAAAGAAGCGAACCGTTGGAGTTTTAGAAGTTGGTATTGAAAAAGTAGAAAAAATGCTCAATATCGATAATTTATATGAATCAGTCAACACACCATTGATTGGATTTTTAAACAACGCGTTGAAAGCAAAAGAATTATTTAAAAAAGATAAAGATTATGTGATTATGAATGGTGAAGTATTAATTGTTGATGAGCACACTGGACGTATCTTGCAAGGAAGAAGGTACAACGAGGGCATGCATCAAGCCATTGAAGCAAAAGAAAATGTTGAAATTAAGCAAGAAAATCAAACTTTGGCAACAATTACTTTGCAAAATTATTTCCGTATGTATAGAAGGCTTTCCGGCATGACAGGTACTGCGATGACCGAAGCTGCTGAATTCGACAAGATTTATAAATTAGGAGTTGTTCCAATTCCTACAAATAAAAAAATGATTCGGTTAGATAATTCTGATTTAATTTATAGAACCGAAGAAGCCAAATTTAATGCAGTAGTTGAAGACATAGCTACACGTTATGAAAAAGGTCAACCAATTCTTATTGGTACAACAAGTGTTGAAAGAAGTGAATATTTAAGTGGTTTATTAAAAAGAAGAGGCATTCCGCATGAAGTTTTGAATGCAAAAAATCATGCACGAGAAGCATCAATTGTTGCTCAAGCTGGACGAAAAGGAGCTGTAACTGTTGCGACTAACATGGCCGGTCGTGGTACCGACATCATGCTAGGTGGAAATCCTGAATTTTTAGCAAATGCTGCTTTAATTCAAAAAGGTTTAGATCCAGAAGAAAATTTAGAGCAATACAATCACGCATACTTAGAAGAATTAAAAAATACGACTTTACAAGTTGCAAATGAACACGACGAAGTGGCAAATTTAGGTGGTCTTTATGTATTAGGTACAGAAAGACATGAATCAAGACGAATCGACAATCAATTAAGAGGTCGCTCCGGTCGTCAAGGAGATCCAGGGGAGTCAAGATTTTATTTATCTTTGCAAGACGAATTAATGCGTAGATTTAAAGGTGAATTAGTTGATGCTTTCTTAAGAAGATTTAATGTGCCAGACGATGTACCAATTGAAGCAAAAATGGTCACCAATGCAATTAGAAATGCCCAAACGCAAGTTGAACAACAAAACTTCGAAATAAGAAAAAATGTGCTGAAATATGACGAAGTTTTGAATAAACAACGACAAGTAATTTATGAAGAAAGAAGACAAGTTTTAGAGGGTGAAGATTTATCTCCTCAAATTAAAGAATTTATTGAAGAAACCATCAGAGCCTATGTTCTTGCAGCAACTAGTGAAGGTTACCCAGAACAGTGGGATTTAGACCAATTATTAAATGCATTAAGAAATCTTTACCCAGTTGCAGTATCAATTGAAGCACTAAAACAACAAAATGGTGGATCAATTGACCAAGAAATTCTTTTAGAAGCGTTCCTAAAAGATGTTAATCAAGCCTATGAAACTAGAGAAGCACTTTTGACTTCAAAAGTAATGAGAGAACTTGAAAGACAAGTTGTGTTGAGTGTTTTAGATCGTAAATGGCGTGAACATCTTTATGAAATGGATTATTTACAAGAAGGTATCGGTTTAAGAGCTATGGGTCAAAGAGATCCATTAGTTGAGTATCAAAAAGAAGGTTACGATTTATTTGTTGCCATGATGGATGCAATAAAAGAGCAAGTTGTTGGTTTTGTATTTAACGCCCAAGTTCAAGTGCAAGAAAATCAACAAGACATAGAGGCAAAAGGTTTCACAAAAGTTGAAAAGCAAAATCTTTCTTATTCAGCGCCAACACTTGATAGCTCAGAAAATGTTAAAACGGTTACTCAAACGAAAGTGTCAGAAGTTGGCAGAAATGAACCATGTCCATGTGGATCAGGTAAAAAATATAAGCGTTGTCATGGTGCTAGCGGAAATTAATTCAAGCAACTAGAAGTTCTGTACAGCGCCATCTATCTTCTTCTGCCTCAAGTCTGATTCCCATTCCTCTCCCACGTTTTCCTTTTTGAATGACAGCGATAGCTTCAACAACATTTTCACTTGTTTGATCAATATGAACACTTCTAATTAATGGTCTAATTCGTTGTTTACTTTTGTTGTCTCTTTGCTTAATGTTTTTATCTATTTCTAAATAAACATCAAATGATACCCAGCGCATTAATTGAAAAATTGGCCTTTCACCGATTAAGACTTCAGCAATTCCTGTTACAAGCTGTTTTGTCCAAGCTTTAGGTTCTGGTAGACCATTAGAACTTAATCTATTTTGATTTAAATTTATTACTGAATCAATCTGCTCATAATTTAATTCTTCTTGTATCCATTCATTAATCTTTAAAATCTCAGGCTTAATACTTATAAGAAGTGTTGAATCAGCTGTTTGAGTTAATGGAATAATTTTCATATTCACTCCCTTTTATGTGAGTTAGTAGAATGAATTATTTTTGATTTAAAGTCAATAAGAAATCAAAAATAGTGTGGGCTAAATTTGCCCCAAATTTATAGACGGTAGTTTAAATTTCAGTTTAAATACATTAATGAATTATAAGTACCTAAAAGATCTTGAAAGAAATCTAGAGATTCAAGCGCACTCATATCTATTACAAAAAGAGGACGTTCTATTTGAGTCACAAACCAGAACTGAATTAAATCAAGTCTGTTTAGTCAATCGATTAAAGCCTCATATAGGTCAGATCAAAAAATTTTATCTGGCAGATATGAATTTTTATGCAAAAATTTTAGAAGTTTGCATAGATCATATTGTTGTACAAGAAAGTAATTTCAATTACTTAATAAAAATAAATCAAATATTGGGTGTGAATCACTTGGATCTAATAAATTCAAAATTAACAAAATTTGAAGAAAAGTGGAATTTCAAATCAAATTTAAGAGAATTAATGATAGAAAAAAAATCTGTGAATATTAGAACAGTAAATCAAAAGCATTTTACAGGTAAATTGAGTAATTTTTTTAGTGATCATATTGATCTTTCAACAAATAGTGAAATACTAACTTTACAGATTGATGCTATTCAATGGGTAAAATATAGAAGTGAATAGATAATTTTTTAAATGAAAAAATCTTTAAGATTAAAATCAAATAATTATCGAATTGTTTATATTTTTGCAGCCTTAACTATTTTTGTCTTTACAGTTTCAGCATTATATTTATCTACTGAGAAAGCTAAAAAGCGAGAGAATTTTTGGGTTGCCACAAAATCCATTCCCCTAGGACAATTGATAAAAGAATCAGATGTTGAACTTCAGCCGTTTGACCTAGCAAATATTGCTAGTCAGTATCTTTTAGAAGAACAAAGCCCCATAGGACTATTTGCAAAACAAATTGTCAATAAGAATGAACTAATTTCTCAAATTACTGTTAGTAAAAGAACAAATTACAGAAATGTTTCACTAAAGATTCCTAATGGACATCTGCCTCCAAATCTAAAAGAAAATGACGAGGTTGATGTTTGGTTTAGCGATCCATTAACAAATACTTCAACACTTTTGATCCCAAAAATTTCAATAGTTTGGGTAGATGAGTTAAACACTAATTTTGGTGGAGTTTCAACTGTTGTTGTCGCCATTCCACAAGACATGGTTGCAACATTAATCAAATCATCACGAACAGAAGGATTGGATCTGGTGCAAATTGAAAACTGAAATCATTTTAGGTTTAAATGACCAAGCATGGCAATTAGAGTTAATATCTAATTTAAATGAACAAAGTAACTTAGTAATTAAAAGACGTTGCGTAGATGCAGTGGATTTAATTTCGAGTATTCAAACAAAAAAAGCATTAACTGTAATAATTACAGCTGATTTTTCATTGTTAAATCTAGAAACAATAAAACATATTAATCAAAATGAGCATAAAGTTATTGGTGTTTATCTATCGGATGATTTAGACCAATTTGAAAAATTAAAGAATCTTGGTATCAAATTTACACAAAGTATAAATTTTAAGGACGTAGAGTCATCGGCATTGCAGTTACTTAATTTAATTGAATCTAAAGAACAAAAATTTAATGTTGAAACCTCTATTCCAGGTTTAATTTCTGTTTGGGGAAATCATGGCGCTCCTGGTAGGACAACCATTGCTATCAACACCGCTTTTTGTTTAGCTAGCGCAGATCAACCAACTCTATTAGTCGATTTAGATGCAATTGCGCCCTCAGTTGCTTCAAGTTTAAGTTTAGTAAGTGAAATTCCAGGAATATCTTCAATTATTCATGATGCTATGTATGGAAAATTAAATAAACAAAACTTTGATAATAACATTTTTGAAGTTTCCAAAAATTTGCATGTTATAACAGGAATTTCTCATGCAAAAAGATGGCCAGAGTTAAGAACAACAGGTCTTTTAGAAGTTTTGAAATTTGCAAGTCAATATTACGCCAATATTATTTGTGATTTAAGTTCAGTTTTACCTGAGCAAATTGAAAAAGATAACTATGATCAAGGCATTTTTAAGAGATTTGATCACATTCCCAAGATTTTAGAATTATCCAACAAAATAGTTTATGTTATGCAAGCAAATCCACTTTCATTAATTAGGTGTAATGAAAATTTAGAATTACTTAAGGATTTCAGTTCAATTCAGCCACTGATAGTTTTAAACAAAGTCAATGAAGTGTATTTGGGAAAAAAATATGAAAGTGTTATAAATGATATTTTATTTCGTTGGACTTCTGAAGAAAGAATAATCAAAATTGATGAAGATATTGAACTTTTTGCTACATATTGGTTAAATGCAAAAGAAGTTATTAATAAAGATAATAAAAAAATAACAGCGTCCTTCAATGAATTAGCTCATT
>JACCED010450717.1_pt1 | contig 13240 bp, 13 predicted proteins | sample 7455021 | NCBI WGS metagenome assembly JACCED01 (sample SAMN15323456, study PRJNA562643) | freshwater metagenome | isolation source: river surface water | place: USA:Blue River Watershed | collected 2017-08-19 | reverse complement strand
TGTTTGGCTAATCTTTCGTTACTTTCTGGCGTTGACAGCGCCCCCGCCGCGCCGCAAGGAAAGGCCGCTTTGCCGGAGGAAACCGCCCCATGACCATGACCGCCCTTCAGTCCCGCATCGAAGCGCTTTGGGCCCGCCGCGACCAGCTTTCCCCCGCGACCACAGGTGCGGATCGCGCATCGGTTGAAGAAGCGCTGGAAATGCTCGATTCCGGCCAGGCCCGTGTGGCCGAACCCGATGGGAATGGTGGCTGGAAGGTCAATCAATGGTTGAAGCAGGCGGTGTTGATGTCCTTCCGCCTGGCCGATTCCGCACCGATGGATATTTCGACCGGCGCCTATGACAAGGTGCCGCTGAAATTCGAAGGCTGGGGCGAGAATCGCTTCCGTGAAGCGGGTTTCCGTGTGGTGCCGGGCGCGGTGGTGCGCCGTTCCGCCTATATCGCGCGCAATGTCGTGCTGATGCCATCCTTCGTGAACCTTGGCGCACGCGTTGAGGAAAACACCATGGTGGATACCTGGGCCACCGTTGGTTCCTGCGCCCAAATTGGCAAGAATGTGCATCTTTCGGGCGGCGTTGGCATTGGCGGCGTGTTGGAGCCGCTGCAAGCCAACCCGGTGGTGATCGAGGATGATTGCTTCATCGGCGCGCGGTCCGAAGTGGTGGAAGGTGTGATTGTTGAGCGCGGCTGCGTGCTTTCCATGGGTGTTTTCATCAGCGCCACCACCAAGATCATTGACCGCAATACGGGCGAGATCTTCATGGGCCGCGTGCCTTCCTATTCCGTGGTGGTGCCGGGTTCCTTGCCGGGCAAGCCGTTGCCGGATGGCTCGCCTGGGCCTTCGCTTTATTGCGCCGTGATCGTGAAGCGCGTGGATGCGCAGACGCGTGCGAAAACCGCCATCAACGAATTGCTGCGTGACTGATCCGCTTCCCCTGCTGCAGGCGCTGATCCGCTGCCCTTCCGTGACCCCGGAAGAAGGCGGCGCGCTTGGCGTGCTGGAAGCGGCGCTGATACCGCTCGGCTTTACCTGCACGCGGCTGAAATTCGCGGAGGTGGATAATCTATTCGCCCGCCGCGGACGGCATGGCACGCATTTCTGTTATGCGGGGCATACGGATGTGGTGCCGGTTGGGGATCGTGCCGGCTGGAAGCATGATCCCTTCGGCGCGGAAATCGCCAATGGCATGATCTATGGCCGCGGCGCCTGCGACATGAAGGGCAGCATCGCGGCCTTTATTGCGGGGCTGACGGATTTCCTCGCGCTGCGGCCCGACCATCAAGGCAGTATCAGCCTGCTGATCACGGGCGATGAGGAAGGGCCTTCCATCAATGGCACCGCCAAGGTGCTGGAATGGATGGCGGCCAATGACCAGATCCCTGATATGGCGCTGGTCGGTGAGCCTACTTCCAAGGTCACGCTTGGCGATACGCTGAAAATCGGCCGGCGTGGTTCCATGACCGCGCATATTACGGCGCATGGCATTCAGGGCCATTCCGCCTATCCGGAACGCGCCGATAACCCCATCCATCGGCTGATGCGCGCGCTTAATCGCCTGACGGCCGAGCCTTTGGATAATGGCAGTGATTGGTTCCAGCCAAGCACGCTGCAAGTCACGGGCTTTGATGTCGGCAATAGTGCTTCCAACGTCATTCCGGCGGCGGCCAAGGCGTTTTTGAATATCCGCTTCAATGATCTGCATCGCAGCAGCGGGCTGACCGCGCGTATCCAGGCCATCCTGAATGAGGAAGTGCCCAACCATGATCTGAAGGTCACGGTTTCCGGCGAAAGCTTCCTGACCGAACCGGGGCCATTCGTTGCCGGGCTGCAACGCGCCATTGAACGCGCAACGGGCGCGCAAGCGAAGCTTGATACGGGCGGCGGCACATCTGATGCGCGCTTCATCACGCGCTATTGCCCCGTGGCCGAATTGGGTGCGGTTGGGACCACCATGCACAAGGTGGATGAATGCGCGCCCATCGATGAACTCCGCGACCTTGCCGCACTCTACCGCATGGTGCTTGAGGAGCTGGTCGGCTGAGCAATACCCCGCAAGGTGGCGTGGCGCGCGCCCTTTATGGGGCTGCCTTGCTGGGGCGTGGCCGCGTTGAAGGCCTGGCCTATTTTGAGAATACCACAACGGCGGCAGCCTTTTCCTTTCGTGCCGCCGCGATCTGTCTGCCGATTTTCCTTTTCCTGAAAACGGATGCGGGATCTGGCGGTGATGCGGCGCCAGATGCCGCTGTCACGCTTATCCTGGATTTGCTGATTTTCGTCTCCTCCTGGGCTGGTTTCGCGCTTGCCTCCCTTTCCGTCACGCGTTTGCTGGGGCTTGAGGAAAGATGGCCCCGCTTCATCGCCGCGTGGAATTGGAGCTGTGTCGTACAGTATCTGGTGCTGGCAGTGTTGAGCCTTCCCGGCTGGGCCTTGGGCAAGGGCGCTTTGCTTGATCTTGGGGGTCTTGTGGCGCTCGGTTACGCGCTGTGGTTCGAATGGTTCATTGCGCGCACCGCGCTGCGCCTGACGATTGCAGGTGCAGCGCTGTTCGTAGTCATGGATGTTGCGCTGGCGGTATTGCTGGGTGGCATCGCCGCGCGTATCGGCGCGGGGTAACCCCGCGCGTCATTCCAGAAATTCAGGCGAAATCAGCCGCGGCAGGATCAGCGACACATCCGGCCACATGATCACCAAGCCCAGCACCGCCAACATGGGCAGCAGCATGATGATGGTATCCTTCAGCGCGTCACCAATGCGCAGGCCCGCCACATGACAGGCGATCATCAGGCATAAGCCATAAGGCGGCGTGACCAGGCCAAAGGCCAGGCTCACAATGCCAATCATGGCGAAATGCACCGGGTGAATACCCACTTCCATCGCCAAGGGTTGCAGGATGGCGCCAACAATGATGATGGCGGGGATGGCATCCAGGAAGCAGCCCACCACCAGGAAGACACCAGCGATGAAAAACCCAGTCGCAATCTTGCCCATGCCCCAGGCGGAAACACCGGCCAGGATGGCTTCGGGGATTTTGTAATAGGCGAGCAACCAGCCAAAGGCCGAAGCGGTACCAACACAAAACAGCGCCACGGCCGCCAGCCTGCCGGTTTCCCCCAGCGCGCCATACAGCCCCTTAAAGTCCATCTCTCGATAGACAACCAAGGACAGTAAGCCGGCATAAAGCACCGCAATGCAGGCGCTTTCGGTGGCAGTGAACCAGCCGAAAATCTTGCCGCCGATGATGATAAAGGGCGTCATCAGCGCGGGCAGCGAAATCCAGGTTGCGAAGCCCAATTCCTTGAGGTTCGCACGCGGGTAGGTTGGGTAGCCACGCTTTTTGGCATAGGCATGCACAGTTGCCATTTGCACAAGGCCAATCAGCAGGCCGGGAATGACACCCGCCAGAAACAGCGCGCCAATCGAAACCGTCAGCACGCCGCCCCAGACAATCATCAGAATGGATGGCGGGATGATCACCGCCAACACAGCGGAAACGGCCGTGATGGCAACAGAAAAGCTATCATCATAGCCTTCGCGCCGCTGCGCTTCGATGAAGATCTTGGATTGCGATGCGGCATCTGCCGTGCTGCTGCCGCTGATGCCTGCGAAGAAGATGGACAGCACAACATTGATCTGCGCAAGCCCACCTGGAAAATGCCCAACCAAGGCGCGCGATAGCCGCACCAGCCTATCGGTAATGCCGCCCACATTCATCAGATTGGCGGTCAGCAGAAAGAAGGGCACCGCCAGCAGGATGAAGGAATTATAGGCGTTGAAGGTTTCCTGCATCAGCGTCATGGCGCCAAGGCGCGGTTCAATCAGCATCACTGGCAAGCAGGCCATGCCAAGTGCGACCGCCACCGGCACCCGCAACGCAAGTAGCGCAAAGAAGCCACCGAATAGGATCCAGGCCGCTTCCCCCGGCGCCAGAACATTGCCCCCCATCATGGCGCTTCGCCCCCGAACAGCGTTTTCAGATCATCATAGAATTTGAGGCCACCAAAAAGCAGCCAGGAAAACCCCAGAATGGGCCAGGCAAGATGGATCAGCCATAGCGGCATTTCCGCCAATTCGCTGATGCGAAACCAGGCGAAATCTACGAATTCAATGCCATACCAGAAGAAGGCAGCTGAGAACGCCAGTACGAAAATACCCGTTACCAGATCAAGCGCGGCACGCGCCCGCCCCTTGAGCGTGGGCCAAAGATCCACATTGAAATGGATGCCTTCCTTCAGCCCCACCATGGCACCGATCATGATGGTCCATACCAGCAGAAAGCGCGCCATTTCCTCGGTCCAGATGTAATGCGGCAGGAAATCCGTGAAGCGCGCAAACACCTGTAAGGTTACCGGAAACACTAGAATCAACACACAAAGTGCCAGCAATACCGACAGAAACTGGCTGTAAATTTCAGCCACTCTGTGCATGATCTGGCGCAAACCTGCTTCGTGCATGACGCCCCCCTTCCTTGCCCGGCACTTGAGAATTTTTATTGTTTGGAAATCGCCTTCCAGCGGCACCAAGGCTGCTGGAAGGCAATATTCATCAGGAAGTCAGCGCGTTGATGCGCGTGAAAATCGCCTCAGCGCCGACTTCCTTCGCATAGGCTTCCATCACCGGATCAACCGCACGCTTCAGCGCGGCGCGGTCGGTGAAGGCAACGCGCCGCAGCCGACCCGCCGCTTCAAGGGCCGCGATCTTCTGCCCATCCTCGCTGCTTTCCGCTTCACGGCCATAGGCTGCTGCTTCACGGCCTGCGCGCTTCACCGCTTCCTGCAAAGCGGGCGGTAGCCGCGCCAGGGTTTGGCTCGCGAAGCAGATCGGGCGAATGGTAATGGCGTGTTCGGTGAGGATCAGGTTCGGCGCCACTTCATAGAAGCGCATCGCTTCCACGCCTGCCGCTTCATTCTCACCGGCTTCAATCACGTTGTTCTGGATGCCGTTATAGACTTCATTATAGGCAATGACCGAAGGCGACATGCCCGCCGCCTGGAAGGTCCGCGACCAGATCGGCGCACCCTGCACGCGCACCTTAAGCCCGCGCAGTTCCGCCATATTGGTGATGCGCTTATTGGCGAAGATATTGCGCACGCCGCCACCGGCATAGCCAATCAGCATCACCTTGGCGCGACGCTCAACCTCATCCGCCACGGGGGAGAACAGGTTTTGATCCAGCACCTGGTTCCAATGCTTCAGATCCCGGAACAGGAAGGGCGCATCCACGAAGGGGGCGGCGCGGCTGAAGGTGGACATATGCGCCGGTGAGACAATGCCGTAATCCACCGCCCCACGGCCCGCCGACATATACTCAAAATACTGTTTTTCGAGGCCGAGGCTGCTGTTCTTATGCAGCACAAAATTCACCGGGCCGGCGGTGTAGTAGCGCTTCACCAACTCCTCAAACCGCACCAGGGCACGGGTGAAGACGTGGTCATCATTGAACTGCACCGCACCATTCAGGGTAATGGCCTGCTGCGCCCGCGCAATGGCGGGCATGGCAAGGCTTGCCGCAGCCAGGGTGCTACCCCCCAGAAACTGCCTGCGATTCATGGCATTTCTCCCTTTTTTGTACCGGCTTTCGTTGCCGGCTGAAAAGATTATAGGCAGGCCTTTGAAAGCGCGGGAAGCCTTTCCTCTTCCCAGGATCGCTTTTCCTGCCGAAACTCCCCGAAACAGGAGATCGACATGACACATGATACTTTGGCCGGCAGGCTTGCCGTCATCACCGGTGCGGCACGTGGGATTGGCTTCGCGGTGGCCGCGCGCGCGGTGGAACTCGGCGCAGATATCGCCATTTGGGACATGGATGAGGCTGCGGCACAGCAAGCCGCTGAGCGTTTGGGCAAGGGCGCCCGTGTCAGCGTGCATCAGCTGGACCTGACCGATCCCGCGGCGGTGGAAGCCGCAACCCAAGCAACACTGGCCGCCCATGGCCATATCGATATCCTGGTCAATAATGCTGGCATCACCGGCGGCAATGCCCCCGCCTGGGAATTACCGGTGGCGGAATGGCGGCGTGTCATCGAAGTGAATCTGATCGCGCCCTTCATCGTCTCCCGCGCGGTGGTGCCGCATATGCGCAAGGCCGGTTATGGGCGCGTGGTGAATATCGCCTCCATCGCTGGCAAGGAAGGCAACCCCAATGCGTCCCATTACAGTGCCTCCAAGGCGGGTCTGATCGGCTTCACCAAATCGCTTGGCAAGGAATTGGCCGGCAGCGGCGTCCTGGCCAATTGCGTCACCCCTGCCGCGGCCGAGACCGATTTGTTCAAGCAAATGACGCCGGAACAGATCGCCTGGATGCGTTCCAAAATCCCGCTGGATCGTTTCGTGAAGGTGGAAGAAATCGCTGAAATGGTCTGCTGGCTGGCCTCGGAGGCCTGCTCCTTCTCCACCGGCGCGGTTTTCGACATCTCCGGCGGGCGGGCCACCTATTGAGGGCGATGGATTGCCAGCCAGGACACGGCGCTGCAAGCTTCCCCCAACCTTGAGGAGACAGGTCACATGAGCACAACAGGCAAAGTCGCGGTCGTTACCGGCGCGGGCAGTGGCGTGGGGCGTGCCGCCGCGCTGGCGTTATTGGGTGATGGGTGGAATGTGGTGCTGGCGGGCCGACGCCCGGATGCCTTGCAGGAAACCGTGACCCTGGCCGGTGCGGCCGGTGCCCGGGCGCTGGCGGTGCCTTCCGATGTGTCAGACCCAGCTGCGGTGGATGCGCTTTTCGCCACCGTGAAGCAGCGCTTCGGGCGTTTGGATATGCTGTTCAACAATGCCGGCACCAATGTGCCGGGCGTTGCTTTTGAAGATCTTTCCTATGCGGATTGGTCCCGCGTGGTGGGTGTGAACCTGACCGGGTGCTTCCTGTGCGCGCAAGCTGCCTTCCGCATCATGAAGGATCAGAAGCCGCAGGGTGGGCGCATCATCAATAATGGTTCGATCAGCGCGCATACGCCGCGCCCGGATAGCGCGCCTTATACGACCACCAAGCATTCCATCACCGGGCTGACAAAATCGCTCATGCTCGATGGTCGCAAATACGATATTTGCGCCGGGCAAATCGATATCGGCAATGCCGCCACCCCCATGACCCAGCGCATGACGCGCGGCGTGAAGCAGGCCGATGGCAGCATTGCGGTGGAACCCACCATGGATGCCACCCATGTCGGCAATGCCATTCTGCATATGGCCAATCTGCCGCTGGAGGCGAATATCTTCACCATGACCATCAAGGCCACCAAGATGCCTTTCGAAGGGCGCGGCTGAAGCATCATGTCTGCCCATCAACTCAAGGTTCAGGAACCGTTCCGGGCGCTGTTCTACGCGCCCTATTACGCGGCGCTGGCGCGCGGCGATTACACGGCGGAAGGCGTGGCGGTAACCTTGCTGCCCGGCACCGTCCCATCGCTTGCGAAGGATTCCGTGCTGGATCGCACGGCCGATCTCGCCTGGGGTGGGCCGATGCGGCTATTGCTCGCGCATGATGCCGACCATGCCTGTCCCTTGCGGCTTTTCGGCGCGGTGGTGATGGGGGATCCCTTCTTTCTGGTGGGGCGTCAGCCCAATCCTGGCTTCAAGCTGCGTGATCTGGCGCAGATGACGCTTGGCACAGTCAGCGAAGTGCCAACCCCCTGGTGGACGCTACAGGATGATATCCGCCAAGCGGGCCTGGATCCTGTCAGCATCAAGCGCGTGACTGATCGCCCCATGGGGGACAATGCCGCCACGGTCGCCGCCGGTACGCTGGATGTCGCGCAATTATTTGAACCGCTGGTCAGCCAGATGGAAGCCGCCGGCACGGGTCATGTCTGGTACGCGCAAGCCAGCCGCGGTCCCACTTCCTATACCGCGTTCTATGCCCGGACTGATGTGATTGCGGCCAAGCGCGCGGCGATGGAAGCCATGGTGCGTGGGCTTGCGCGCACGCTGACCTGGTTTGCCGGCGCCTCCCCCGAAGAAATTGTCGCCTGCATCGCTGATTTCTTCACGGGCGGCGATACTGCGCTGATGGCGCGTGCCATTCAGCGCTACAAATCGGTCAATCTTTGGACCAAAACGCCGCATTTCCCGCCAGAAGCGCTGGCGCAATTGGAACGCGGCATGCTCTCCGCAGGTGCCATCAAGCGGACGCCAGGCTTTGCCGGGCTGGTGGCCGAGGATGTGACGGAAAGCGCGCTGGCCTGAAAATTCCTGGCGTGACCTGAAAAGCCAGGTCACGCCAGACGACTAATTGGCGCTTAGAGCGTGTTGCGTTCACATGGCTTCACGCAACACGCTCTAATTCGTTGTTTTTCGAGCATCTTCACCCGTTCAGATGATTCCATCTGAACGTGATCTGCTCTAGCCACGCGGCAGCAATTGCTCTGTCAGCGTCGCCCAATAGGATGCGCCAACGGGCAGGATATTGTCGTTGAAATCATAGAGCGGGTGATGCACCTGCGCCTCATTCGGCCCGCGCCCGCCGCCGAGCATGACATAAGCGCCCGCCTTGGCATTCAACATGAAGGAGAAATCCTCACCGCCCATGGTGGGTTTGGGCATGGGCAGCACGCGGGCTTCGCCTTGCACGGCACGCGCCGCCTTGGCGGCCAGATGCACGCTTTCCTCTTCATTGATCGTCGCCGGATAGGCACGGGCAAATTCCGCGGTCGCGCTGGCACCCATGGCCGCCGCAATGCCGGTGACGGTTTCCTTGAAGCGACGTTCCAGCAAATCGCCCACTTCCGGGCTGAACCAGCGCGCCGTGCCCAGCATGCGCACCGTCTCCGGGATCACATTGAAAGTATGCCCGCCGGTGATATGGCCAATGGTGATGACGCCTGCTTCCACCGGTTCCACATTGCGCGCGACGATGGATTGCAAGGCCTGCACAATCGCTGCCGCCACCACAATGGGATCAACCCCATTATGCGGCATGGCACCATGCGCGCCCTTGCCGGTGATATTGACTTCCAGATTGGCAACAGCCGCCATCACCGGGCCTTCACGCCACAGAAAAGTGCCTTCCGGCGCGCCCGGCCAGTTATGCATGCCGAAGACACGTTCCATCGGGAAACGCGTAAACAGCCCTTCCTTCACCATGGCTTCGCCACCCGCCAGGTTTTCTTCCGCCGGTTGGAAAATCACATAGACGGTGCCATCAAAATTGCGCGTTTCCGCCAGGTATTTCGCCGCCCCCAGCAGCATGGTGGTATGCCCATCATGGCCGCAGGCATGCATCTTGCCTGGAATCTTGGAAGCGTAAGGCAGGCCGGTTTCTTCCAGGATCGGCAGCGCATCAATATCCGCGCGCAACCCGATGGCGCGGCCATTATCAACACGGCCACGAATAACACCCACCACACCGGTTTTGGCGATGCCGGTCACCACTTCATCGCAGCCGAAGGCGCGCAGCTTTTCGGCGATAATGCCGGAGGTGCGCGTTTCCTCGAAGCCCAATTCGGGGTGTTCATGGAAATCCCGCCGCCAAGCGGTCATTTCGGGGTGGAATTCGGCAATGCGGTTGATGATCGGCATGGGAAACCTTCGTCTAGAAATGCGATGCACCGGCAAACGTCAGCGCCAACCCCTCAGACAAGGGAATGGGTTCGACCTTCAGAATATCCCGGAGCGGTGAAATGTCGAAAGCCTTATCCTCGGTCAAGCGACGTATCTCATCGGCGCTTACCCTGGGCAGGCCCGGGATCCAACGGGTCAGGGGCAGCAGGGCATGCAGCAGCGGTGCCGGTACCGGCAAGACCAGGCGCGGACCCAAGCCGGCAGCCCTGGCCACTTCACGCAAGAAATTCCGATAGGTCATGGCCTGCGGCCCGGCCATGACCATGGTTGTGGGACCCGTCCAGGGAAAGCGGCTGGCCGCCAGCAGGGCCCGCGTCACATCACTCTGATGAATGGGCTGCACCAGCGCGCGCCCGCCATCCGGCAAGGGGGCAAGGGGCAGATAGCGCAAAAGCCGCGCCAGACGGCGCACATTATTCTCCCCAGGTGCGCCATAGACCATGGTTGGGTGCAGCATCACGCCCGCCCGATCACTGGCAAGAAAGCATGCCTCACCCGCGCGCACGCCATCGCCATGGGCATCAGGCCAACGGGAAAAGCGCCGGGTTGATCCCATCAGCACAAAGCGGGCTGCCTTGGGTGCGGCGGCCAAAACCTCCGGCGTATGCCGCGCATGCGCGGTGCTGATGACCACATCCGCCCCGGCCAAGGCAGCGTTGAGCGCCGTGACATCTGCCAGATCTGCCAGGCGTGGCGCCACGGGCAGGCCAAGCGCCGCCCATTTCTGCGCATTGCGCACCACCGGGACAAAGGGAATGGCCGCAGCCCAAAGGGCCTTGGCCAGGTCAGCGCCGCTACGCCCTGAGGCGCCGATCAGCGCAATCAAGGAACGGCGCGCAGAAAGGCAAGATCAGCCCCCTGCGGTGCTTGGGTCACCTGGTCATAAACCAGCTTGTCCCAGCCGCGCTTCGGGGCTGGCGCGGGTTGCCAGGCGGCGTGGCGGCGGGCCAATTCATCTGCCGCCACCAGCAAATCAAGCTTGCGGTCCTTCACCGAAAGCCGGATGCGATCGCCCGTTTGCACCAAGGCCAGCGGCCCACCAACCGAAGCCTCTGGTGAGATATGCAAAACGATGGTGCCGAAGGCCGTGCCGGACATGCGGCAATCACTCATGCGCACCATGTCCTTGACGCCAGCGCGGGCAAGCTTTTTCGGAATGGGCAAATAACCGGCTTCCGGCATGCCCGCGGGTGAACGCGGCCCGGCATTTTTCAGCACCAGAATATCCTGGGCCGTCACATCCAAGGCCGGGTCATCGATGCGGTTCGCCAAATCCTCCAACCCGTCAAACACCATGCAGCGCGCTTCGGTTTCAAACAGGCTGGGTGTGGCAGCGCTGCGCTTGAGGATCGCACCCTCGGGCGCGAGGGAGCCAAACAACGCCACAAGGCCACCAACCGGGGAAACTGGTTCAGCGCGCGCCCGAATGATGCGCCGATCGACGAAATGGCTGCCATCGCCAATCCGGTCCGCCAGGCTGACGCCATCCAAATCAATCGTGGTCAGGTCCAGCAGATCACGCAATTCCCACAGCAGCGCGCGCATGCCGCCGGCGGCGTGGAAATCTTCCATATAACCCTCGCCGGTCGGCTTGAGGTCCACGAGCACCGGCGTTTCCTCAGACAGCGCATCCAGGCGCTTGAGATCCAACGAAAGCCCCGCGCGGCCGGCAATGGCGGCCAGATGCACCACCGCATTGGTGGAACCACCAAGGGCCAGCAGCACGCGCACGGCATTATCCAGATTGCCCTGCGTCATCATCTGGCTGGGCAGAATTGGGTTTTTGATCAGCCGCACCGCTTGCGCGCCGGCTTCCTCGGCAATGCGCAACCGGTCCGCATGCACGGCGGGGGCGCTGGCGCCGGCAAGCGGCATGAAGCCAAGGGTTGCCGCGATGCAGGCCATGGTGGAAGCGGTGCCCATGACGCCGCAGGTGCCGGCGGTGGTGGCAAGCTTGCCTTCCAATTCGCCGATCCGCTCCGCACTCACTTCCCCAGCGCGATAGCGCGCCCAATAGCGTCGGCAATCGGTGCAGGCGGAAAGCCGTTCACCTTCAAAAGCCTGCGCCAGCATGGGGCCGGTCACCAACATCACCGCCGGAATATCGGCCGAAATCGCCGCCATAAGCTGCGCCGGCACGGTCTTGTCGCAGCCACCCACCAGCACTGCCGCATCCATGGGCTGGGCGGAAAGCATCGCTTCCGTATCCAGCGCCATCAGGTTCCGGTAATGCATGGAACAGGGGTTGAGCGATGGCTCACACAGGCTGACCGTCGGGAAACCCAAGGGCAGGGCACCTTCGGAAAGCACGCCACGGCGCACAGCTTCGATCAACTCCGGCACCGTGCGGTGGCAGTTATTATAGTCGCTCGCGGTATCGGCAATGCCGACCACGGGCTTGTCCAGCATGCGCTGCGAATAGCCCATGGATTTGGCAAAGGACCGCCGGAGATAGAGCGCGAAGTCGCGATCCCCGTAGTTGGAGGTATTGCGGCCAAGGCCATGGGGTTTATCGCTCATCGGTCATCTCTTCCGCGCAGGGGCTGAATTTCCGCCCAGATAAGCACCAGCCCGGGCCAAAGGGTAGGGCTGGTTCATGTTTGTGGTATCATAATACCACAGCACAAAAACCAGCTTGGTACTTGACTTTCAGGGGCCTTGCCCGGATAAGCCCCCGGTCTTTGACGATTTCTTTTTGGAAGCACCATGATCACCACACAAACCCGCTCGCTGAAGCCGGCGGAGGTGAAGAAGAACTGGGTGTTGATTGATGCGGATGGGCTCGTGCTCGGCCGCCTCGCCTCCCTGGTTGCTAATCGCCTTCGCGGCAAGCACAAGCCGCAATTCACCCCGCATGTTGATTGCGGCGACCATGTCGTGATCATCAATGCGCAGAAAGTGCGCGTGACGGGCGCCAAGGCGGAACAGAGCGTGTTCTACTGGCACACGGGCTATCCCGGTGGCATCAAGGGGCGCACCATCCGTGAACGGATGGAAGGCCGCTACCCCGAACGGGTTATCGAAAAAGCCGTTGAGCGCATGATCACGCGCGGCCCCCTGGGTCGTCAGCAGATGCGCAACCTGCATGTCTATGCCGGTGCGGAACACCCCCATGCGGGTCAGCAGCCTGTGGCACTTGATGTGGCGGCGCTGAACCGGAAGAATTCCCTCGCTGTGAAGAAGGTGGCCTGAGGCGATGAGCGGCGATACACGAACCCTCGCGGACCTCAAGGAAATCGTGGCCGGCACCCCTGCCGCCACGGCCGAAGCGGCGATCAAGCGGGAACCCAAGCGCGATGCGCAGGGCCGTTCCTATGCCACGGGCCGGCGCAAGGATGCGGTCGCCCGCGTCTGGATCAAGCCCGGCAAGGGTCAGATCACCATCAATGACAATCCGGCGGCGAAGTATTTCGCGCGCCCGGTGCTGCGCATGCTGATCACCCAGCCCTTCCTGGTGGCGGATCGCTATCAGCAATTCGATGTCATCTGCTCGGTCGTCGGTGGTGGCTTGTCCGGTCAGGCGGGTGCGGTGCGTCATGGCATCAGCCGCGCGCTGTGCAATTTCGAACCGGATCTCCGCTCCATCCTGAAAAAGGCCGGCTTCCTGACGCGCGACCCGCGCGTGGTGGAACGCAAGAAATACGGCAAGGCGAAGGCACGACGTTCCTTCCAGTTCTCCAAGCGCT
>JACCED010368612.1_pt1 | contig 13240 bp, 21 predicted proteins | sample 7455021 | NCBI WGS metagenome assembly JACCED01 (sample SAMN15323456, study PRJNA562643) | freshwater metagenome | isolation source: river surface water | place: USA:Blue River Watershed | collected 2017-08-19 | reverse complement strand
TCACACTCCTCCCAAGATTCGGGGCCGGTGCGTCCGGCGATGAGGCGTTGAACGGCTGCGCCCCTCTCGCAGCCAGGCAGTCGGGAAAAGCGTCCTGGGTTTTTGTTGGCAGGGCAGGGGTGGGCGTCCTCAAGGTATTGATAAATGGCATCCCGTCGCGCTTCCCATGTGTGTCGGTCTGGGGCGTCGACTCTGACCCATCCGTGGTAGGAGCGGCCACCGGAGGAGATGATGGCGGTGAGCGGGAGGTTTGAGGCGCGGAGGATGTGGAGTTGGTCAGCTTCCGGAAGGTCGTCGAACTCTATGAGGACGTGGCGATACGCGGCGACATTTTGGTCGGCTCCGGTCGTCGCTCCCTGTTTGTAGGGGTTGATTCGAATCCAGCGGCCACCGGCGGACGGCGAGGTGAACGGGTTGTCGCCGGACTCGATTTGGTCGATGAACCATGCGGCTGTGCGGAAGGTTCCGTGAGAGCCTGGTCGATGTTTGCCATCCTCAGATTCCGCGGCCTGTGTGCAGATACAGACGGTTTCCTCTGGGTCGAATGCGGCTTTGAGGAGTGCGACGGCATCGGCTCGGTTTGCGCCCCCCGTCTGCTGCTCGGTTGGTGGGGCGGCGGTGCGGGAAACTATGAATCGTCCAGTCGCGGAAACGGTGGCGCGTTGGATGTCCAGTTTTGCTCCTCGCGGGGTGTTGTGGGGCTTGGTCGCGGCTTGATTGATCTTGTGCTCCAGTTCGCGAGGGGACCACGGCGGGGTGCAGGTGGCGTTCCACTCGGTGAGGATTCGGAGGGCGTCTGACTCCGGCAGGGCGAAGTCGTGAACGAGTACGCGGGCTAGGTCGTAGGTGGTGGAGTGTCCGTTTTGGCCGGATACGGCGCCGGGTACCTTTGCGGCGTAAGCTCGGGCGCGGTCAAGGGGTGTGAGCATCGATGAGTGTCTGGAGTGCTGTTTGGAGTTGGTGGTTTTGCGCCGTGAGGAGCGCGACAAGTTCTTCGGCGGAGGCGTTGCGGCGGAGGTCGTCGGGGATTGCGACGGCTCCCCCGTACACCGGCATCTGCTGCAATCGTCGTGCGGCTTCGATGAGGTAGGGCCGGAAGATTGGCTGCGTATCGATTGCGATCTGGTCGAGCATTCCGGCGAGGATGCTGGGGGCGATGGATTGGAGGTTGCTCATTTGGTCACCTCCCCGACCTTTTTCGTGGTGCCATGCAAATGGTCACTGTTAGTTGGCCACTTGCCCATCACGCGAAGAAACGCTTCTGCTCGTTGGCGTGCGGTGGCGCAGAAGAATCCCCTGTCGTCTGATTGCTCCGCTTTTGTGATCCGTGCGAGTTGGTTGTAAAAACAAGCCCAAAGCTCATGCGGGATAGACTTCTCCACCTCGTGCATCGCGTTGAGGCATCCGCAGAAGTCCGCGGGCCATCCGTAAAGCTCGGCGATGGCGGCGTTGATTTGGTCGTCGGTCATTTGTCTCTGTTTGTGGCTACGGTGAGTGCGGCGATGAGGGCGAAAAACACGAAGCCGATAACGCGTGCGATGGTCTTAGGTTTCATTGGGATCGAGGGGCGGGGTTGGAAGGTGCGCCCATTGTGTCACGGATGCGGAGCCGGTGAGTCCACTCCACCCCCTACTCATGCGGTGAGAGACGGCGGTGAACCGTTGTTTTCCGGCGGTGACGGCGACGATGACGGGAACGTCGCGCTTCGGAAGTTCGTCGGCTGCCGGAATCCATTGAAGGAAACTCTTAAGGTAGATTTTAGGCATCTTGTGTATCGGCTGTTTGGCTAAGAAGCGCGGCCCCCACTCTGAGAATGAGTGGTTGCCAGTTGTCCCCCTCGGCGACAACCAAGGTTTTCCCCTGCTTTCGGGCGAGGATCACCAAGCATTCGGCGTCGATTTGTTTGGCGGCGAGTTGCGCCAAAGGTTGGAGGATTTCGAGTGGGTCTTTGGTGCTCATTTGTGAGGCAGGATTGCGAGACTGTGTCCGGATGGGAGCCAGCATCCTGGCGTGATCCATTGGCGGCGGTCGGTTTCGTTAGTTTCGAGGATTTCGATTTTGTCGGGGTCGAGTCGAGGCGCGTTGGTGATGGCGTCTTCAAGCTCGGCGACCATCGCGAGAAACTCGGTTGGGTTTTGGTGTCCGTGTTGGATTGCTCGTCCGGTTAACTCAACGGCTCGGCGTGCGAACAGTTGGATGGCCAGTTGGCGCGGGTGTTCGGCGAACGTCCCGATTCGTTGTTCCACCGCGTTGGCGAATGCGGAGAACGACATCTCCTGCAATGCTGCGAAATAGTTCCAGTCGCGGAGTTCGTTGGCGAGGTTCAGTCCTTCGAACATCCGTCGAAGGTAGGCGGGAAGGGTCTCTCTCATTTTGTTTCCTCCTTTACGAATGCGCCTCCGGCGACCATGCGCCCCTGCCGGTCTTTGATCTGATGCCATGCGGTGAGGACGGCGTCGTTGAGTTGAATCCCTAGCAATTCCGCCGTTAGGGTGAGGCAAACGAAAACGTCACCGAGAGCGTCGGTTGGGTCGTTTCCTTTGACGAGGTCGTCGGCCAGTTCTCCGACTTCGGAGACGAGTTTGAGAGCCTGGGCTTGCGGGGTGGAGTGCGCGAGGATTCCGCGGGCGTCGGCCCATTGGCGGAGAATCTCTTGCGCTTCGTTTAGTGTCGGGTCTGGGTTCATTCTGCGGATGTCTGGATGCTGTGGAGTTGTTTGGTGAGGGCTTCAAGTTCGCGTCTTAGAAAACGGATTTCGAAGGTGAGGGCTGCGGGGCTGCGGTCGTCTAGTGCGCCCCCGCCTTTCGGGGGGGCTGCGTCGACGATTTCGTCCCGGATCATGGCCAAGATTTCGGCTCGGTCTGAATCGGTAAGCATAGGTTAGAATGGGATTTCGTCGGGTTCTTCCGGTTGTGCCGGCGCTGGGTCTGTCACCTGCGCGAGTGCTTTTTTCGTGAGTTGCTCGGCGTGGTGCTTGCGGGGGTCGAGCGGTCGAACCCTCCAGGATGTCGCGGTCGTCCCGTCCTTTTTGGTGTAGCTCTCTTCAAAGTGCGCGAAACGCACGGCTTTCCCGTCGAAGTGCTTAACGAACGCGATGAAGTTTTTCTCGTGGGAGAAGTCGAGGTCGGCTCCGTCGGAGATTGGAATCAGGGTTCCGGTGGGGTCGGCGGCTGCTAGAAGGACGTTCAGCTTCCACCACAGCTTTTCTAGGTTGATGAAATCATCAGTGGCGGTTCCGTGCTCGGTCTCGAAGCGGAGTCGAATCTTGGTTTCCCCGCTTTGCATACATTCGATTTCTTCGGGGAAACGAATGACGGCGGCGAAGATTCCGGCTTGTTTGAGGTAGCCTCCGTTGGCTGGGGCGTTGCGATCTGGTTTGAACATGGCGGGTTACTTTTTGGAGATTTTAGCGATAAGGTCGGCTGTCCTGGTGCGCGTTGCTGTTTTGTAGGTGTCGGGGAGGTGCTGAAGTTTTTGCGCGTCTTTGAGGACGCCGGTTGCGTGGAAAAAGTGCAGTGCGAGGTCGTAGTGCTCCGCGAGGAGAGTTTTCCACTCCGTCTCCGGATCCGCGGGCGCCTCCGAGGTGGCCACCGTCTCCGCTTGTGCTTCGATGGTTGGGGGCGCTTTTGGCGCTTTGGCCTTTTTGGGTTCCTCCGTTTTCGGTGGTTCCGGTTTGGGGGGCGCTGGGGGTAGCGTCTCGCTTCCGAAGTCGCCGATTTCTTCGGGAGTGTAGCATCCCGAGACGATTTCAGGCGCGAGAAGGCGGACGGCTTCCGAGATTAGGCGCGCTGTTAGCATTTGGCGCGGGTGGCGGCGGTAGGTGTCCTTCAGTTCGCCTTTGTGCATGGCGACTCCGGAGGCGATGAGTTCCTGCATCGTCTGCGACATTTCGAGGTCGTTGTCGCGATAGATGAAGCGCCCCACGACTTTTTCGGCGGTACGGGTTCCCCACACTACTTTTCCGCCGGCTGAGAGGAAGCGCCCCAGCATGGCGTCGGATTTCATCGAGAGCTTTCCGTCGATGATGTGGTAGGTTTGGGTGAGTTCGAACGGTGACATTCCGGTCGCGAGGCATTGCATCGCGAGGACGGTTCCCTGCTGCGGCTTTGAGCATCCGAAAAGTCCGGATGAGGCGAAGGCCTCTCCTAACTGGGTTGCGGCTTCGATGGGGTTGGTGATGCCTTGGAAAAGGCTGAGTTTTTGGTTTTCCATGTTTGTTTGTCTGTCTGGGTTTACTGCTGAGATGCGAGAATGAGAAGGGCGTCGGCGTTTGCGAGGGTCACCTTGAGCGAGGGAAATCGCCTCTGGGCCTCTTCTTTGAGCCTGTTTTTCCAATGGCGTTGCTCCTCCTGTGGTCGTTTTTTGAGACTTAGTTTGGCCATCCACTTTTGCGGCTGGAGAAGGTGAAGTTCGAATCCCTCGGCCATTGCGACGCCTTGAAGGAAACCGACGTTGCGGTGGAGCGTGAGGAGGGCCATTCGTCCGGCGCCCATGATGCATTTTGCGGGTAACTCCATCGCGATCCTTTGCGCCCCCGCTCGGCGGAGTCCGCGGAAGGTGGCGAGAATGTCCCCGTCGGTGTCCGGCATCCGGATGGCTTGCGCCCCTTGGTCAACGTCCCACCAGGCGATTCCCCCGTTGACTCCGGGGTCAACCGCGACGACGGGAAGCAAATTCCGCTTTTCCGCATCGGAAACAGAGGCGGCGTCCCTGCACGCGGGGGCGGGGGTTTCCGCATCGGCGACAATGCGCGGGAGGGTCGATGGTGACGGCGAGGTAGGCATTGGCAATTGTGAGTTTGTCGCCGGTGCGAAACGCGGCGTCGATTTGGTGTTCGTGTTTACTGAGTAGGTTTGCGAGGTCAGCGTTCATTGGTCGTGAGGTTCGCCGAACGCGGCCAGAAATCCGACCGCATAGGAAACCAAGAGGAGGATTCCCAGCGCGATTTGGAAGGCCACTTCGTTTGTTTGAGAAATCGCCACCGCGTCGAAGGCGGCGAACGTGAAAAGGAGCGGGGCGAGTTGTTTGTCAGTCATGGTGAGAGGGTGCGCCGGAGGTGTTCAATGAAGGAGCCATCGCCCCCGCCGGAGTTCTCCTCCGGTTCTATTCCTCCGTCGCAAAGTAGGTTTTAGATGAGGGCGTCGGCTTGTTCGAGCGTCACGTCGCGGCGTTCGCTCCAGAGGTCTTGCCCGCGGGCGCCGGTGGCGGTGATGAGGACAGAAACGTGGCCGGCGAGGGTGGAAGGCATCGGGGCTTCCATCCAGCCTTTCCCCGTTGGGCCGATCCGGTAAGGAGCGGGGACGCGTTTGTATTCGATGCTGTCACAGTTCGGAGCGCGGCGAACCGTTAATCGCTGATCTTTCGCCCATGAGCGGGCGGCGGCTGCGGTCGGAAACTGGCGGGCCACTCCGATTAAGGAGAGGAGCGGTTCGAGCGTCCAAGTTCCGTCGACGGTGTATAGGAGAGCGGTTGCTTTCATGGTGTGAGGTGTTGGGGGTTTCGATGAGGTTGTCGGCGGCTTAGAACTTTTCGAGGAGCAGTCCGAGAAATCCAATGCGTTCATCGTCTGGTTCGTGGGCGTCCTGCTCGTTGTCGATGGCGTCACAAATCCACTCGCGGATGTTGTCGGTGATGTACTCGGCGAGTCCGTCGATGACAGTGAGCGGGTCGGCGTTCCCCGCCATGTTGTAGAGTCCCTCTTGATTGGCTATGTCTAGGAACGGAGTTTCCCCCGAAAAGTCGGTTGGCATCCAATCGAACCCATCCTCGGTGAGGACGACGTTGAGTTGGGGGTTGGTGAGAACTTTAGTGATGATTTCGGCGAGGGTCATAATGTTGTCTTTGGTTTGGGGTTTCGTCGGAGACTACCGCGCCCCCGACGGTTTTTATTCAACACGATTCCCCTTCAGACTGCAAATCTTTTTTTCTTTTTCTTCACTCTGCAAACCGCACAAAACAAGGCACTTGCGGTGAGGGTTGAAAATAAATCGCGAAATGCGAAGATTTTTTGAGATGCGCTTCGGCGTTGTCTGGGGGCCACCCGTCGAAAGTGAGGTTTCGGCGGGTGGTTAATCTGTAAACGGCTTGAATCTAAGCGTTTGCAAGCTACAAGCGGAAACCGTTGTGAATGCGCCGCTTACGCAGTCGGCACAAATACCACAAGGAGAGCGGTTTGCGATGCGCTCCGGAAACCGTTGCGAATGCGGCGTTTATGCAATCGCCTTCTCGAAGAGTGCGGCTTCGGCTTCTCTGCGGCGTTGCAATCCTAAAGTGTTGGGCCACAGGCGTTTCATGGAGCGGAGTAACGCGGGAATGTCGTAAACGCGACCGTCGCGGAGTGCATTTTGAATGCCTACCATCTCGGCGCGTCGGTCTCCGGCGAGTGCTGTTCCTCGGTTAAAAACGAGCGACACCAGGGCATCGCGTGCGGCGTCTGGAAGGTTGAGGAGTTGAGGGTAGATGCGGAGTGCGGCGATGTAGAAGCGCGGGACGGTGATCCGCTCGAAAACGTCGACGGCCTTTTCCCACGGGATTTCAACGTCGCGGAGTTGCCCATCGTTGGCCAGTAGGTGGCGGGCTTTTGCGCCGGTGATTCCGAGGCTGCGCGAGAGGGTCGCGAAATTGTCGTCGGCAAGAATCCGTTGCCAAGCTTCCGCGAACTGCGGCGCGGTGTTGAATCCGAGGTCGAAACCGATACCGATCGTGACGCCGGAGGCTTCGCCTGGCCAAGTCGGAAACCGGAGAAATTTGCGGTAGTATGGTTCACCTCCCCCGACTTCGAAATCGAGGAGAAGCTTCCGGCCTTCGGGGGAGAGCGTCATTTCTCGAAAAGCTCGGCGAGTTTGCCCCAAAGGCGTGCGCGGTCTTCCTCACACGCGGCTGCGCGACGTTCAACGGCGTCGATGCGGCGGTCGTGGTTTGATTCCATCGCGTTTAGGCGTTGGTCGGCTTTGGCTTCCGACTCGTTCAACCGTCGCGCCAACCACACAAGGCCGGCGGCGAGTACGGCGGCGACTGGGCCTTGGGCGGCGACAATGTCGAGGATGTCAGCGGCGGCGATGGTCATTTTTCGCGACGGAAAATGTTGATGGCTGAGTAGAGAGAGACTCCGGCGGTTAAAACCGCGTCGGCTTGGTCTGGCGCGATTTTTAGACCAAAAAGCGTTGCGAGGCTTACGAGTCCTCTCCATGTCGACGGTTCAAAGATTCGGGCGATTATGTATTTCATGGGTTAAAAATAGGTTGTGACCATTACCATTCCGGCGGCTCCGTTTCCTCCTGCGCCGGATTGCGAACCTGTTTGGGTTGCTCCTCCTCCTCCTCCTCCAGCGGCTGGGAAACCTCCTGCTCCTCCTATTCCTCCGTCCGCGGTTAGTTGCGCTCCGCCTCCTCCTCCTCCCGATCCGGACGCGAGAAAACCGATTTCGGCGTTGGAGTTGGCGGTTCCGTTGCCCCCGTTGATTGCGGTTGTGGTGTTTCCGGCTCCCCCTCCTAGCGCGTTGAGTGCATTCGAGCGACCTCCGTTGCCTCCGAAAAAAGGTGCGTTCCCTGTCGAAATCCCCCCCCCTGCCCCTCCTCCTGCGCCACCATAGCTCCACGCGACATTTTGCGCGTTCGGGTTGCCGATGGCTCCGGCACCACCGTTGACCGCTGCGCTCGCCCCTGCATTTGAGTTAAGTGCGGCGGCTCCTCCGCTTCCGAGCGTGATGGAACCGCCTATTCCTCTTCCTCCTCCTGTGGCGACCAAGGTTCCGAAGGCCGAGTTGAAACCGTTGGTTCCGTCGACTCCATTAGCGGTTGCGGTTTGTCCGTTGCCACCAGGGCCACCGGCTCCGATCGTGATGGCGACTGTTGAGTCTAGAGCGGCAGCGGGTAGCGTTACGTTGAGGTAACTGCCTCCACCTCCTCCGCCTCCTCCACAATGCACGACGTTGGAGGATGCGTCTTTGCGTCCACTCCCTCCTCCTCCCCCTCCTCCGAACATCTGCACGTTTACGGATTTTGCTCCTGTTGGCTTTGTCCAAGTTGCCGTGCCGGACGGGTGAGTTGTGAGGGTGTAGAGATTGATTTGTGGCGGCGTCCCTCCTCCGGTTGGTTTGTCCGCGAGGTCGTTGTAGCTGCCGGAGGTGGCCACCGCTGCGAGATTGAGCGCGGCCTTTGCGGCGGTCGCGTCGGCTGCGCTCAAAAGCTGCTTGCCGACTGTGGTTGCGTCAGCGAGGAGGTTATTGGAGACCTGTTGCATGGCTATTTGCGGAGCATCAGAAGTAGGAATCCGACGCCACCGTCTCCTCCGTCCCCTCCTTTGACTCCATTCGGGTCTGCATCGGTCAGATTGTTCCCAACGAAGCAACCGCCTCCTCCACCGCCACCGCATCCGGGCTGCGCGTCGGAACCGTTCCCCCCTCGGCTGTAGGAGTTGTTTGGAGCGTCGGCATAGACTCCTGCACCTCCTGCTCCTCCGAAAAACATACCGGAGAACGACATGGAGTTTGTGAAGAGAGGAACCTGTAGGGCGTCGATGCCATTGTTTGTGTTCCCCTCGTACGAAGCCAACACGGCTCCCGTGTTTGAAATCATCACCTCGTTTCCGTCGGCAATTTTGGCTCCGTCGATGAACTGCGGGCCGATCCCGCTCGACGGGGTTCCGCTTCCGCCAGCACCTGGGTGAATCATCACTTGGAACAGAGAGTTCCACGCCGTCAGCGTTGGCGTTGCTCCTTGGGCGTTCACTCCTCCTCCGTACCCATCCGCCCATGATTGTTGTGAATGGCGTGATCCTCCGTAAGGAGCATTCATCAAACGCTGATTGGAATAAGACGGACTGCCTTCCGGAGGGGTTGAAAAATAGACCAAGGAATCTCCACCATTCCCCCCAAGTTGTCCTGCGCTGTAGGAAGGGCTCCCGTTGGAGTAACCTTGAATCACTCCACCGGCTCCGCCCACTCCTCCCGCTCCCAAATCCATTGTGAGGACTGAACCTTTGACCCAGATCTCCTTGAGCATCCGGAGAACTCCGGTGGCTCCGCCATTCCCTCCCGATGCCGCAAATGAGGATTGGGCGTCGTAAACGGTGCGGACGTCTCCGCCATTGCCACCTTGTCCTCCGCTGCAGAGGTAAAGGTCAGCCCATTTGTAGCCTGTGGGGATTGAGTAGTTTTGGCCGGAAACTGGGCCCATGAACAATACGGCTAAGACCGGAAACTCTTCCGATGCGCCGGAGCCGGAGACCGTCATGGGCGTCCATTGCGATCCATTCCAGCCTAGAACCTGTCCGTTGGTTGGGGCTGCGCTTGCCAATGGGCGGTTGTAGAGGCCGGAGACGAGTGGCGATGGGTAGGTTCCGTTTAGGTCGCCGGAAGCGTTGCCGTTAGGGGGGCGCGAGTTGCTTAGGCGAGAGTCGTTTCCCTCGCACGCCGTCCCTGCCGTGTTGCCGAACGAAACCGAAAGCGTGCGGTCTGACGCGAGAGTGCCACCTCCAGAGAGACCTGTGCCTGCGCTGATCGTGCGAGAGGTTTGGACGGCTCCGACGATGCGCGAGTCGTCTCCAGCGGCCACGGTGCCGGATGTGGTTCCGGTGTTTTTTGTCGCCGAATCCCCCAACGCTAGGTTGGAGCGCATTTCGGTTTGATTGGCCGAACCCATGAAGGTGTCGACTGCTTGGGTGACTGGTAAATCTGCCATTTGTTTAAGTGGTTAAGCTGCGCGGGTGTATTTGTCGGTCGATCCTGGTCGGTGATAGGTTCCGCCTTCGGGCCGCGTGAAAGTGTAGGTGGTTGTCCCTCCTCCTCCACCGGTTCCCGTCGTGGGCAACACTAGCATGGCGTCCCATTTGGTCGAGTCGGTAGGTAGCTCGGAGCCGGAAACGGTTTTGCGAACGTAGCATCCGATGGTTTGCGCGGCGGTGTCCTCGTAGCGAACCACTTGTCCGGCGGTGTATGTGGTTCCGGAGTTGTACACGCCGACGAAAACAAACGAAGTCCCGGCGGGGCCTTGTTCGCCGGTCGCTCCCTGTGGGCCTTGCGCTCCGGTTGCTCCTGTTGCTCCGGCTGGGCCTTGTGCTCCGGTGGCTCCCTGTGGGCCGGTGGCTCCGGTCTCTCCCTGCGGGCCAGCAACGCCGCCGGAGGCGACGAGCACGTTGATACGCTCCCCCGCGAATGGGGCTTGCAAAAACGTGATGACGCCGTTGGAAACCGTGTAGTCGATTCCGGCGGATTGCATTACTCCGCCAACGGAGACAATGAAATGAGAGGCGGTTGAACTCGTTGCGGTGGTCGTGAAGACGGTTTGCGAACCGTTGCCGGTGAATCCGAACTGGTCGACCGCGAACGAACCGCCACCACTCCCCCCTCCTCCCGTGGGCTTGTCCGCGAGATCGTTGTAGCTTCCGGTGGTGGCCACCGTCGCGAGGTTCAACGCGGTTTTGGCGGCGGCTGCGTCGGCTGCTGAGATAAGGCTTTTGCCGAGGGCGGTGGCTTGCGCGAGTAGGTTGTTGGAGATTTTTTGGAGACTCATAACGGTCAGAAATACCATGTGAGGATGACGAGTCCGTCCCCACCGGCGGCTCCGCTCCCTCCGTTTGTCGAACCGGCTCCGCCTCCTCCTCCTCCACCACCAGGGAATCCACCTTTTCCGCCCGCTCCACCAACTCCGGCGGTGTTTGCTCCACCTCCTCCTCCTCCACTTCCGGCTTGTCCGTCGAAAGTGAGGTCGGTGGCTGCTGTCCCTGCTGCTCCGCCGATCGCCCCTCCGGCTGCTGGGCCAATCAACGTCGAGTAATTTTGCGCCCCCTGTCCGCCAGCGAATGCGGTTCCGTCTTGCAAATGTCCCCCTCCTCCTCCACCGGATGCTCCTCTCGCTCCCTGTCCGCCGATTTGTCCGACCGCACCTGTTCCGAATCCTCCTCCCGTTCCAAGAAAAGTGGCGTATTGGCCGATCGTTCCTGCGCTTCCTCCACTTCCTCCGGTTTGTCCTGCTCCACCGGCTCCGCCACCGCTTGCCATGATGTAGTTCGGGCCGACGGTGATTAATGCTCCCGCGTTAACGCCGGATGTCCCTCCGGCGGTTCCGGCGGTTTGGTTGGGACTGCCAGTTGCTCCGGTTCCCCCTGCTCCTCCAGTCCCTACCACTACTTGAATCGTTGAGGGGAGTTGGCTTGCGGTGAATGTTGCGAACGAAACGCCCGCGCCTCCGCCTCCTCCTCCGCCACCTCCTGTTGGCGCGAGTCGTGCGGCTCCGCCTCCTCCACCGCCACCTCCGACGCACCAAACGTCTAAACGGACGGCTCCGGCTGGGACTGTGACGTTCTGCGTTGTGAGGTAACGGTCAACCTGTATACCACCCCCGCTCCCTCCTCCGCCCGCGGTCGCCCATGACGCTGTCGAGCCATCCGTCGTGAGGTATTTTCCGGCGTTGGTGGTCTGCGACGGGAGAAGGGCGTTGAGTGCGGCGTCTGCGGTTGTTTGGCCTGTTCCGCCTTTTGAGATGGGTAGAGTTGTGATTGTTGGCTCCGCGCCGATTGCGGCGGCGGTCAGTCCGGTGATTTGCGAAGTCGAAATTGCGATTGGGACGTTGGACGCCAACGTGACGAGTCCTTTGGCGTTGACCGTGAGCCGACTCACTTGAGATGCGCTCCCGAAAGTGCCAGGCGTTGAGTTAACCGTCGGCAGGGTTGCGGCTGTGGTTGTCCCCGTGATGTCGCCGGAGAGGTTGATGGGAGCGGATGCGAGGCTTGTGACTTGAGCGGTCGAGATGGCGATTGGGACGCTGGATGCCAACGTGACGAGTCCTTTGGCGTTGACGGTCAGTCGGCCAACCTGTGAGGCGGTTCCGAAAGCTCCGGTTGTCGCGTTAACGGTTGCGAGGGTGGCGGGCTGCGAACCGCTCCCGCTCGCGGTAACGTCGCCGGTGAGCGCGGTGATGCCAACAATGGAATCGCCGGGGTCTCCCTTCGGGCCTTGTATACCTTGGTCTCCGCGAATGGCCAGCAAATCCCAGAAGCTGGAGTTGTCGGATGGCGTGTCGCCGACGTTTCCGCCGTTTGGATCTGTGCGGTAGTAAAGGGAGCCATCGTAGGTGGCGACGTCTCCGAGTGCGTATGACGACCCAATGTCGTAGGCTCCGCGATAGTTCCAGAGGGCATCGGCTCCGGCGGCTCCGTTGGTTCCGTTTGTACCTGGTGCTCCGGTTGGGCCTTGTGGGCCTTGTGGGCCTTGTGGGCCAGCGATTCCGCCGGAGGCGACGAGCACGTTGATGGTTTCCCCGTCTGCTGGGGCGGCGGCGAATGTCACCTGTCCTGCTGCGACCGTGTAGTTTGTTCCGGCGGTTTGGAAAACGCCTCCGACGGCGACGACGAAATGAGAGTCGGTTGAGTCCGTCGAGGTCGTCGAGAAAACCGTCTGCGATCCGTTGCCGGTGAACGTGAACTGTTCAAGGGCGAAACTTGGGGCGGAGTTTGTTCCCGCGATGGTCACCCAGTCTGTTCCGGCTGCGTTCGGGAAACTCAGCGTGAGGTCTGCGGTGTTGATGAGGAGGACGCCGGAGGGAATGCCGGTGAGCGGGGGCAGACCGGTGGTGGTTTTCCGGAGCTGTCGGATGAAGTTGGACATCCTGCGCTAGGTTTAGATTTCGCCACAGTCAATCGAGATGCCGGCGGAAGCTGCAACGGTTTTCGAGGCTGCGGTGAGTCTGCCGTATGCGTCGACACTAAACAGGATAGCGTCCGACGTTGCGGTCACACCGGTTGTCGCGAGGTCGACTCCTCCGGAGGAAACGGCGATGCGTTGAGCGGAGGCGGTTTTGACGCTGAAGGTGGTTCCGAGTTTTTGAAGGCCATCCCCTGCGTCTGCGATCCCCGCGCTGGAAAACTGCGTGAACGTGAGCGCGGTCGTGCCAATCGTGATTGCGCCGGAGGTTGAGAGAACCCATCCGGTTGAACCGTTGGCTGTGCCCTGCTCGATGAAGACGAACGAACCGGAAGAAAGTTCGGCTCCGGTGTCCGCGTCGGTGCGGCGGGTGAGGATGAAGGGCGCGTCGACGGCTCCGGCTGCGGTCACGCGGTAGAGGCCATTTTGGAGTGCAGCGGCTTGGTTTTTAACCAGAACAGATTCCCCGATGGCAGGAGAGTGGCCGTCGATGCTGAGTGCGCCGAAAGCGTCACCTGTGAGCGTCGCGCCAACGCCGGACGAACCGTTGTTGTAGGTTGAGGCGGGGAGAGGCTCGGTCGTTGCGACGTGAGCGGAGGC
>JACCED010325195.1_pt1 | contig 13240 bp, 10 predicted proteins | sample 7455021 | NCBI WGS metagenome assembly JACCED01 (sample SAMN15323456, study PRJNA562643) | freshwater metagenome | isolation source: river surface water | place: USA:Blue River Watershed | collected 2017-08-19 | reverse complement strand
TCAGCATCTGCAACATGGGCTGATTTAGGATTTGATGCAGCATTATCAGCATCAGCAGCTGCTAGCCAAGTTGTTAAATTAACAATCGCTAAATCTAACATTTCTTCTGTAGCTGATACTGAAGCTGTTAGAGCATTTGCTGCACAAAGCACAAAAATCGCTAACCAATTCCCTCAGTACAACTATGTATCTGGTAATAACGTGGTATTATTCGTATCAGCATCTTCTGCTGTATCTTTATACCAAGGAGTAAGTGCTGCACCTGGTGCAACTAATATCCTTTACTCTGAGCAACCAGTTGCTTCAGATAGAGGTGATTTCGAAGACCAAACTGCAAATAGCGCTGGTAACACAACTACTGCATTGGATATTCCTGAAATCGATCTTGAATTAAAATCAGAGGCTATCGTTGCTAAGACTCGTAAGTTGAAAGCAGTATGGACTCCTGAATTAGCGCAAGACCTTAACGCTTACCACTCAATTGATGCAGAAGCTGAATTAACTTCTATGTTATCTGATTATATCTCTTTAGAGATTGATTTAGAAATCTTAGACATGTTAAAAGCTAACGCATTAACTACTGAGTACTGGTCAGCAACAATCGGTGAAGAATACTTGAACAACGGTGCAACTGGACAAGGTGCATGGGGTTCTTCAGTACCTTCTGGTGCAAACACTTACTATACTAAGAATACTTGGTATCAGACTTTAGGTGTTAAAATCAATAAGGTATCTAACAAGATTCACCAATTAACACTTAGAGGTGGTGCTAACTTCTTAGTAGCATCTCCTGATGTATGTACTATCTTAGAATCAATCCCAGGTTTCACAGTTAACGCTGACAAGGATGCAATGCAATTCGCTGCTGGTGTAACTGCAATCGGTTCTATGAGCAACAGATACACTGTTTATAAGAATCCTTATATGACTTCTAACGAAATCTTATTAGGTTTCAGAGGTAATAACTTCTTAGAGACTGGTGCTGTTTACGCTCCATATGTACCATTGATTATGACTCCATTAGTGTACGACCCACAAAACTTCACTCCAAGAAGAGGTGTGATGACTCGTTACGCTAAGAAGATGGTAAGACCAGAATTCTATGGTAAGATCTTGGTTAAAGATTTAGCTAATATCTAATCTAAACCGAATCTAACTAACGATTCATAAAAAGAAGGGGGTGAGAAATCACTCCCTTTTTTATTTATCGCATAATATTTATATTAAATAAATTAAGAATGGGACAGAAAAAAGGAAATCCGGAATTAGACCGCTCGTATCAAAATCAATTATATAGTCAATTATATGGAGAAAAGCCACATGATTTAGAAAGGTCACGTATGGTTACACCTGTTCAATTGGATGTAGATACTACACTTTCAGAGCATATTCAACAACATTTAAAAGGAAATTATCCAATAACATCTTCTGGTATTTTAGTAAACGGAAGTGTTAGAGCGGAAGAATATATTGTAAACATATTTTCTTCATCGGTTCTATATTCATCTGGTTCTACCAAATTTGGTGATACTACGGATGATATACATAATTTTACTGGTTCACTTAATGTATCCGGTTCTACAACATTTTTTGGAGTACATAAATTAAGTGGTAGTAATACTATTGTCGGTAATACTTTAATGACAGGAACTAATACTATTGTTGGTAATACTATTATGAGTGGTAGTATTGATGTAAGTGGTAGTTCTAATTTTCACAATTCATTATTCATAGTAACGGGTTCTACATATTTTACTGGTTCGCATGATGTAAAAGGAAATACATCGGTAACGGGTTCTATGGGTGTGAGTGGAAACGCTACATTTAGTGGTAGTATAAACATAGCAAGCGGTTCATCTTATTATAGAGCAGGAAATAAATTATTTAATTACGGACAATATGGTTCTTTGGAAACGCAATCGGGTTCTGCAAATACGGCTTACGGAATGAAATTTGAGTATAAATACAATGGTTCTGAAGGTGTTGATATTGAAAATAATTCTAGTGGATTTCCAACAAGAATTAAGGTTGCAAATACCGGATTATACAATATTCAATTCTCAGCACAATTAGCAAATAGTGCAAATACAAATATTACATTTGATATTTGGTTTGCATATACCGGAAGTAATATGGAAAGTTCAAATACGCAAATGGATGTAAATAAATCAGCAGGACAATTAGGACGTTCAGTTGCGGCTTGGAACTTATTAACTCCAATTGTGGCAAATGACTATATTGAAATAATGTGGAGTTGTAATGCAGCAACGGGTCAATTAGCATCGTTAGGAACACAAACTACACCAACTAGACCGGTAGTTCCATCGGTTATAGTAACACTAACACAAATTGCATAATATATTTATACTAAAAAATACAAAAAGGAGATAGAAATACTATCTCTTTTTTATTTTACCCCTTTGGAGAAACTTTATATTTATAGTGGTAAACACACTAAATATATGGCAGCAGGTAAATATTCATTCATTATAGAGCAAGGTGCAACCACAAATTTTCAAATAAATTGGACAAATGAGAGTGGTTCTGCAATAGACTTAACTGGTTATCAAGGAAGAATGCAAATAAGAACTTCTTATGAATCATCTCCTTTACTTTCACTATCATCATCTTTAAAAGGAGATGGTACTGGTATTAATTTGAGTGGTTCTAATGGAACGACGCCATTATCTTCTGGTTCAATAGCAGTTTACATATCTGCAGCATCTTCATCACTTTTAGATTTTGGTGAAGCACTTTACGATTTAGAAATGGTAAATGGAAATGAAGTTACAAGATTATTAGAAGGTAAAGTTAAGTTATCTAAAAACGTAACTAAGTAAGATGTCTGTAGAAATAAAAAAAGATATAACAACTGTCCAAGTTGAAGTACCAAAGACTAATGTAGCGATAGAAAACGCCGTTACTAATATCAATGTACAAGTTTCTCAACCACAATTAACAATATCACAAGCGGGAGTTAGTGGCAGGGATGGTACATCTGGTACTTCTGGAACTTTTGGAAATGTATTAAGTAGTTCACTTCATATATCAGGTTCAATTATACCAAATGTAGCAGATGGTGATTTAACATCTTCATTTAGTTTAGGTTCATCAACAAATGCTTGGAAGGACCTTTGGATTTCAAAAGGTACAATTTATTTCATTGGTGATAATAATCAGACTGCATCTATTTCTATAAATGCTGATAATCAAATTCAAATTAGTGATATTAATTTAACTGGTTCACTTACTGCTTCTCTTAGAGAAGGTTATATTTGGATTGGTGGTCCTGATAATATATCAACAATAATAGCAACATCATCTTTGATAACTGGCGGTACTGGTGTAGGATTTCCATTTGAAGGAGTTGCACAAATTACAGGTTCATTAATTGTTACTGGTTCTATTTTATTAAATGGAGTTGATATAACTGCTGGTGGTGGGACTGGTACAAACGGAACATCTGGTACAAATGGTCAAAGCGGTACATCTGGAATTAATGGTACATCTGGAACTTCTGGACAAAATGGCACTTCAGGTTCTTCTGGAATTTCTGGAACTTCTGGTTCATCTGGAACTTCTGGTATAAGTGGTGAGAATGGTACAAGCGGTACATCTGGAATTAATGGTTCATCTGGAACATCTGGAGTATCGGCAGAATATAAAGGTACATCAACTACAACAATAGATTTAGCAAGTTTAGCAATCCTTACTAATACATCTTTAGTAACATCAACAAACTTAGATTATACAGTAGCACAATCTTTAATTATAGCACATTCTGAAGATTCTCATTTTCACGGAGAAGTGGTTTCTTACAACCCATCTACCGGAGATTTAACCATTCAGGTTACTGATATTCAAAATTTAGGTATAGGTAGTTCATTTTCAACTTGGACTACAAACTTAGATGGTGCAGCGGGTGGTGATGGTACATCTGGAACATCTGGTGTTAATGGTACATCTGGTATAAATGGTACAAATGGTACATCAGCAACCTCAGGAATAAGTGGTACTGATGGTACTGGTGGTACATCTGGAAGTAGTGGAGAAAGCGGAACATCTGGAAGTAGTGGAGAGAGTGGTACATCTGGAAGTAGTGGGGAGAGTGGTACATCTGGAAGTAGTGGAGAGAGTGGCACATCTGGAAGTAGCGGTTCGTCTGGTATTGATGGTACAAGTGGTACAAGCGCAATAGATGGAACGAGTGGTACAAGCGCAATAGATGGAACGAGTGGTACAAGCGCAATAGATGGAACATCAGGAACTTCGGCAACAAGCGGTATATCTGGAACTTCTGGCGTAAGAGGTGAAAAATATAAAACATCTTCAACAACTTCATTTACTTTAGGAAGTGGTGGAACGATAACTGTGGATACATTATTAGGATATTCTATTGCGCAAGAAATTATTATAGCAAATAGTTTATCTAATTATCAAATATCACAAATTACATCATATGACCCTGCTACGGGAGTTATGGTATTTGGTACACCATTATCAACGGTTGGTAGTGGTACATTTACATCTTGGGTTGTAAACCTTAGTGGTGCATCTGGCGGTGATGGTACATCGGGAAGTTCAGGTGCAAGTGGTACATCCGGAACAAATGGTTCAACTGGCTCTGCTGGTTCATCTGGAAGTGGCGGTTCATCTGGTAGTACAGGTAGTTCGGGTACATCTTCAACTGCTGGTAGCGGTGGTACAAGTGGTACTGCTGGTAGTGGTGGTTCATCGGGAAGTTCTGGTATAAACGGAGTTGCTGGTTCTTCTGGTACTTCTGGATTCTCAATAGCTAGTGGTTCGTATTTGACAACATCATCATTCAATTCATTTACGGCCTCATTAAACGAAGGATATACTTGGGTTGGTGGAAATGGTGGAACTTTATTAGAAATAGCAACATCTTCATTTGGTGTAGCTGGTGGTGGAAGTGCAGATACAACACAATTAAACAATTATACGGGTTCTAATAACGCAACTTTAGCAAGAGTATATCAAACAACTGCATCTTTAAATTTACTGACTTCATCATTGGGTATCTTTACTCAATCAATTAATAGAGCAACTGCATCATTACACCAAACAACGGCATCTCTTAATACATTTACAGGTTCAATTAGAGCTGAAATAAATTTAATCGAAGCATATACGGCATCATTAAAAGCTGCGGCAATTGTAAGTTCATCAACTCAAATTTCTAATTACGGAGTATTTGCAAGAACTGACCAATCAAATGTATTTAATGCAGACCAAGGTGTTACTGGTTCATTAAATGTATCAAACACATTAACTGTAAGTTCAACTTTTGTAAATGCTGGTTCTGTTGTAGCATCTGGAAATTCAATCTTACAAATTACATCTGGTAGTTGGGTAGAAGTTACTGGTTCTTTATATACAACGGGTTCATTAGTAGTAACTGGTTCTATCACACTTAATGGTGTAACCTATACAACACTTACCGCAGGTAGTGGAAGTGGTGGAAATGGTACGAGTGGTGTAGATGGTAGTAGTGGTACATCTGGAACAAGCGGTTTGACAATTACAGGTTCAGCGGGCTCGCATGGTACTTCTGGGACAAGCGGATTAACTATAAGCGGAAGTGCTGGTTCGGATGGTACATCTGGAACATCTGGTATTTCAGTTTTAGTAGATAGTGGTTCATTATTAACAACATCATCTTTTAATCAATATTCTTCTTCTATTGAAACAAGAATTATTGCATTAGAATATTCATCATCTATAAACATAAGTGGAAGTAATGGAAGCTCGGGTGTTGATGGAACATCTGGAACAAGCGGTTTGACAATTACAGGTTCAGCAGGTACTTCTGGTGTGGATGGTACATCCGGAACAAGCGGATTAACTATAACTGGAAGTGCTGGTTCACATGGAACTTCTGGTACATCTGGTATTTCACCAGCATCAATAGATGGATTAATAAGTTCATCACAACAAATAACTGATTTTGGATTTGTATCTTCATCAACCGCTGATACAACTCTATTAAATACATTTACTGGTTCTATAAGAGCGGAAATAAATGGTATTGAAGAATATACTGCATCATTAAAAGCAACAACTTTAATTAGTGGTGCAGCTCAAATTACCGCATTGGGATTTGGAGCAGGTGGTGGAGATGTAACTTCATTGAATTTATATACTGCATCTTTGAGTATATTTACTCAATCATTAAATAGAGCAACCGCATCAATACATCAAACATCTGCATCCTTAAATTTTACAACTGGTGCATTAAATTTATTGACTGCATCTTTAGGTATTTTTACTCAATCGCTTAATAGAGCAACCGCATCAATACATTTTACAACATCTTCATTGAATACATTTACCGGGTCTATTAGAGGTGAAGTAAGTGGATTGGAAGCATATACAGCATCATTAAAAGCAGCGGCAATTGTAAGTTCATCCACGCAAATTACAAACTATGGTACATTTGCAACATTAACATCAAACAACTTTAATGGTAATCAAGTTATAACTGGTTCTTTAACGGTAAGTTCAACGGCAATTAGTGAAGCATCTTTATTCGCAAGTGCATCAAATCTTGTATTGAATAGTGGAAGTAACCTATACATCAACAATGGTGGATTGGCAAGTATAAGTGGTTCGGTGATAGTTACTGGTTCACTTATAGTATCTGCATCAACAAATTTAACTGGCTCAGTAACTATAAATGGAAGTAGAATTGATAACGGATGGACTGCATACACTCCACAATGGACAGCAGCGTCTTCAAATCCGGCAATTAATAATGGAACGATAGAAGGATACTATAAAGTAATTGGAAAGACTTGTTTTGTAAGAGGTAACATTGCTATGGGTAGTACAACAACATTTGGTAGTGGAGAATGGTATGTATCGATGCCATTTACCGCATCTCATGCAGATGCTATCTTAATGACAGTAACTTTATTAGATAATGGTACTGCTTGGTATAACGCTACAATGGTAGGAGCAAGAGCAGGATTTAATCATAAAGCACCTATACAATATCAAACTACTGGTGGAACTGCTGGTGATGTAAACGCAACTGGACCATTTACTTGGACAACCAGTGATAGATTTATTTGGAACGGAAGTTACGAAATAGCATAATATGAGTATTATATTTGAGAACGGATATTCAATATCAACATCAACACCAAAAATGAGAAGTTTTTTATCAGTTGCTGGACAAACTGCATATGATGCAGCAACAGTTGGTAATTTCTTTTCTTGTTCATTGGCAGATTACAATGCAGTATTTGCTGGGTATGCTGATGCACAAAAAATTGGAAATACGGATGTAATATTTAATACCGCAGTTGGTTCTTCTTATACTGGAACTTGTGCATCTGTTTTACCGCAAACAAATTCAACAATACCGGCAAACACTTATATTATAGGATTTGCGGCAAAAATGTTTTCAAATTCAACTCCTACAACGGTAACTCCTCTTATATCTACTACTTACAAAGGAACATATACTGCAATAAGTAATTCGCCAACTATTGGGGGAACGGCTAGGGTTTATTATTTAAGAAAAGACCCACCAATTACTTCACAAACAAGTTATGTTGGCCATGTTGCCGCAGCTAATACATTTGACCAAGCAACAACATCTTATACTAATGCTGGATTTGATTGTGCATCTCCATATGATGCATGGACAAATAGAAATGGTACAATGCCAAACTTCCAAATGTTTGTAACAACTACAAAACCATATTAACAAATGGCAATACAATTCACAGGTGGACAAGTAAAATTTAACGCTAATTTATATGCGTTATATGATTTCTCGTCTTTTACTTTTGGAATGGGAACTTTTGTTACTGGTGCTATTGGACCTACTTATCAACAACTATTAACATATTATACTGCTTACGCACAATGGGCATCAAATACTCAATACTTTACATCATCTAAGTTTGGATTTCAAATTTGGACAGCACCCGCAACAGCAACTTATCAAATTGAAGTAGCTGGTAGTAGAGCTGGTAGATTGAATAACAATACATTAGAACCATTTGGTAAGGGTGCAATTATAAAAGGAAACTATCAATTAGTACAAGGACAAAAAGTAATTATAATAACAGGCCAATACGATACTGCTTTTAATTTCACACAACCATCTTCATCATATCAAGGTATGGGTGGGGGTGGTGGTTCATTCCTATTAGATTCTGCATCTCTAAATCCGATTATGGTAGCAGGTGGTGGTGGTGGAAATGCTAGATACCAATCTTATGCTGCGGGTGCATTATTTGTTGGTAGAGATGGTGTAACAACAACTTCTGGTTCTGCTTCTAGACAGGGTGCAAAAGGTGGTATTGGTGGAAGTGGTGGATATTCATCATTTAGTACTGGTTCTGTTTCTTCATCAAATAACTATGATGGTGGTGCGGGTGCTGGTTTATATGGCGATGGACAAAATGGTAATGGTTCATTCACAAAAACATACACAGGTGGAACTGAAGCTGAAGGTGGATATGGTATTTTAAGAGTATTAACTCCTTCTTCTGGTGGATTGGGTGGTAGAATGGGTACATCTTGGGGAACTCCTACGGCAAATCCATACAAATCAGGATACGCAGCTTCAATGGGTGGCTTTGGTGGCGGTGGTGGTGGTAACGGTATCATTTCCGCTGGTGGCGGTGGCGGATATTCTGGTGGTGGTGGTTCGTACTCGCCATCTAACACAGCTGCAGATGGTGGCGGTGGTGGTGGTTCTTATATTGTAACTGGAGTAACAAATGTAGCAACATCGGATGGATTTTATGATGGGTTATCAAACTTTAGCGGAAGCTCAATTACAAACTTAGCAACATACAATACTGGTTCTGGGTATATTAGGATTACAAAACTCTAATCTAAACACTATTCTATTAATTTCTAATATTTATAGGTAACGATAAAATAAGTACTTATAATGGCATTAGAAACATTAATATATCCTGGTTCATCTTCATTCTTTCCAGGTCAGACACCTTTTGGAATATATGATAATGATTATGAGTTCCAAGAAGATGCTCCAAAAGTAGCACTTTGGTGTGCTAGAAGATTGGGGTATCCTATTCAAAACATAGAATTAATAGATGAAAATTTCTACGCTTGTTTTGAAGAATCTGTATCTGAATATGGAGCTCAGGTAAATCAATTCAATATTCGTAACAATTTAGATTCTGTTAGAGGAAAAATAAAAACAACAAATCTTACTAATAAATTAGTTCAAGGTTCAAATCTTCCAACATTAATTTCAATTTCCGATGCGTATGGTACATTAGCCGGAGTAGGTGGAAATACCGATATTAAAAAAGGATATATTGAATTAGTTCCTGGTCAGCAAGAATACGATTTAGATACTTTGTGGGGAGCTGTTTCTGAAAGTGGAAAGCGTATAGAAATCGTTAAAGTATTCCACGAACCTGTACCAGCAATTAATAGATTCTTTGACCCTTATTCAGTTTCTGGACAAGGTACATTAAACTTAATTGATGAGTTTGGATTTGGTTCATATTCTCCAGCAGCACAATTTATATTAATGCCTGTGTTTGAAGATTTACTTAGAATACAAGCTATTGAATTCAATGACCAATTTAGAAAATCAGCATTTACTTTTAATATTGTAAATGGTAAAATTAGAGTATTTCCAAAACCAACAGTTCAGCAAATAAATCTTTATGGAAAGCTTTATTTTGATTATTTTGTTAAAGATGATTTTACCGAAAATTCAACAGCTATAACTGCAAATGTAATATCTGATTATGCAAACATTCCATATGATTTTATGGAATATGTTGAAATAAATGATGTTGGTAAACAATGGATTAGAAAATATACTCTTGCTCTTGTTAAAGAATTGTTAGGAGCAGTTAGAGAAAAATATTCTAATATTCCAATACCTGGTTCTGAAATATCATTAGATGGTGCCGCATTGAGAAGTGAAGCTCAAACTGAAAAGGAAGCACTTATGACTCAATTGAGAGAAACATTGGAAGAACTAAGTAGAACAAAACAATTTGATAATAGAAATACTGAAGCTAATCAGCATCAAGAAATGTTACGAAAAGTACCTTTAGCAATTTATGTAGGTTAATTATGGCAAGATTTGCATTATCCAGAGATATTAAATTCTTTGAAGGAATATCAAGAGAATTAGTGGATGCAGTTATAGAAACGGCTGTTGTATTATATAAGCTTGTCATAGAAGATAGTAAAACTAATTTGTATGGGGAATCTTTAAATAAAACATATTATCAAGGAGTAGAATGTTCTGCGGTAATTCAAAGAGATGATACTTCAGCTAATTATGAAGGATTTGGTGTAGATGCAAACCAAAATGTACAATTTCGTTTTAATAGATTTACATTAAAAGAAAAAGGATTCTATCCAGAAGTTGGTGATATTATTTTTCATAATGAAGCATATTTTGAAATTGATAATGTAACCGAAGATTTTTTAATTGGTGGTAGAGTTGAAAGTGGTGATGGTGAGAAATTCTCTATCATTTGTTCAACATTTATGACTAGAAGAAGTGCTATTCAAACTGAAATGAGAGTAATATAATGGATAAAAGAGAAACAAATAGAGCAAAACAAATTCCGATAGAAAAGGAATACATTAAAGGTATTAAACTTATTGATGTAGATACTACTATTGCAGAATATATGAGTTCTGTCATAATACCTGATGTTGAAGAAAATGGTATTGGTGTTAAAGTACCTCTATTATATGGAAATGCTGAAAGATGGAATGGTGCTAGAAAAAATGGATACCTAAGAGACCAAAGAGGTAAAGTACAAATTCCATTGGTGATGTTCAAAAGAAATTCTATTGAACGAAATGATGTAATGGCTAATTTTCAAGAAATAAATAAAATAGCAACTTATAAAAAATATTCACCAAAAAATAGATACGAAAGATTTAGTTTGCAAAATGGGATAGCACCTGTGCAAGAAATGTATCAAATTGCCGTACCACATTATGTAACAGTAACATATGAAGTAATGATTTGGACTTCATTTACAGAACATATGAATAAAATTGTAGAAGCATTTCAATATGCAACTGATAGATATTGGGGTACTGAAGATGGATATAAATTTAAAGTAAAAATTGATTCTTTTGATAATCAACAAGAAGTTGGAGATGGTTCTGAAAGAGTTATAAGAACAACATTTAATATGGTAGCAAATGCATATTTACTTCCAGAAACTTATAACGAAAAACCAACAATTAAAAAAGAAAGAACAAAGAAAAGAATTATTTTTGGCGTTGAAACTGATTTAACTGGTAACTTATTTAGTCAACCATCATTGTATAATGAATATGCGCAGGTTATTGATTTTGTAGCAGTAAGAGGTTCTCAAATGGCAACTTTTATAAATGGTACAACTGTAAAACTTACAAATGTTAAAAAACCAATATTACCATCTGAATTGTTTGGGGTGTATGATATTATAAACTGGTTTAGAGTTTATATTAATGGAGATTTTATATCACCATCTCTATACACATATTCTTACGATGGTGTTGATAATGAAATAACATTTACGTTTACTGGGCTTGGTTTTGCTTTAGAAGCAGAAGATGAAGTTGCTATAACTGGTAAATTCCAAGAATTATAATATGAATATTAGACAACTTAAAAATATAATGAAAGAGGTAAACGAACCAAATGAATTTGAGTTGTTTCCTCACGATTTAGAACATGCATATTATTGGATTTTTAAAGTTGAAAATGTAAGAGTAAAAACTTTATTTTCTAAATTAGAATCTTTAAGAAAGCCATCAGCAAGATTTGATGTTTTTATAAATGGACTATTTATATCTGAAAACGATTATGTATTTCAGCAAATAGAAAATGATTTTTATATAAGTTTTAAAAGAAGTAATTTTCCTCAATTTGATAGATTTGGAAATATATACACACTTGATGAAACTGATGAAGTTAAAATAAACGGAGACGTAGAAAAATTTATTAATTAATGGGTAGAACAGTTCCAAATATCGATATAGATACAACTCAAAAACTTAGAGATAGAGCTGGATTTAGAGAATTTGTATTGAGAGTTAATACAGACACTTTCACATACTCTTATAACCCAAATAGCATTTCTGTTGAAAATGAAATATATTTCACATTAATTTTACAAAATAAAAGATTTATTTTTGATATATTAGAGGTTGATAATGTTAGAGATTATGTTGATGTATATTTATTTGGAGTAAAGCAACCACAAGATAGATATAGTGTAGAAGTTAGTGGAAATAATATAATTGTTACATTTGTTGCGGATATCACTAGATTACCACAAGAGGTAAATGCAACGGATTTTGAAATAAAAGGTAAAATAGCAGAAGTAGTATAATGGCAAGACTGATACCTCGTAAACAGATTGAAGAACAACAAAATATTAGTAGTTCATTTTCAGTAGGACAAGACCTTACCGTTGGTAGGGATGTTGTTATATCTGGGTCTTTATTTGTTTCCCAAAGTTTTTTTATGGGAAACGATACTGGTTCAAAAAATGAAATTACAGGTTCAGTATTTTTAACAGGCTCTCTTACCATTGATGGTAATTTAAGAGTTGGGGCTCCTGAAACAGTATTATCAATAACAGCTTCTAATACTGTATTAGCAGAAGATACCCAAAGATATGCTGGTATTCTTGCAAAAGATTTTGGTGCAAACCAACCTACATTATATGTTTCTTCAACCGATGGTGATGATACAAACGATGGTAGAACTATTCAATATCCACTTCGTACAATTAAAAGAGCTGCTCAATTAGCATCTCCGGGGTATGATGGTAGATATGGATTTGATACGGGTTCAGTTTCAAACGGATATGTAATTAAGGTTCAAGCGGGAACTTATTTAGAGGATAATCCTGTGATTCTTCCTAAGAATACAACCATTTGGGGTGCTGGTTTGCGTATTACCAAAATTAATGCCAAGAATCCAACAGAAGACCTATTCTATGTAAACTCTGGATGTTATATAGCAGAGGTTACTATGGGTGGTTTGAGATTATACCCAGACCAAGTAAATCCTGAAAAAGGATTTGCCGTTGCTTTCCAACCGGGTGCATTTATTACAACTTCTCCATATGTTCAGAACTGCTCGCAGATTTCTCCAAATGGTGTGGGATGTTTGGTAAATGGTAGAGGATTCATTCAGCTGGTATCTTTCTTTAATAACTTCTCATATTACGCAATTAGAGTAAACAAT
>JACCED010818181.1_pt1 | contig 13246 bp, 15 predicted proteins | sample 7455021 | NCBI WGS metagenome assembly JACCED01 (sample SAMN15323456, study PRJNA562643) | freshwater metagenome | isolation source: river surface water | place: USA:Blue River Watershed | collected 2017-08-19 | reverse complement strand
TATTATACAAAAAAAATTTATCCCTCCCCCTATCTTTACAACGAGGGGGTAAGGGGGACCCCTCCCCCTATTTGAGGCGGCGTTTTCCATTCTGAATAAGGGATTGCTTTTGAAGTCGCCCGGTCTAGTTCCAGTAATTGTTTTAATGCGATTTGGCGGCGTTCAACCGGCGGCATATTTCGCGGTAATTTACGACTGAGTTGTTTAAACCGCCATTCAAATTGTAATGCGGAAACCCAATTTGGAAACCCGGTTATATAACACACCAGCGACCACGTTTCGCCTTTGGCTACCTTTGAACCGGTTGCGTGTGCCCCACCCACCAATTCTTTATTGTGTTGGCGAAGCCGGCGTTCTAAATTCACAGTCGCGCCAACATATGTTGTTTTTGAAATGGACGATTCCAGTAAATACACATAAAAAGGGCGGTCGGTATCAGTAGTAGTATTAGTATCAGGTTCGGTATTAGTATCAGGTTCGGTATTAGTCATACGCTTATTACTTATATTTATAAGTATATTTTTACACATTTTAATCCACTTTTTTCTTCAATTCCATCAACGCAATATAACAACGCAAACAAATTTCAACATCCACTTTTGAATCGTGTAAATTGTCAGGAATCGGTTCATCGGGGTAAAGAAACGCATATAATTCTGCCAACTTTGGTAGTTTGTATTGCGACCTTGCGGCGGTGGCATCGGGAGCCATATTGGTATTTGCTTCCGGCAACGCGTGTGTCTTTTTTTCCAATTTGCATAACTCCACGCTGTTTTTCATCGTGCAATACTCGTTCTTACAAAAGTCCAAATATACGCGGTTTCGCTTGCTTTCCACCATAATCATGCGTTTATCAAATGATAAATTATGCGCAACTACTCGTTCGCATTGAGACATATCCATTTTCAAATCAAACAGCGCCGCTGAAATATGAATGCCTTGACTCAATGACATTTCACGGGTTATGCCGTGGATTGCGATGGATTCATCCGGGATAGGAATGTTTGTTCCCAGTGAAATGATGGCATTATATTCCTTAATTACCTTTTCTTCATTGTCGTCGTAAATTGCCCAACTAATTTGGATAATGTGGGGCCACTTGGCAACGTCGTAAATAGACGCATCTCTTTCAGGAAGCCCGGTGGTTTCGGTGTCAATAACAATAATTTTCATACTTGTTGTGATTGATTAATTGATAGTACTATATGGCGAGTTATATCTATTATGATATCTCTATTGTATTATGTATTATAACGAAATCCGAAAAATCAATTTTTTGTCTTGTCTTGTCGTGTAGTGTCTTGTTGTGGCTTTCTAGCACGCACCACAAATGGAATTAGAAAACAACGCAACCGCAACAATTCCGAGCAACAATCCAATGTGGTAATTGCGTTTCATTGTGGAATACATTTTCAACCATTCTTCTCTCTCCGCCGGGGTTTCCATATGCCGCAATAAATAGTCGCTCTTAGGTGACAGCGTGTAATAAAAATAACTGGATAAAAGCGTTACCCCCACTACGGTGGTTAGCACCGTGCCCTTTCTAAATGCCGCACCCGATTTACGCGTGTTGTTCCACAACACAATCGCCAGCGACAAAATGAACCCAATGCCCATTCCTTTGTAAAAAATAGAAAGTCGTTCCTTTGTGATGCGGTCGTAGAGCGCCTTCTTTTCGGGGGAAAGCCCGGACATCTGATTTCGTGGCGCCATAACATTGGTGTACACCATCGCAATCACCAGCACAATGGCGGCGACACAACTCAAATAACAAATATGAACCATTTTTGTCTTTTTATCAATACAAACCTAACGCTATACTATATGCTGGGTTTTTTATTTTATTTTTTTAAATTTTAGTGCTTCAAGTGCTACTGCGAATGCTACTACTGCTACTGCCATCATCATTAAATCCTTTACATATACCGTAAGACTTGCGGTGCCATTGGGTGATACCGTGTTGCCGAATTCCATCTAAATGCTTTTTAGCGCCGTATCCTTTATTTCCCCGAATTCCGTAAAACTCATCCAATTCCGGGTATTTGTCGCAAAGCCCATCAATGTATGCGTCGCGTTCCACTTTTGCCAAAATAGACGCCGCCGCAATATTCGCATACGTGTTGTCGCCGCCTTCCACACAGACGTGGTGTAAATGCCTCAAACATTGGTTATGCTTGTCAAACTGCGTCATTGGAATAAAGTCGTTGCCATCAATCATCAACAGCAATTCTTCACGATTTACGGGGTTTGATATTTGGGCGCCGAGATATGATATCACATTTTTAATTGCGGTTTGCATACATTTCAATGTGGCTTGTCGTATGTTTATTTTATCAATGACGCCGGCTTCTTCATAACAAACCGACCACGCAACCGCGTTTTGTTTAATATACTCCGCCGCTTCTTTGATTTTCTTTTCCGAGTGGAACTTTTTACTGTCTTTCATTAACGAAAAATCAAATGTAGCATCGGAAACGGCTTTGGGTAAAACCACGGCGGCGGCATATACACGACCAAACAACGGCCCGCGACCGGCTTCATCCACGCCGACTTCGTATTTTGACCGAATACTCTCGTCGTTTAGGTAAGTGGTGTGCAGCTGTGATTCTTTTTTTTCGGCCAATTTCCTTTCTTTTTCTATGGCTTTTTGCTGGGCTTTTTCTAGGGCTTTTTGCTGTTTTAGTTGTTCTTTTTCTTTTTTCCGCAACTCGGCCAATTGTTTTTTCTCTTCTTTACTTTGTTTTTTGGGTATAGTCTTGTCCACGGATATGACTTTGTCCACCGATATGACATTGTCCACGGATATGACTTTGTCCACCGATATGACCGCGTCGTCTTCTGAAACTGCCGTTGCTGCCGGTTTTGCCTTTTTTACAAATCTAATTTTGGTCATAATATACCACGCACACAGTAAAAATAGATATTTTATTTAATCTGTAATCAATTTTTTATTATCATAATATAACACATACTCAACCATAAAAAATACAACAATGAAACTAACAAAAGTTCATTTATTTATTATCATAGTATTGGCCCTTATTTTGTCATCTTATTTAGGTAAGTTTGTTGTCGGAAAGGAAGGTATGACTGCCCCTCCTCTTCCGCCGCAACTTCAACCCATGGACACCCGGGATTCTCGTTCATCCGGCGGAAATTGGGCAACCAGTTCCAGGACAGACCCCACTTTGAACGGCGGCTCTCAAATCGGCGTTCCAAAGTCCGCCATTCCAGACGGCCAAGAAGATTTATACATTCTCAAATCCCAGATTGTTCCGCCAACGTCGCCTGCCGGGTTCGGAAATCAGTCTTTTGGCGGCGGCAGCAGCGGGAATGACAATGGTGAAAAAAAATCCAAGGATGAAACAACCGAAGAAACCCCTGCGTCTGATAAATGCCCGCCGTGCCCCGCTTGCGCCAGATGCCCCCAAGCGGATTTTGAGTGTAAAAAGGTTCCCAATTACAACAAGCCGGATGACGGCTCCATGCCTAGACCGGTTATGGCGGATTTTAGCCAATTTGGAATGTAAACACGAACGCAATAATTCATCACATATTTCATCAGATAATTCATCACATAATTCAACAGATAATTCATCAGATAAATCATCAGATATTCATAACATAATTCAATAACAAATAAAAATGTTTTTATTGAATACAAACATTGAATACATTATACCAGATACTTATAATCTACTACGATAATGCGTGTACAAACGATTAGGGGTACGACTGCGGCTGCGGCTACGACTGCGGTTAGGGCTAGGGCTAGGGCTAGGGCTAGGGCTACGACTACGGCTGCGGGTTATTTGTCTGTCTGAGGTTACATCATATTGATAATACCTGTTACTATACCGCGGTTCTCTGTATTCGGCATACCTGTCATATGACCGCAATATCGTAGTGCGTGTATTGTGGGGTATAAGATTGTCAAGATTTACTAATTTTATTTGAGAATTATTTGGTTCCGGTTCCGGTTCTGTCATAGTTTCACAATCAACCATCTTCTTTTTTGATGGAAACAATGATAATAATTCAAATAATATCCCTATAACCAAGACCGCAATGATACTCGCAATGATACTATTGATTATTTCGGTAATGGAAGTAACTACATAATTAAATGACGACATGCTTGGATGAATTACATATGGTTATATAAGAAATATGTAATTCAATTTTTTAGATTTTGAGTTATTTATTCGTTATCATCATTATCATTCCTAGACCTAGACCTAGACCTAGACCTGGAATTAGGCAGCATTTCATCTTCAAGTTCTTCAAGAATCTTTTGTTCAAGCTTCCTTCGTTGTTCTGCTTCACTTAAAGCCGCCGCTCTATTTTTCCTCATTTCTATCAAGCGGTCAATACCACGACAAATAATAACGGAAATAAAATCATATTTTGTTGTGTTTCTCACAATAACTTCCGCTTTCTCAGCAACTCCATAAACCTTGTTCTTTGCATCAACCAACTTTACTTCTAATTCTTTTATTTTATTCGTAATTTGACGTGTAACTGCCCTAGGCATGGACTTCAATTCATCTAACTTCTTTTGTGTAAAAGCAACAACATCACGACCTTCTTGTTCAATAGTGTGTCCTGGAATTACCATATGGCGTACTGCCACAGTTGTTGGCGCAACAATTGGAAGTAACTCGCATATTGGCTTAGCACAAGAAAGTGCCAATCTACCGGTAGAACCAATCAAAGAAACAATACTAGAAACAAACGCAGAAATAATACTAGAAAGTGCTTTCATAGAATGAGAAGTTGCGTTAGAAATATGGGGAATTGAAACTTTAATCGCCTGCCCAAGTTCTTGTAACGCAGTAACAACCGGGTCATCCAACCCATAATAAGATAAAAAAGTTCTTAATGGACCGGTAATAATATATGTAGACCCCAATACCATTCCTCCCAATACAACGCTCTTTATTGCAAGTTTTATAATCCAATTATCGCATATCCCTGCACCGCCGGATTGTTTAAATTTGTTTTTCATTGTTTTATTCAAAACCCTACGCGAAAACCTAGGTTTCTTTGAAACCCTCTTTGAAAATGATTTTTTACGTTTATTCAAGTTCGGATGTTCATGTTCTATTTTATACAATTTTATTTCATTCTCCGCATTTTCATTCATAACGGCTAAATAAGCATCCAACATTTCATTAGACTTTCTATCCATTATTACAGTTATATTGCAAAATAATATATAATATATAATATGAATATATTATTTTTATTTTATCAAGAAACTATATTTTCATTTCGGTTCTTTTTCCAGTAATTCGTTTGCCCGTTGTAATTCTTTTGCCCGTTGTAATTCCGCCTTCACCGCCTCGGTTTCTTTTGCGGGGCGTTTAATACACTTGTCGTCCACCTGGAACGTCGGCGTTTTTTCTTCTTGTGGAACAATTTTTATAACGCACTTGGCCTTTTTACCGTAAAGTGGCTCCGTGCATCCCTTTTCTTTTTTATGTTTCATTGTTTTTCCAACAACAGATTTGCTAAAATCAAAAATCTTGGGTTGGTCCAGCGTGCAGCGTGACCTAAAATGTTCGTACCGCTCTCTTACATCGCAATACGACAACCCCGAACTTTTACCCAACATTTTATTTACGGTTTCGTGGAGGTCGTATATAAAACGAGAAAATGTGTCGCGGTTTTTCATATGACACGCCTTTAACGGGTGTGCTTTCAAATTATTGCGCAAATTCATACGGCAATATTTACACGGCAACACATTACGCAGATTTAATACAAAATCCCGGTAGTTTTTCTTTTGTTCGGCCGTGGGCTCAACGGGGTAATTGAAACTCATTGTGTGTAGAAAGTGCCACATACTGGGCCCCCATACCGGCGTAAGCATTCCATCCCCGCTGTTGTAGTCGTTTTTTTTAAATGTTTTAGAAGTTAATTTGAATATCCGGTGTTTTTTGGATTTTTTTTGTTCCATTTTTTTATCCGGATTTAATTTTATTGTTTTTGTTGTTGTCGTCATTTTGTAAATCTAAACTTGATTATTATATTCCTCATATACATATATTAGAAAAATAATACACAATATGCTTGATTTACCCATAATAGAAGAACATTCCGACCAAATTCGGTACGCGTGTATTTCAACCGCAATAACTCTTTTTTTAGTTGTTATCTTTTTAATAAGCCCGTTGGAATTATCCAATCTTGGACGACGCTTTGCCAAACTCATGATTGTGTTTTTTATATTGATGACCGTGGGGTTTATTTATAACGCAACCGCGCCGTTAGTTGCTATGTCCGGTTGGAACGAACAAAGCGAAGTCCGGAACAATGTATTCATAAATGGCGCTTATTTTGTTGCGTTGCTGGTGCTTGGATGGGTAATATTGAAAGCATAATTATTTGGTAGGCGTGGTGTGCGTGTGTCTTAGTGTCTTAGTGTCTTAGTGTCTTAGTGTCTTAGTGTCTTAGTGTAATTCTGAAATAAGTAGCCAAGATGGGGGCGTCCAATCGTTTGTTGTAATTGCTGTCCCGGTAGTTGCTATCCCGGTTGTTGTTGCTGTCGTAAATATCCGCGCCATCGCTTTATAATATGATTTATCGCTGGGGTAATCATTTCGTTTTATTTCTACCACATTCCCGGCAGGCGTTCTAAATAGCATTTATCATATACACGTTTTTGTTTTTATGTTTTTTTAGACTCACTGCGTATAAAAAAAACGAAAATTATATGTGTAGTATATTATATACACCTACTTCTTCTATACACATATTTCAAAACCAAAACAATACATAAAAAATATGAATCGTGTCTCCTCCGCCGGGCTCGCTAGTTCAGCATCAGCCGGTTCATTTGTTGGCAAATTTTTTGCAAATAAAAACACGCTTGTTATGTTGGTTTTAATTGCGGCAGTTGTGGGGATTTCATATTGGGTCTACATAACTTATTTAGCACCCACAATTAGTAAAAATCAAACCAAATCATATGGTCTCACACAAAATGACATCACCCAAGACGGGGAGGCCGAGTTGTATTTGTTCAAGGTGAATTGGTGCCCGCACTGCAAAAAGGCACTGCCAGTGATTGAAGAACTACGCACCGCTTTGAAAAAGGAAAACAACCAAATAAATGGAACCACCGTTTTAATTAAAGTCATTGACTGTGATGAAGAACCGGATATGGCAGACCGTTTTAAGATTGAAGGATACCCCACCATCAAGTTGGTAAAGGGCCAGTCCGTATATGATTACGAAGCCAAACCCGAAGTGGGAACGCTTATTCAATTTTTGAATTCAACTCTTTAAGTCTTTAATTGGATATCACGATGTTGGTAAAAATAATTTGTATATTAGGTTGTTATACAAATTATTATTATGAATATGATTGATGATTGATTGATGATGAATATTTATTGATTATTCAAAGGGGGTGGTTGTTTGGATTCGTTCATCTATGGGCACCAAATCAAGAGGGGCGATAACATGTGGTTCATCGTTCGTGGATACGTGCTGTATGCCTGATTCATTGATTTCCTCATTTTCTTTTTCTTTTTCATCATCTTGTGTTTGTTTATCACCCTTATCTTCATCATTTTCATTATTTTCAATGTGTAAATACGGGTTTTCTCGCAATTCGGCACACACCGCCGTCGCCATTTTATTACACAACTTGTAATTATGAAAAATCAAGCCGTAGGTCTCCCCTTTTTTAAATATTTTGCGCCGAACATCTTCTTCTTTCAAAAACTTCATCCATTCATCCGGAGTTTTACAGTAATCCGGCGAACAAATCACTTGGTTCGGTATTTTTACATTGAGTTCATTCACGCTTTCCATAATGTGATACGACAATTGCGTGGTCAGCGTGCTAAAATACGAAAATATGCTCGTGTTTTTATCAACAAAGCAGTTGTCTCGTTCCCATAAAATGGCGAAACCAAGGACTTCATCCAGCGCACACTTTGTTCCACGCAAACACTCATTCACTGGATACCCTGATATCACTGCGCCATCTAAATAGCACGCCCCATCCCGAATGATTGGCTGGAATACGTAAGGAATTGAACAACTCATATATGCCGCCTCCGCCAGCAATAAATGGGGGTGTGTTTTGTGCGATAAATCCACATATTTGAAGCGGTTTATTTCTGTTGTGAAAAAATGGACCTCAATGTTGGTTACGGCATAAAACTCGGCAAGCGTGGTTGTCAGCGTCAAATCCTTTGCCATTAAAAGCGGCCTCAATACTTCGCAAAATTGTTCGTATGTGATAAACCCTTTGTGGTTAAAAATATTCATTATCTTACTCACTTGATTGATGTGGCTGTCGCTCATTAAATTAAAAAATATCTTGTCCCACGGCCGTTTAATAAAGTAGTCATCCGCGGTTTCCCATTCGTATTTTAGTGCAATTACAATCGCAATAATAGAGCCAATGGAACATCCATAAATTGTTTCAAGGTAGGCGTGTTTCCATACATTTTGTTTTTCCAGGTATTTAGCCGCGCCATACAACAATGCGCCACACGGCCCTCCGGACGAAAACACCAAATGTTTTATTTTTTTGTCGTTCATTTTATGATTTATAATTTATGATGTTTTGATGTTTTATGATGGATTTTTATTTTAGTTAAAATATCTACAACATTCGGTTTATGTTATTTTTTTATTTTGTATCATCATTATAATAATTATACAATATACCAATAACAACCAAAAACCAATAACCAATACCCAATAATCAACAAATACCCAACCCAATATGGATAATTTTATGTTGTATGGCAATGATAAAATAGAAAAGGTGGATAAAATAAACTTAGATGAATTGTATGAAAAAAAGCAGGAACTGGATAAACAAAAACTGTACACCTACAATAAAATCCTGGCTCGTATTCACAACAAAATCAAACTCACCTCCCGCCAACGCAATGCTCAGCAATACTGCTGGTTTGTTATACCCGAAGTTATTTTAGGAACTGCGAATTATGACCACGCCGGCTGCATAGCATACATTGTGGAAAAATTACAAGAAAACAAGTTTATGGTGCGATATACACACCCCAATTTACTATTGATATCGTGGATGCATTATGTGCCAACATATGTCCGCACAGAATACAAGAAAAAAACGGGTCAAGCCGTAGATGAATTTGGAAATATTGTGGATGGTGGTAGCGGCAGCGGTAGCAACAATAGTGAATATTCCATTAATCGCAACGGCGAAAAAGTGGATAAATCTCCCGCCGATATGAATGCACTGCTATATAATCACGGGCATTCCTCGTCGTCTGCGCAACAACAGTCACAGCAGCAACAGTCGCAACAAAAGAAAGAATATACGCCAATTAATTCATACAAGCCTACCGGTAATTTGGTTTATAATCAAGAGTTTTTCAAAAAGTTGGAAGACAAAATACAAATATTGTGAGAATACGAATATGATAATGCGAGATTGAGGAATATATTTGAGAGGGGGGGGTGGGTGGAGGGAGGAGTTATTGTCTTTTCGTCATCATCCTGCTAATAATTTCCTTTGTAGTCAATAAATCTCTATTCAATGTATCAAATGTGATATTTATTGTATTTCGTGAGCGTCTATCGTTTATCAGTTCATACCCCTTGTTTATTATTTTTTCTACTTCTTTGTCTATAATATTATTCAATTCATCACTGTTATTCAGATTTTTATCTCTTATTTCTCTTTTCATTTCATTTAATGTATTCATCAATTCGCTGTACCTCTTAATATCATATTGTTTATATTTTTCATCATTTATTTGATGTTTTTGTTGTAGTGATAATTCATTTTTCTTATCTTGTTGCGGTTCTTGTTGCGGTTCTTCTTCACTGTATCTTTGTCTTTGATATGGACGTTGAGGTGGTTCTTCAAACCGAACATTTCCTCTTCTTTCGTTATTGTTATTGTTGTAATCGGTATTGTTATTGTAATCGGCGGTATCGTTATTGTTATTATATAACTCTCCACTTCTTCCTCTCTGTTCGGTAGTATATGCGGCATCTCGCCTCCCTCTCAAATCTTGTGCCTGTATTTGTGCCGAAATGGCCTCCAACAATTGCAATCCTTTTAGAAAGTTAGACTGACAATTCGTGTATATTTTCACAATCATCACGCGGGCAGCATTCACAATATTTTGTAATTTTGTTTCAGTCAATTCGGGATGAATGTATATTTTATACTTATTCTCTCGCCGGGAACTGCTGCTGCCATCTCCCGAAAACAAATACGATGACGACGTCCTTAATCTCTCTTGTTCCTTTTCCAGTTCTGCGTCGGTCATCGGCTCAACCACAAACACTTCATTCAGCAACGAAATCAACGCCGCCCGGTCGTTCTTTGATTGTAGCATCATTTTCATTATATGGTTAGCATACTCACGATATAATTTATAATTCTCTCCATTATTCCCCGTCAAATCAAAGCGCCCGGATTTCAACCGGTTCTCTCTACACGTCTGTATGTCCGGCAACGGAATATCCTGAAATGAAACCACGTGTGCCGGAACGTCGCTGGCATTAATACCGTGTAGCATGCCATAAAACGCCCGCACATCATTTATATAGACCTTTTTGCGCATTTCATCCGTCATTCCAATGAAACGTCCCGCATTGTTTCCGGTGTATTCAAATAAGTTGGCATATAATGCGTCCAGGGTTTTAAATGCCGGGATATTAGACAGGCGGTCGCCGGATTTCAGTGTGGAGCACACCCCGGAGTCAATGGATACGGCGGTGGCATTGGGGGGAAGATTGAACAATTCGTTTGCCGATTGCGCTTGGGCGCGCGGGTCAGTTTGTTTTGTAAATAGGCCATACGTTTGGGAGTCACAAAAACTGAGGGTGCCTTTGGCTGCGACGCCAGCATTGCCGTCATTCGGGGACCACACCTTCACTGTATTCATAATTGCGGCAAACAAATGTGCGACTTGGACATAGAAGCGAGAAATGCCGATGCACATGTTTCGTTTTAAGCGGGCGTCTTGGACATTCAATTTGTCGGTGTCGTCCTTGCGAAAATACACCAATTTGTTTTTAGTAAAGTCGTCTTTATAGTCGCCTTGTTCCAATACCCCGGTGCGACGGCGATACAGATGCTGGACTTCTCTCGCCGACAAGCGCTTGTTAAATAAGTCTGCGGTAATAATCACTAATCGGTTGCACTGTTCCGGGTTGGCTAAATTTTTAAGACTGGAAAATGTAGAACCGGTGATGTATTCCGCCGCAATGGTGTCAATGTATTTTACAAAAGTGTCGTAATTTGTATTTATGTTTTGGACGGTTGATGCGGATTGTTGATTTCCCATTGTGTGGTGGTTGTATATTCAATAGAAATAATTTTGGGGGAAGGGTCCCCCATTACCCCCTCTTTTTAGATTTATATAGGGGGAGAGATTTGATGGAATTATTTGATGGATTTGTTTTATAGGGAGATTTGATGGAATTATTTGATGGATTTGTTTGATGGGATGGAGAGAGAGGTTGATTTGATGATGGGGAGAGATTTGAAATTATTTATTTGATGTGGTAGAGAGATTTGGATAATACAATTGCGTTAGAAAATTGAACTAAAAATATATATTTCTATTATTCACAAGTATTCACATAATCTGATTTACAAAGAAAACAAAGAATAATGTCATCATCAAATGTTGTTGTCCGTGGAACAAAGAAAAACAAGGCAGCAGTTTCTATTACTAAAAAAGAAAGAATTGATATATGGAATAAAATAGAAGACGCATTTATGCCTGAATTATTGTCATCATTAGCAATAAATTCGTCTTCTATTCAAAAACCGTCTACGCCAGATAAAAGGGTAGATGATAAAGTGGCAACGGATAAAGGCGGCACGGATAAAGGAACGGATAAAGTGGGAACGGATAAAGGCACGGATAAAGGCATAGCAATTGATATATGTCCTGAAATTCAAGTAGATATAATCCAAGAAGAAGACCCCCAAGTGAAGCCGCACAGAATATCCTCCATCTTTAACATTTTAGGAAAAGACTGTATATATCGCACCACCGGCCAGAGGGAGGTATGCGACGCTTGTCAATCCAGTGTCATATTCACCGACGACGGGTTTATGACGTGCACAAATCCTAAATGTAGTATATTGTACCGGGATGAATCACTGGACCAAAGTGCGGAATGGCGGTATTATGGCGCCGATGATAACCAAACCAGCGACCCCACCCGATGCGGTATGCCGGTTAATCCACTGTTAGTAGAATCGTCATATGGCTGCAAGGTAGTGTGCGACGGCGGCTCGTATTCGCACGACATGATGAAAATCCGGCGTTATACCGAATGGCAATCCATGACCTACAAAGAGAAATCCCAATACGACGTGTTTCAAAAAATCACAATGATTGCGCACAATCACGGCATATCTAAAATGATTATAGACGAGGCCCAGCGATTCCATAAAAAAATATCGGAGCACAAAACATTCCGCGGGTTGAATCGCGACGGTATTATAGCGGCGTCCATTTACATTGCGTGTCGCACACACAATTGCCCCAGGACCGCCAAAGAAATCGCCACCATATTTAATTTAGACAACACGAGTGCGACAAAGGGGTGTAAAAATGCGGTGTCCATAATTAATGAATTGGAGTGCGCGTTGGATAATTCTGAAAAGACCAACTTTTGTAGGACAAAACCGGTTGCGTTTATTGACCGCTATTGTAGCCGATTGAATGTTAACGGCGAATTGACAAAGGTGTGCCAATTTATCGCACATTTGATTGAAAAACAAAATATGATTCCTGAAAACACGCCGCATTCCATCGCTGCGGGCATTGTGTATTTCGTTGCGCAAGTGTTTAGTCTTAATATTACAAAGAAAGACGTGAATCGCATCAGCGAAATCAGTGAAGTTACCATCAACAAGTGTTACAAGAAGTTGATGTCAATTAAAGACATGTTGATTCCGACGGTTGTATTACAGCGCTACAAGGCGCAAACATCCATGATTCCGGTTTCAACCACCATTGTTTTAGCGGGTTCAGTATCAGCATCGTGATAGTGTTGGCGTTAAAGTGATAGAAAAACAACAACAATAAACCAAAAAAAAATGGGTTTTGTTCTTGGAAAAAAATGTAGAGCGTTATAATAGTGTTAAACAAATAACAAACGAAAACTACAAAAACTACAAAAACTACAAAAACGACAAAAACTACAAAAACAACAACAAATCAATAACAACGAAAAAACAATGAGTGCTGTTCCTAAAATC
>JACCED011554657.1_pt1 | contig 13247 bp, 10 predicted proteins | sample 7455021 | NCBI WGS metagenome assembly JACCED01 (sample SAMN15323456, study PRJNA562643) | freshwater metagenome | isolation source: river surface water | place: USA:Blue River Watershed | collected 2017-08-19 | reverse complement strand
GACGTGAAATACCACCAGGGTTTCAGCTCCGATGTGGCCACCCCTGGCGGTCCGGTTCACCTCTCCTTGGCCTTCAACCCCTCTCACCTTGAAATCGTCAACCCCGTAGTCGAAGGCTCGGTGCGTGCCCGCATGGACCGCCGTGGCGATGCCAAAGGCAGCCAGGTCCTGCCGGTGCTGGTGCATGGCGATGCGGCTGTGGGCGGGCAGGGCGTCAACCAGGAAACCCTGTGTCTGGCGCAAACCCGTGGTTACACCACGGGTGGCACGGTCCACATCATCATCAACAACCAGATCGGTTTCACCACCTCGGATCCGCGCGACCTGCGCTCCACCGCGTTTTGTACCGACATCTTCAAGATGGTCGAAGCCCCGGTGTTGCACGTCAATGGCGACGATCCCGAGGCCGTGGTGCTTGCCACCCAGTTGGCCCTGGAATACCGCATGCAGTTCAGCGCCGATGTGGTGGTGGACATCACCTGTTTCCGCAAGCTTGGCCACAACGAGCAAGACACCCCCAGCCTCACCCAGCCGCTGATGTACAAGAAGATCAGCTCACACCCCGGCACCCGCCGCCTCTACGCCGACAAGCTCTCGGCTCAGGGCCTGGGTGAAAGCCTGGGCGACGACATGGTCAAGGCCTACCGCGCCGCCATGGACGCGGGCAAGCACACCAGTGACCCGGTCATCACCAACTTCAAGAGCAAGTACGCGGTGGACTGGTCACCCTTCCTGGGCAAGAAATGGACCGATGCCTCCGACACCGCCATCCCGCTCAGCGAGTGGAAGCGCTTGGCCGAGAAGATCACCACCTTGCCCGCCAATGTGACCCCGCACCAGTTGGTCAAGAAGGTCTATGACGACCGCGCTGCCATGGGTCGTGGCGATGTCAACGTGGACTGGGGCATGGGCGAACACATGGCCTTTGCCTCGCTGGTGGCCAGCGGCTATCCGGTGCGCCTCTCGGGTGAGGACTGCGGTCGCGGCACCTTCACCCACCGTCACGCCGTGATTCACGACCAAAACCGCGAGAAGTGGGACGAGGGCACCTACATCCCCCTGCAGCACGTGGCCGAGAATCAGGCACCGTTTGTGGTCATTGACTCCATCCTCTCCGAGGAAGCGGTGCTGGCCTACGAATACGGCTACGCCTCTAACGACCCCAACACCCTGGTGGTCTGGGAAGCCCAGTTTGGTGACTTTGCCAACGGCGCGCAGGTGGTCATCGACCAGTTCATTGCCTCGGGTGAGGTCAAGTGGGGCCGCGTCAACGGCATCACGCTCATGCTGCCCCATGGCTACGAGGGTCAGGGTCCCGAGCACAGCTCAGCCCGCGTGGAGCGCTTCATGCAGTTGGCCGCTGACACCAACATGCAAATCGTGCAGCCCACCACCGCCAGCCAGATCTTCCATGTGCTGCGCCGCCAAATGGTGCGCGACCTGCGCAAGCCCCTGGTCATCTTCACGCCCAAGTCCTTGCTGCGCAACAAGGATGCGACCAGCCCCTTGTCCGAGTTCACCAAGGGCGGTTTCCAGACGGTGATCGGTGAAACCCGTGACATCAAGGCCGACAAGGTCAAGCGCGTGATCGCCTGCTCGGGCAAGGTCTACTTTGACCTGATGAAAAAGCGCGAGGAAAAGGGCGCTGATGACGTGGCCATCCTGCGCGTCGAGCAGCTCTATCCCTTCCCGCACAAGGCGTTTGCCGCCGAGATGAAGAAATACCCCAAGGCCACCGAGATCGTCTGGTGCCAGGACGAGCCCCAAAACCAGGGCGCGTGGTTCTTCATCCAGCACAACATCCACGAGAACATGACCGATGGCCAGAAGCTGGGCTATGCCGGTCGTGCCGCCTCGGCCTCACCCGCTGTAGGCTATTCACACCTGCACCAGGACCAGCAAAAGGCCCTGATTGAAGCCGCCTTCGCCAAGCTCAAGGGCTTTGTGCTGACCAAGTAAACCCAACATTCAAAGCATCACGGATACACATCATGGCAATCGTTGAAGTCAAAGTTCCCCAGCTCTCCGAATCGGTGGCCGAAGCCACCTTGCTGCAGTGGAAGAAAAAACCCGGTGAGGCCGTTGCGGCCGATGAGATCCTCATTGAAATCGAAACCGACAAGGTGGTGATGGAAGTGCCCGCGCCCAGCGCTGGCGTGCTGGCAGAAATCGTGGTGGGCGACGGCGGCACGGTCGTGGCGCAGCAGCTCATCGCCAAGATCGACAGTGAAGGCAAGGCCGGCGCTGCCCCCGCTACTGCACCTGCCGCTGCCGCGCCTGCTGCGCCACCCGCAACCCCTGTTGCCGCTGCCGCTACCGCGCCCGCGTCCAACAGCAAAGCCGGCGTGGCCATGCCCGCCGCCGCCAAGCTCATGGCCGACAACCACCTTGCTGCGGGTTCCGTGGCAGGCACGGGCAAAGATGGTCGCGTCACCAAGGGCGACGTGCTCTCTGCCTTGGCCGCGGGTCCCAGCGTGATTCCCACTGGCGCACCCACCGCCACCTTGCCCCAGGTGTCCGCACCGGCAGTCAACCTGGGTGATCGCCCCGAACAGCGCGTGCCCATGACCCGCCTGCGTGCGCGCATTGCCGAGCGCTTGCTGCAATCCCAGGCCACCAACGCCATCCTCACCACGTTCAACGAAGTGAACATGGCGCCGGTGATGGCTTTGCGCAAAACCCATCAGGAAAAATTCGAAAAGACCCATGGCGTCAAGCTCGGCTTCATGAGCTTTTTCGTCAAGGCGGCTGTGCACGCGCTCAAGAAGTTCCCGGTGCTCAACGCCTCGGTCGATGGCAACGACATCGTCTACCACGGCTATTTCGACATCGGCATTGCCGTGGGTTCGCCCCGTGGTCTGGTCGTGCCCATCCTGCGCAACGCCGACCAGATGAGCTTCTCCGACATCGAGAAGAAGATCGCCGAGTTCGGCAAGAAGGCCCAAGAGGGCAAGCTGGGCATCGAGGAGATGACCGGCGGCACCTTCTCCATCTCTAACGGCGGCACCTTTGGCTCCATGCTGTCCACCCCCATCATCAACCCGCCGCAATCGGCCATCCTGGGGGTTCACGCCACCAAGGACCGTGCCGTGGTCGAAAACGGGCAGGTGGTGGTTCGCCCCATCAACTACCTGGCCATGTCCTATGACCACCGCATCATCGACGGCCGTGAAGCCGTGCTGGGTCTGGTGGCCATGAAAGAAGCGCTGGAAGATCCCTCGCGCCTGTTGTTTGACATCTGATCCCCTCACCATGCCCCATCTGGGGCATGGCTTCATTCGAGACCCCTCATGAGCAAATCTTTCGACATCATCGTCATCGGCGCTGGTCCTGGTGGCTACATCGCTGCCATCCGCGCAGCACAACTCGGTTTCCAGGTCGCCTGCATCGACGAATGGAAAAACGCAGCGGGCGGTCCAGCCCCTGGGGGCACCTGCACCAACGTGGGCTGCATTCCCTCCAAGGCCTTGTTGCAATCGTCTGAGCACTACGAGCACGCCACGCACCACTTTGCAGACCACGGCATCAGCGCCAAAGAGGTCAAGATGGACGTGACCAAGATGATTGCCCGCAAAGACAACGTGGTGAAACAGAACAACGACGGCATCCTCTACCTCTTCAAGAAAAACAAGGTGGCGTTCTTTCATGGTCGCGGCTCGTTTGAAGGCAAGACCGATGCGGGTTTTGCCGTCAAGGTCGCGGGCAAGGACAACGAGGTCCTCACGGCCAAGCAAGTCATCGTGGCCACGGGTTCATCGGCGCGGGCGCTCCCAGGTGTGCCCTTCGATGAGGAGTTCATCCTCTCCAACGACGGCGCCCTGCGCATGGGCGCGGTGCCCAACAAACTGGTGCTCATCGGATCTGGCGTGATTGGTCTGGAAATGGGCTCGGTGTGGCGTCGCCTGGGTGCGGACGTGACCGTGCTCGAAGGCCTGCCCACCTTCCTGGGTGCGGTCGACGAGCAAATTGCCAAGGAAGCCAAAAAAGCCTTCGACAAGCAAGGCCTGCGCATCGAACTCGGCGTCAAAGTGGGCGAGATCAAGGCTGGCAAAAAGGGGGTCAGCGTCGCTTACACCAATGCCAAGGGCGAGGCGCAACACCTCGATGTGGACAAGGTGGTGGTGTCCATTGGCCGCGTGCCCAACACCACGGGCTTGAACCCCGAGGCTGTGGGCTTGCAACTCGATGAGCGCGGTGCCATTGTGGTGGACGCCGATTGCAAAACCACCGTGCCCGGCATTTGGGCGGTGGGCGATGTGGTGCGTGGCCCCATGTTGGCGCACAAGGCTGAAGAAGAAGGCGTGGCGGTGGCCGAACGCATTGCCGGTCAGCATGGCCATGTGGACTTTGGCCTCGTGCCCTGGGTCATCTACACCAGCCCTGAAATTGCCTGGGTGGGTCGCACCGAGCAGCAACTCAAGGCCGATGGCGTGTCCTATAAGGCGGGCACCTTCCCCTTCCTGGCCAATGGCCGTGCGCGCGCCTTGGGTGACACCACGGGCATGGTGAAGTTGCTGGCCGATGCCAAGACCGACGAGATCCTGGGGGTCCACATCGTGGGTCCCATGGCCTCCGAGCTGATTGCCGAGGCCTGCGTGGCCATGGCCTTCAAGGCCAGCAGCGAAGACATTGCCCGCATCTGCCATGCCCACCCATCCTTGAGCGAATCCACCAAGGAAGCGGCGTTGGCGGTGGACAAGCGCACCCTCAATTTCTGAGGAGGCGCCCGCTTTGACACGTAGCGTCAGGCAGGTCTATGAACACGAACTCGCCCAGCGCGGGTTCAGCGCCGACCCCGCCCAACTCCGGGCGGTGGACCTGCTCGATGCCTGCGCCCAGGCCTGGCATGCTTTCGATGCCCAACGCTCCAGCCTCAAGAACCTGTTCAAAAAGCCCGAGCTGCCCCAGGGCGTTTACATGCATGGCGGGGTGGGGCGGGGCAAGAGCTTTCTCATGGACTGCTTTGACCAGGCGGTGCAGGTCAAGGGCAAGACCCGGCTGCACTTTCACGAGTTCATGCGCGAGGTCCATCGTGAACTGCGCGAGCTGCAAGGCACGGTCAACCCGCTCAACGAACTGGGCAAACGCATCGCCAAGCGCTACACCCTGATCTGTTTCGATGAATTCCATGTGGCCGACATCACCGATGCCATGATCCTGCATCGATTGCTCGAAGCCCTGTTCCAAAACGGCGTGGGCTTTGTGACCACCTCCAACTTTCACCCGGATGGCCTCTACCCCGATGGCCTGCATCGCGACCGCATCCTGCCGGCCATTGCCCTCATCAAGCAGCGCATGCAAGTGGTCCAGGTGGACAACGGCGTGGATTACCGCCGCCGCACCCTGGAGCAGTTGCGCCTGTACCTGTGCCCCTTCAACGACCAGACCGATGAGGAAATGACCCAGGCCTTTGAGCGCCTGGCCGCAGGTCCGGACGAGGATCCGGTGTTGTCCATTGAGAGCCGCCAGATCCGCGCCATCCGCAAGTCAGGCGACATCGTGTGGTTTGATTTCAAGACCCTCTGTGGGGGTCCGCGTTCCATGAACGACTACCTGGAGCTGGCCAGCCAGTTCCACACCGTGTTGTTGAGCGGCGTGCCGCAGATGCCGCCGCGCATGGCCTCCGAAGCCCGTCGCTTCACCTGGCTCATCGACGTCCTTTACGATCGGCGGGTCAAATTGATGATGTCAGCCCAAGTGCCTGCCGCAGAACTCTACACAGAAGGACCCCTCTCGCATGAATTCCCCCGCACCGTGTCGCGACTGGAGGAAATGCAAAGCGCAGAGTTTTTGGCCCTCTCGCGGCGTGACGTGGACACACGATTGACATGAACCGGCTCACATTCCGGGTGGCTTGCGCCAGCGCCTTGCTGGCGATGATGAGCGCCATGGTTTCAGCCGACGAACTCGACGACATCCAGCGCCAGCGCGCCCAGATCGACCTTGCCCGCAGCCAGGCCGAGGCGACATGGCAGCAGGCCGACGAGGCCTGCAAAAAGCGCTTTGCCGTCACCGGTTGCCGTGAAAAGGTGGACAAGCAGCGGCAAGCCGAGCTCAAGGCGCTGCGCGACCAGGAAATCCAGCTCAACGACCGCGAGCGGCGCATCCGGGGCGCCATGGCGCAGGACCGGTTGCAGCAGCGCGAACGTGAGCAAGCCGAGCGCTTGCAAGCGCCCAAAGTCCAGTCCGAGCCGCCGGTGCGCGAGCAAAGCGATGCGGTGGTGGTGCCCGAAGGCAAACTCCCCAAAGCTCAGGGTGAGCGCCTGCCCAAAACCCCCAACGCCCCAACCGAAGCCGAACAGCGCGAGAACGCCAGAAAGCGCCAGGAGCGGCTGCAGGAATCGGAGCAGCATCGCAAGGACGTTCAAAAGCGGCATGAAAACCAGTCCAGCAAGCCGCTGGCTTTGCCCCAACCGGGTGAATTTCCCAAATGAACACCCCCATCAACCTGAGTCACGAGGTTGAACAGTGTTTCTCCGCCCAGGGGCCATTGGCCAGGCAGTGGCCTGGCTATGTCCCGCGCGATGGCCAGATTCACATGGCTCAGGCGGTGACGCAGCAAATCCAGCAAGGCGGCTCGTTGGTCGTGCAGGCCGGCACTGGCGTTGGAAAAACCTTTGCCTATCTGGTTCCGGCCTTGCTCAGCCACGAACGCATCCTCGTTTCCACGGCCACCAAGGCTTTGCAGGAGCAGCTGTTTTCACGGGATTTGCCAGCTTTGCTCTCGGTCCTGGGCATTCAGGTCCAGGTGGCCTTGCTCAAGGGGCGATCGAGCTATTTGTGCGTGCACCGCATGGAACAAACCCTCCATCAGGGGCTGCTGCCTGACCCCACTGCCGTGGTGATGCTGCACCAGGTCAAGCGCTGGTCTGGCGTCACCCGCAGTGGTGATGTGTCCGAGGTGCCGGGTCTGGAGGAGCAAAGCGGCTTGCTGCCCCTGGTGACCTCCACGCGCGAGAACTGCCTGGGCAGCGACTGTGACCATTGGCAAAGCTGTCACGTCAACCAGGCCAGGCGAGAGGCCATGCAAGCCGATGTGGTGGTCATCAATCACCATTTGTTTTTTGCCGATTGGCAGGTCAAGGAATCGGGTGTGGCCGAGCTGCTGCCCAGTGTGCGGGTGGTGATCTTTGATGAAGCCCATCAACTCAACGAGGTGGGCACGCAGTTTTTAGGGGTGTCGCTGACGTCCTCGGCTCTGCTGGACTTGAGTCGCGACCTGCTGGTGGGCGGACTTGCCCATGCCAAGGGATTGGCCAGCTGGCAGGACCTGGCCTCATCGCTTCAAAAGGCCACCAAGGACTGGCGGCTGAGTTTGCCCAGGGAGCCGGCATCGGCACGCCATCGCTGGCGCGACGATGGCCCCGAATCGGTGCGGCCAGAAGAATGGGCACCCCCCTGGCAAGCGCTGGACGAGCAACTGAGCCTGTGCGAGAACGCCTTGCAGGCGGTGGCCGAAGTCCATCCCGAACTTCAACGCCTGCTGGACCGCGCCCAGGCCTTGCGCGCCACCTGGCGGCTCTTCTCCTCGCCTTGCAACCAGGGTGTGCGATGGGCTGAAACGGCCCTGGGAGGACAAATCGGTGTGCATCAAGCCCCGCTGGATTTGAATCAATCGGTGGCGGGGCTGTGGGGGGATGCGCCGGTGGTGGAGGTGGGTGATCCACCCCCCAAAACCTGGATCTTCACCTCGGCCACCCTAGGGGCGGACGACCAACTCAAATGGTTCACCCAGCCTTGTGGCCTCTCTCATGCCCGCACACTCAAAGTGCAAAGCCCCTTTGATTACCCCGAGCAGGGGGTGTTGTTCATTCCCACCGACATGGTGGAGCCCAAAGACCCCTTGCACTCGGAACAGGTGGCGGTGCTGGCCACCAACGTCGCTCGCCAACTCGGTGGGCGAACCTTGGTGCTCACCACCACCAACCGGGCTTTGAAAGAGATTGCGCGCATCCTGGGCGAGGACCTGGATCAGCCCGGCGACCCTCAGGTCAAGTCCCAGGGGCAGCACACCAAGCGGCAGCTGATGAACTGGTTCCAGCAAGGGGGCAGTCCAGAGGACCCCAGGGGTTGCGTGCTGGTGGCCACGGCCAGTTTTTGGGAAGGCTTTGATGTGCCCGGTGATGCCCTGCAAGCCGTCATCATCGACAAGCTGCCCTTTGCACCCCCCGACGACCCCTTGATGCAAGCCAAAGCCGAGGCCTTGCAATCACAGGGCAAGAACCCCTTCATCGAGCTGCATTTGCCCGATGTGGCGGTGAGCCTGCAACAGGGAGCAGGGCGTTTGATTCGAACCCAGTCGGACAAAGGGGTGCTGGTGATTTGCGACCGCAGACTCGCCAGCGCCAACTATGGCAAATCGCTGCTGGCGAGCTTGCCGCCCATGCGTCGCGTGCTCACACGAGCCCAGCTGGAGCAGGCCATGCTGGAGCTGGGGCTCACCAAATCTTGTACCAGGGCTTAGCGGGCTTGTCGCTTTTGGGGTTGGCCACGGTCGGGCTGGCCGGTTTGGCCGGCGCATCGCTCAAAGTGGAGGAGTCCAGGAACATGGACTTGCTCAAGGCGTTGTCTGGGAAGGTGCGTTTGAGCACACGCAGGTTGTCGTCACGCAGCTGGCGTATGCCCAATTTGTCATAGGCGCGCACCAGGATCTCCAAGGCTTTTTCTGTGCTGGCATCCTGGGGGAAGTCCAACAAGATTTGCTGGGCACGGTTGACCGCAGCCACATAGGCACCGCGCTCGAGGTAGAACTGGGCGATCTTGACCTCGGTGACCACCAGGCTCGATGCGATGTAGGCCATGCGCTTTTTGGCGTCGGGCGCGTACTTGGAATCAGGGAAGCGGTTGAGCAGGGTTTTGAAGACATCGAAGGCCACCTTGGCCGCATCGGTATCGCGCTCGGCCAGCTCCTGGGGGAACCACCTTTCCAGCAAACCGTCGTTGGACTTGTAGGACACCACACCCTTGAGGTAGATGGCGTAATCGGTGGCGGGGTGGGTGGGGTGCAGTCGCATGAAGCGGTCCAGGGTGGCCAAGGCCAGCAACTGGTCGCCGTTTTTGTATTGAGCGAAGGCTTTGTCGAGCTGAGCTTGTTCGCCCAGAATCGTGCCCGCTGCCATGCCCTCGACTTTGTCAAAATAGGGAATGGCTTTGGCATACTGGACCGTGTCCACGAACTCTTTGGCCTCTTGGTAGATTTGTTGTGCGGTCTTGCCAGCCGTGGGATCTTTGGTCTCTGTGGCGCAGCCCACGAGCGCGAGGATTGCCGCCACACAGCAAAACTGTTTCAGATTCAACATCCCATCCCCAATTCAATGACTCCAATGACGGGCATTATCGGTCAGCCTCATCCCCCATCCGATGACAGGGTCATGGAGGAATGGTCGGCTGCCGATGCCGATCCCCAGGACGGGGCTGTGGTGGTCGAAGAACTGACCATTGCCCCGCAATGGCACGAAGCGCGCCTGGACAAGGTCCTGGCCGCCATGCTGGCTGGCTGGTCGCGTTCACACCTGTCGCAGGTCATCGAGGCGGGGGATGTGCGCTGGCTCAAACATCCCGATCGCCCGCTCAAGCCCTCTCACAAGGTGAGGTCGGGCGAGGTCTACCGGGTCACTTTGCACCCGCTGGCCTCCAGCGCCGCCTTCGAGCCCCAGGCCATGGACCTCACCGTGCTGCACGAGGACGAGCACTTGATGGTCATCGACAAGCCAGCGGGCCTGGTGGTGCACCCCGCGCCGGGTCACTGGAGCGGCACCTTGCTCAATGCCTTGCTGCATCACCATGCGGGTGCTCGCGCCTTGCCGCGAGCGGGCATTGTTCACCGCCTGGACAAAGACACCAGCGGCCTCATGATGGTGGGCAAGACCCCGTCTGCGGTGGATGCCCTGGTGCAGGCCATTGGTGCGCGATCGGTTCGGCGCGAGTACCTGGCGCTGGCGCACAAGCCCTGGCGGGGCGAGACCCACATCGAAATCCAGACCGACATGGGGCGTGACCCCCGAAATCGACTGCGCATGGCGGCCTTGCCTGAAGGCAAGGGCAAATGGTCTCAAACCGATGTCACCTGCCTGGCCACCAACGATCAGGCCAGCTGGGTGCATTGCCGCCTGCATTCGGGGCGCACCCATCAGATCCGCGTGCACATGGCGCACCTGGGCCATCCGCTGGTGTCCGATGTCACTTACGGCGGCCAGCTCCTTGCCGGACTGAACCGACAAGCCTTGCATGCCTGGCGGCTGAGCTTGGCGCATCCCCATACCGGCCAAGCCCTGCAATGGACCTGCCCGCCGCCGCCTGACCTGCGCCAGGCTTTGTCGCAGGTGGGGCTTGGCTACAATGAACGCCTCTTGCCCGTGCCGTGAAGGCACCGGATTCCTCCTCACTGAGCATCCTCCCACCCGGATCGCATGAATACCCTTGAAGCCAAGCGCGTCCTTGAGACCGCATTGATCTGTGCCTCGCAGGCCATGCCCATCAAGGACATGGTGTTGTTGTTCAACGGCCAAGTCGGCGAAGACACCCTCAAGCGTTTGCTGCAGGAATTGCAACTCGACTGGTCTGCCAAAGGCCTGGAGCTCGTGGCGCTGGCCTCTGGCTGGCGCTTCCAGAGCCGACCCAGCATGCGCGTGTATCTGGACCGCCTCCACCCAGAAAAGCCACCCAAGTACAGCCGGGCGGTCATGGAAACCCTGGCCATCATTGCTTACCGCCAACCCGTGACCCGTGGCGACATGGAAGACATCCGGGGTGTGACCATCAATAGCCTGGTCATCAAGCAACTTGAAGACCGGGGCTGGGTGGAAGTCATCGGCCATCGCGAAACGGTAGGCCGACCGGCCTTGTATGCCACCACGCGTCAGTTTCTGGACGACCTGGGCTTGACCTCGCTGGATCAGCTGCCTCCCCTCGATGTAGCCAATTCGGTGCTGGACGAACTCATCCAGTCCACAGAGCCGGTCAATGACCAGCAACTTCCCATTCTGTTGGCCCCCCATTCCGACGCAGAGGATTCTCATCATGGCGACCCGCTCATCTCCGCCTCGGCGCAGCACAACCCAGAAGACCCCATCGAGCCGCCCCCGCAGGCCGAGCACCCGAACCCCCCGGCCTGAAGCGGGCGAGCACGATTCAGCGCCCCCCCTTGAGCTGAACGACACCCCAAGCGAAAGCGCCCCGCGTGCGCCCAGGGAGGTGGTTTCACCCAGTAAGCGCGTGCTCTTGCCCCAGGCTGAAACCCCCAAGCTGCACAAGGTGCTGGCCCAGTCTGGCCTGGGCTCGCGCCTGGACATGGAGGCCTTGATCCGTGAAGGTCGCTTGACCGTCAATGGGCGCGCCGCCCATGTGGGGCAGCGTGTCCAGGTGGGCGACCAGATCCGTTTCGATGGCCGCCCCATCCGCTACCAGATGGCTGAGCCCACACCCCGTGTGTTGGCCTATCACAAGCCCGAAGGCGAAATCGTTTCTCACGATGATCCGCACAATCGCCCCTCGGTCTTTCGGACTTTGCCCCGCATCGGCGCGGGCAAGTGGCTATCGGTGGGGCGTTTGGACCTCAACACCGAGGGTTTGCTGCTGTTTTCCAATTCGGGCACCTTGGTCAACCAGCTCACCCATCCACGCTTTGGCATGGAGCGCGAATATGCAGTGCGTGTGCTGGGGCAACTCTCGCAAGAAGCGCAAACGGCCTTGCTCGATGGTGTCATGCTCGACGATGGTCCCGCCCGTTTCGAATCCCTGCAGCCCCTGGGCAAGGGCGAGGGCGTCAATGCCTGGTATCGGGTGGTGATCCAGGAAGGCCGCAACCGTGAGGTTCGCCGCCTGATCGAGGCGGTGGGCCATGTGGTGAGCCGCCTCACCCGAGTGCGCTATGGTCCCGTGGTCCTGCCGCGCGGGCTGCGCCGGGGCCATTGGGTGGAACTGCACGGCTCGGATCTGGCCGATTTGCTGCGCGCTGCTGGCCTCGATCCCCAGGCACCCAAGCCCGTGGCCAAAACGCCCACCCCCAGGCGGCACTCGCCTGACCGCCCCAAGGTCAAGTCCACCAAACCCCAGGCTCCCGCACGGGCGAGGGCGGCCGCGCCCGCTCCCCGAGCGGCACAGCCCGCCGATTCAGCCACCGAGCGCACCGCCCGCAAGGATTTCATTGGCGAAAAGGCCTTGAGCCGCCTCAGTCGCCAGCGAAAAGGCAAGCCTGGGGCAGCTTCGTCGCGCAGCAAATCCCCCCGGCGTTGAAACAGTGCCCCTCATGGGGGCACGGACTCCACCTGGCGCATCGGGTTGACCCTAGGGGGACGGGTTAAAATGCGCCTTGTTTTTTTCAGAGATTCAGAACGGAAACCCACTCATGGCCATCGAACGCACCCTGTCCATCATCAAACCCGATGCCGTTGCCAAAAATGTCATCGGTCAAATCTACGCCCGCTTTGAGGCGGCTGGCCTCAAGATCGTGGCCTCCCGCATGGCCCACCTCTCCCGTGGCGAGGCTGAGGCCTTCTATGCCGTGCACAAAGAGCGCCCCTTCTTCAAAGACCTGGTGGACTTCATGATCTCCGGTCCCGTCATGATCCAGGTGCTCGAGGGCGACAACGCCATCCTGAAAAACCGCGATCTCATGGGTGCGACCGACCCCAAGAAGGCTGCTCCTGGCACCATCCGCGCCGATTTTGCCGACAGCATTGATGCCAACGCTGTGCATGGCTCCGACGCCCCCGAAACCGCACGCAACGAAGTGGCCTTCTTCTTTGCGGGCATGAACGTCTACTCGCGCTGATCCCTCAGCGCAGAGACTGCCCCCTCAGCGATGGTCAACCTGCTCGATTTCGACCTGGAAGGCCTCATCCAATGGTGTGAAGCGAGGGGGCAGAAGCGTTTCCGTGCGGTCCAGCTGTTTCGCTGGATCCACCAAAAGGGCGTGGGGGACTTCTCCCTCATGTCCGACCTGGCCAAACCCTGGCGTGACGACCTGGCCTTGCACGCCCAGGTCAAACCCCTGTCGGTGCTCTCCCGTCACGATTCCGCCGACGGCACCATCAAATGGTTGTTTGATGTGGGCGAGGGCAACGCCATTGAGACAGTGTTCATCCCCGAAGACGACCGCGCCACCTTGTGCGTGTCCTCGCAGGTGGGCTGCGCCGTGGGCTGTCCCTTTTGCTCCACGGGCTATCAGGGCTTTAGCCGCAACCTCTCCACGGCAGAAATCCTGGCCCAACTCTGGTGGGCGGAGCACACCCTCAGAGCCGAGCGCG
>JACCED010531741.1_pt1 | contig 13249 bp, 12 predicted proteins | sample 7455021 | NCBI WGS metagenome assembly JACCED01 (sample SAMN15323456, study PRJNA562643) | freshwater metagenome | isolation source: river surface water | place: USA:Blue River Watershed | collected 2017-08-19 | reverse complement strand
GTGGTATAGACGGTGTAGTTCGGGTCAGCATCCGAATAGGGCGCGGGCGGCGGGGGCTCCAGCGGGGCCTCACCGTCGGGCAGTTCGGTCTCGTCGCCCTGCTCCATGTCGGCGCTGTCTTCCATGGTGACTTGCGCTTGGGACTGGTCTTCCTGCTCGTCTTGGCTGCGCTCGGGGCTGGCCTCGGATTCGTCGCTTTCTTGGTCTTCCGAACCTTGGCTGTCGGGGTTGTCCTGATCTTCCTCGGCCTCGTTGCCGGCCTCATCCTCATCTGGCGCGTCCGGGTCATCGCCCAATTGGTCGCCATAGCCGAGATCCGAGATCACTTGCCGCGCAAAGCGGGCAAAAGCGGCCTGATCGGCCAGCACATGATCCAGATTGTCGAGCGTGCCGCCGGCCTGTTCTTCGATAAAGCCACGCCACAGGTTCATGACGTTTTCGGCAGCCTTGGGCAGCGGGTTTCCGGTGGCCAGATGGCGCACAAGGTAGCCTGCGGCGACCGAAAGCGGCGCCTCGCCGGGGCTTGTGATGGTGGCATAGCCCTTGCGATCAGCCTCATGGGCGATCTTGGCGTCAATGTTGGTGGCCGTGCCGGGCATGACGCGGGCACCCACCGCCTCGCAGCGGGCGGTCTCCATCGCGTCGTAGATCTCGCGCGCCAGTTGCCCGGTGGGGGCATAGCGGTTGGCGGTCGCCTCATTGTGATACTTGCGCTTGAGTGCAAAGGCGTCGGCGGTGCCGCGCGCCAAAAGCACCTCATCGCGCGTCATGCGGCGCGACACCTGCGGCAGGCGCACGCCGTCTTTGGTCATCCCCGACGGGTCGACCGAATAGGTGACGGTCATCTCCGGATCATCGGCCATGACGCGGGTGGCCTCGGCAAGGGCCTTTTTGAACGGATCGGCGGGGTTGTCGTTGGGTTTGGTCATGATCTGCCCCGTTTTGCCTTTGACTGGCGGCCCCCCTCCCATCCTCCCCCACGAGGGGGGAGGAGGCGCCCCTTGCCGCAGGTCATTGCCTTTTGTCGTCCCGGTGCCTCCCTCCCCCCTTCGTGGGGGAGGGCTGGGGTGGGGGGTTACTTCATCGCCATCGAGGCAGCGCTTTCTGGCAGTTCCTCGCCAAAGCAGCGCTGGTAGAATTCGGCCACGGTCTGGCGCTCCAACTCGTCGCATTTGTTCAGGAAGGACAGCCGGAAGGCATAGCCCACGTTGCGGAAGATCTCGGCGTTTTCGGCCCAGTTCAGCACTGTGCGAGGCGACATCACGGTCGAAAGATCGCCGTTCATAAACGCCGTACGGGTCAGGTCGGCCACGGTGACCATCTGCGAAATGGTCTTGCGGCCTTTCTCGGTGTTGTAATGCGGGCGCTTGGCCAGAACGATGGCGGCTTCGGCGTCATGGCTCAGATAGTTCAGCGTCGCGACCAGCGACCAGCGGTCCATCTGGGCTTGGTTGATCTGCTGGGTGCCGTGGTAAAGCCCGGTCGTGTCGCCCAGACCCACGGTGTTGGCCGTGGCAAACAGGCGGAAGGACGGGTGGGGGGTGATGATCTCGTTTTGATCGAGCAGTGTCAGCTTGCCATCATGCTCCAACACGCGCTGGATCACGAACATCACGTCGGCCCGGCCGGCATCATATTCGTCGAACACAATGGCCACAGGGTTGCGCAGCGCCCAAGGCAGGATGCCTTCGTGGAACTCGGTCACCTGCTTGCCATCGCGCAGCTTGATCGCGTCTTTGCCGATCAGGTCGATCCGGCTGATATGGCTGTCGAGGTTGACGCGCACCGTCGGCCAGTTCAGCCGCGCGCCGACCTGTTCGATATGGGTCGATTTTCCCGTGCCGTGATAGCCTTGGATCATCACCCGGCGGTTATAGGCAAAGCCTGCCAGAATGGCCAAAGTGGTGTCAGGATCGAACTTGTAGGTCGGGTCGATGGCCGGCACGCGATCGGTCGCTTCGGCAAAGCCTTTGACCTTCATATCGGTGTCGATGCCGAACACGTCGCGGACCGAGATCTCTTCGGTGGGTTTTTGCAGGGTCTCAGCCATTGTCGTGGTCCATCATCGAAAGCCTCGGGGCCGTGGGGCCCCCTTTGGGAGTGAAGTAGTGGAGCATATCGGCAGGGGCTGCAAGGGCTGGACTCACGGGTTTTCGCAACTTGGTGAGCACTTGTAACCTTTGCCCCTTGGCGCGCTTTGATGTGCTAAGATAGCGCGAAGAAGGAGATTTGCCGATGAACCGCCGTCTGTTCGTATCGACCGCACTTGCCGCTTTGGGATTGGGCAAGGCCGCCCGCGCCGAAAGCTTTGAATTCACCCTGACCGATGAGGAGTGGCGCGCACGCCTCTCGCCCGAGGCTTATCAGGTCTTGCGCCATGAGGCGACTGAACGCGCAGGCACCAGCCCCTTGGACAGGGAAAAGCGGGCAGGCACCTTTCATTGCGCGGGCTGTGATCTGCCGCTGTTTTCCTCGACCACCAAATACGACAGCGGCACGGGTTGGCCGTCCTTCTGGCAGCCTTTGGACAATGCCATACGCACTAGGGCGGATCCGGGTATCTTTGGCGACCGGGTTGAGGTGCATTGCCGCCGCTGCGGCGGGCATTTGGGACATGTGTTCGAAGATGGGCCACAACCAACGGGTCTGCGCTATTGCATGAACGGGGTCTCGCTGGCCTTTGTGCCGGGCTGACGGTTTAGGTCTCAGGACTGACGGCTAAAGACGGCGCGTCAGGGTCAGGCCGCGCCTGACGTCGGTTTACAGGGGCGTCGGGCGGGGCTAGGGTCGGGGAATTGCATACCCCTTTTTGATCCAACCCTTTTTGTCCCGGAGGCTTGCCTTGGCCTTGATGCCGAACCCGCCTGCCTTGTCCTTCAGCGAGGCTGTTGCTGACCGTGTGCAAAGCCTTTTGGCCCCACCCGTCACCTCCAACACGTTGAACTCTGCGCTTCGGCATCTGGCCAAATGGCGGTCTGAGCTGGTGGCCAATACCGTCTTGGCGCGGTCCGGGGCGGTGGTCCAATCGGGGCCGTTCAAGGGGATGGCCTATCCGGTGCGCGCCTCGGAAGGGTCACGCGTGGCGCGTCTTCTGGGGGCCTATGAGGCCGTGCTGCATCCGGTGATCGAGGCGATCATCGCCCGCGCGCCGGATCTTGTGATCGATATCGGCTCGGCCGAGGGCTATTACGCCGTGGGTCTGGCGCGGCGCTTGGAGCGCACGCGCATTTTGGCCCGCGATGCTGATGACCGCGCGCAGGCGCTGTGCCGCAGCTTGGCTGAGGCCAATGGGCTGGCCGAGCGGGTCGAAGTGGGTGGGCTTTTTGGTCACAGCGACTTTGACGTCTGCGCCACGGGCCGCGCGGTGGTAATCTGCGACATCGAGGGGGGCGAAGATGCGCTTCTTGACCCGGTCGCAGCACCCGGCCTCTTGCGGGCCGATGTGCTGGTGGAATGTCACCCCGGTTTGGCGGCGGGGGTGACCGAGCGCCTTATGGCGCGGTTTGCTGCGACCCACCGGATCACCCGGATTGACCGAAAGCTGGATGACGCCACCTTGCCCGAGTGGATGCAGGAGCTGTCCGATCTTGATCGGTTGCTGGCGCTGTGGGAGTGGCGCAGTGGTCCAACCCCGTGGCTGTGGATGGAGGCACAGTGATGGGCCCGCGCAACGCTGCGATATGGTATGCGCAAGACGGGTTTGATCCCGCCGCCAAGGGCATCAACGGGCGGCGCGTGGCGGGGGAAAGCTTTTTGAAAGGCTTTTTGCGCCATGCCGAGGTTGACGAGTTTGTCCTGTTGTCCAAGCTGCCCGAGGATGTGGAACCGGTGCGCGCGCTGGCTGAAGAGCTAAGGCCTGGCGTGCCGCTGCGCCATGCCAGGCTGATGCGGCCAACCAACATCAGCCCCGTGTCCGCCGTGTTCTATCCCAGCCCAAATTTCGCCACCGAGGCATGGCGGCGCGCGCCCTATGGCACGGGGGCCTATGCCCTCACGGGGATCACGCACACCACCTCGACCCAAGCGGTGATGGAGGGCTGGTTGAACCTGCGCGTCTCACCGGTGGCAGAATGGGATGCGGTGATCTGCACCTCGCAGTCGGTGCAGGCCAGCGTGCGCTATCAGCTGGATCTGATCGACACGCATCTCAAACGTCAGCTGGATGCCAATCTGCGCCCGCGCCCCATGTTGCCGGTGATCCCCTTGGGCATTCATTGCGACGATTTTGTGCCAGATGCTGCGGCAGGCAAGGCGCTGCGGGCGCGGTTGGGGGCGGGCGAGCCGGATGTGGTCTTCACCACCATCGCCCGGCTTACCCCGCATGAAAAGTTTGACCCCTTACCGATCTATCTGGCCATGCAGGCGGCGCAGAAAAAGCTGGGGGCGGGGCAAAAGCTGCATGTCGCCTTTTGCGGGGTGTTCCGCGAAGAATACTCGCGCAAGGTCTTTGAAGAAGGCGCGCGGCGGTTGATGCCGGATGTGGGCTTTGCGCTTTTGGACGGGGCGAATGCGGCTGAACGCAAGGCAGTCTTGTCTGGGGCAGATGTGTTCATGTTCCTGATCGACAACATACAAGAAACCTTTGGTCTGGCCCCACTTGAGGGGATGGCGGCGGGGCTGCCTTTGCTGGTGTCAGATTGGGATGGGATGAAGGACACGGTGACGCCGGATGTCGGCTTTCGGATCACCAGCCGCACCTTGCCCGGTCCGCATCTTGCGCAAGAGGCGCTGCGCTATCAGGGCGGCTATGACAGCTATGTGCAGTATTGCTCGATCGCTTCTGCGATGACTGAGATTGATATGGGCGAGTTGACAGCACGAATTGTGGATTTGGCGCAGAACCCCGGCTTGCGCCGTAAGATGGGGGCGGCGGGGCAGGCGCGGGCGCGAGCGCTTTATGACTGGTCGCGGATCATTCCACAGATGCAAGATCTGTGGGGCGAGCAGGAGGCGCGGCGCACTGCGGCCGAGGCGCGGCCTGCGCGCTATGCCGCCGATGCCTTGCCGATTGCGCCCTCTCCCACGGGGTTGTTTGGCAGCTATCCCACGGGATTTGCGAGTTTCGCCGAAGTGGCGCTGGTTGCGCGGGATCTGACCGGGCGGCTTGGTCCGGCCGAGACGATGGATCTGCGCGATTATGCCGGGGTCAAGCGGGTCTTCGCACCCAAGGCGCAGGTCTTGGCGGTGTTTCAGGCGATTGAAGGGGCCGGCGCGCAGGGCGCGCGGATCGCGCCGTTGGCCACGGGTTTGGGCGTGCCGCCACATGTGATCGAGCGCATTGCGATGTGGCTTTTGAAATACGATTTCATCCGCCGAATGTGAAAATTGGGAGTTTCACACCCCCACGCGGGTTTGCCAAGGCAAACCCGCGCCCCCCGTGAAGTATTTGGGCCAAGATGAAAAGCAATTTTAGCCAAGTTTGAGGGGAATTTGCCGATCATTCCTTGAAAAAGCGGCTGTCCTTGATCTGATCCCAGGCCCAGACCACCTCTTGCAGCCGCTCCTCATCGCGCCGGTCGCCGCCGTTCATGTCGGGGTGCAGATCCTTGACCAAGGCCTTGTAGGATTTGCGGATGTCTGACTTGGTCCAGGTGTCGCGGGCATCCAGAATCTCAATCGCCTTGCGTTCGGTCGGGGGCAGTTTGCGGGTCGCGGTGGAGACCACTTTGCCGGGGTTTTGCGTGGCCTTTTCGCCCAAAAGCTGCATCGGGTCATTGACGCCAAGCCGCTGCCACGCGCGCCCGTCGTCTTTTTTCGAGAAGGGGCGGGTTTCACGCTCCCACAGCCGGTCTTTTTCCAGAAGCTTCTGGAATTCCTCATCGCTGGCGGTGCCGAAGAAATTCCAGCGCAGATTGTATTCGCGCACATGGTCGCGGCAGAACCAGAAAAATTCGTCCAGATGATCGGGCGACTTTGGCGCGCGGTAGACGCCTTTTTCCTTGCAGTCTGGGAAATCGCAGGCACGTTGTGAGGTTTCAAAGGCGCCAGACATGCCGCCGCGGCGCACGGTCTTGCGCTTTGCCTTGTCGGAGGAAACCCGAAGGTCAAATTCGAACGGGGGTTTTACCATGCGTCTCAGGCCTTTCCGACTCGGGGCCATGAGTTTAGGGATTTGTACGGCAAGGTGAAGGGGGTCCGATGTCTATCGAGAGCGAAATCCGGTCAAGACTGACCGCAGAGTTCCAGCCGGTGCAGCTGGAGGTGGTGAATGACAGCGCCAAGCACGCCGGACATTCGGGCGATGACGGCACGGGTGAGAGCCATTTTGCCGTCTTGATCCGGGCCGAGGCGCTGGCTGGATTGAGCCGCGTCGCGCGGCACCGCGCGGTGCACAAGGCGCTGGGCGATCTGACGACGCGGGTGCATGCTATGGCGATTGACGCGGGCTGATCGCCTTCGCCCACGGCGACGCGCGTCAGGGGCCCTCGACGGAACGCGCGGCGCGCGCCCGAGGAGACGGGATCAGCCGGCCTTGGCCATCAGGCGGTAATGGTGCAGCAAAGGCTCGGTATAGCCCGACGGTTGCTCGCGCCCTTTGAACACCAGATCGCAGGCGGCCTGAAAGGCGATGCCCTGAAAGCCGGGGGCCATCGGTGTGTAGGCCGGATCGCCAGCGTTCTGGCGGTCGACCACGGCGGCCATTTTCTTCATCGCCTCCATCACCCGGGCCTGCGAAACGATGCCGTGATGCATCCAGTTGGCGATGTGCTGAGCGGAAATCCGGCAGGTGGCGCGGTCCTCCATCAGCCCCACATCGTGAATGTCGGGCACTTTGGAGCAGCCCACGCCCTGATCGATCCAGCGCACGACATAGCCCAGGATACCTTGGGCGTTGTTTTCAACCTCGCGCAGCACCTGATCGTCGCTCCAGCGGCGGTAGGTGGCCAAGGGGACTTCCAAAACCGCATCGACATGGGCGCGACGCCCGCCCTTTGCAAGTTTCGCCTGCACCGCCATCACGTCGATCTTGTGGTAGTGCAACGCGTGCAAGGTGGCGGCGGTGGGCGAGGGCACCCAAGCGCAGTTGGCCCCGGCCTTGGGGTGGTCGATCTTTTGTTCCAGCATGGCGGCCATCAGGTCGGGCATGGCCCACATGCCCTTGCCGATCTGGGCGCGGCCTGACAGGCCACATTCCAGCCCGATGTCCACGTTCAGCACCTCATAGGCGCCGATCCAGCCTTTGCGCTTGATAAAATCCTTGCGGCTGAAGGGGCCGGCCTCCATCGAGGTGTGGATCTCGTCCCCGGTGCGGTCAAGAAAGCCGGTGTTGATGAAGGCGACACGAGATTTTGCGGCGCGGATACATTCTTTCAGGTTCACCGAGGTGCGGCGTTCCTCGTCCATGATGCCGAGCTTCACCGTGTGGCGCGGCAGGCCGAGGATCTCTTCGACGCGGTCAAAGGTTTCGGCGGCAAAGGCCACCTCTTCCGGCCCGTGCATTTTCGGTTTTACCACATAGACCGAGCCTTGGGTCGAGTTGCGCAGCCCGTCGGTCTTGCGCAGGTCATGGCAGGCGATCAGCGTGGTCAGCATCGCGTCCATCAGGCCTTCGGGCACTTCAGACCCATCGGGCAGCAAGATGGCCGGGTTGGTCATTAGGTGGCCCACGTTGCGCACCCACAAAAGCGCACGGCCCTTGATGCTCAGCGTTCCACCGTTCGGAGCTGTATAGGTCCGGTCGGGGTTCAGGCGGCGTTCTAGGGGCTTGCCACCTTTGAGGAAGGTCTCGGTCAGATCGCCGCGCATGAGGCCCAGCCAGTTGGCATAGGCCTGCACCTTGTCGGCGGCGTCCACGCAGGCCACGGAATCCTCGCAATCCATGATCGCGGACATCGCGCTTTCGATCTGCACATCGGCCAGCAAAGCCTGATCGCGGCCACCGATGAAATGGGCGCGGTCGAAGACCAGTTCGACGTGGAGCCCGTTGTTTTTCAGCAAGATCGCATCGGGGGCCTTGGGGTTGCCTTTGTAGCCGACGAATTTCGCGGGCTGCACCAGAGGCATGTCATCAACCAAAAGCGCACCGTCCTTGACGATGTAGCGGCGCGCATCGGCGTGAGAGGTGCCGTCGATAGGGAAGGCTTCATCCAGAAACACGCGGGCGCGGGCGATGACGCGTGCACCGCGTCCCCGCTCATAGCCGCCGGGCGGGGGGGCAGAGCCCATGGCATCGGTGCCGTAGAGGCAGTCATACAAACTGCCCCAGCGGGCGTTGGCCGCATTCAGCGCATAGCGCGCGTTGGTGACCGGGACCACCAGTTGCGGCCCCGGCACTGAGGCGATTTCGGGGTCCACGTGGGTGGTATCGATCTGGAAATCAGGGCCCTCGGGAAGAAGATAGCCGATCTCGGTGAGGAAGGCCTTGTAGGCCTCATGATCATGGACCTGCTTCCGGTGGCCGCGATGCCAGGTATCAATGCGGGCCTGCAGATCTTCGCGCTTGGCCAGAAGGGCGCGGTTTTTCGGCGCGAGGTCCGCCAAAAGCCCGGCAAAGCCCGCCCAGAAGGCGGTGGGGTCAACCCCGGTTCCGGGCAGCGCTTGGGTGTTGATGAAGCTGGCCAGCGCGCTGTCGACGTGCAAGCCGTTGATTTGGGTTCGCGCGGTCATGGACCCTCCTGAGGTATACTGCGGAATACAATAGGCTTCACGCCCCTGCGGGGCAAATGAAAGCCGGGTGCCTTTTTCATTTATTTGCAGAAAGCACCTTCCACCGTCGATAGAAAATGGTGTGTGCGATCTCTGCGCTTTAACGGCATGCGGGGTTATGTTACTTAGCCATATGGCTAAGCATGATCCCGATCTTGATCTGATCTTTCAGGCGCTGTCCGACCCGACCCGGCGCGCGATGCTGGCGCGGTTGGGGCAGGGGGCGGTGGCGGTCAGTGCCTTGGCGCAACCCACGGGACTAGCTTTGCCCACCGTGATGCGGCATCTGTCGGTCTTGGAAGCGGCGGGGTTGATTGTGACCGAAAAGGCGGGCCGGGCGCGGATGTGCCGGGCTGAACCTGCCGCTTTGGCCCCTGCTGCCGATTGGCTGGCCGCCCAGAAGGCGCAGTGGAACGGCCGGTTGGATCGGTTAGAGGCCTATGTTCAAACCCTGACAGAGAAAGAGACACACGAATGACCGAGACATTGGACCCCGCCCTTGATCTGGTGCTGGAGCGTGACATCGCCGCCCCGCGCGCGCTGGTCTACAGCTGCTGGACCACGCCCGAGCATCTGATGCAGTGGTTTGTGCCCAAGCCGAACAAGGTGACGGCCTGCCATCTGGACGTGCGCGTCGGCGGGGCCTTTAACACGACCTTCGACGTGGAGGGCACCATTATGGAGAACAACGGCGTTTATCTTGAGGTGATCCCCAACGAAAAGCTGGTGTTTACCGACACCTATACCGTTGGCTGGAAGCCTGCGCCCGAGCCCTTCATGACGGCGATCGTGACCTTTGAGGACGCGGGGCCGGGCCACACCCGCTATCGCGCGGTGGCGCGGCATCGCAGCGCCGAGACGGCCAAGCAGCACGCCGATATGGGCTTTCAGGACGGCTGGGGCACGGTGGCAACGCAGCTTGAGGCCTATGCCCAAAGTCTGATGAAAGGCTGATCCATGACTGACCGCTTTGTCAGGCTGACGTTTGAACGTGCGGTCGCCGCCCCGGTTGAAACGCTTTGGCAGGCGTGGGTCACTCCGGGCGCGCGCGCCCTGTGGTCCGCGCCTTCGCCTGAAGTGACGGTGGACTACCTTTCCCATGCGACCAAGGTGGGTGAGCGGGAAACCTCGCTGTGCAAGGTCGACGGTGAGCCCGTCGTGCAGGTGGACGCGGGCTGGCTCATGCTGCAGCCCAATGCCCGCAGCGTGAATTACGAAGTGGTCTCAGCCGAGGGCAGCACCATGTCTGCCGCACTTGTGACGGCCGACTTTCAGGCGGCCGGCGCAGGCAGCCAGATCACGGTGACGGTGCAACTGTCGTCCCTCGCGCAGGATATGGCCGATGGGTATCGCCACGGCTTTGGCGGCGGGCTGGCAAACCTGTCCGATCTTGCGGCACGCTGCATGACGATCCGGCGCACAATCAAGGCGCCGGTGTCCGCCGTCTGGGGCGCTTGGGTCAATTCTGAAACGCTGCCGCACTGGTGGGGGCCGGACGGCTTTTCCTGCAAGACGCGTCGGATTGACCTGCGCAAGGGGGGCGAATGGGTGTTTGACATGATCGCGCCCGATGGCACGGTCTTTCCGAACCATCACCGCTATGTCCGCATCGAGCCGCAAAAGCGCATCGATTACATGCTCCTCTGGGGTGAGAATGGCCCAAAACATGCCGATGCATGGGTCGAATTTTCTGAGGTTGAGGGCGGAACCGAGGTCACGCTTGGCATGGCCATGGCGACAGCCAAGGAATGGGCCGAGGCCAAGGGCTTTGGGGCCGAGGCGCTGGGCCTGCAAACCCTTGGCAAACTGGCCCGCTTTATCGGGGCAGATTAGAGCCTTCATCCATCTGAGCACAGCCTCGCCGGGATGATTGGCGTCAGTCAGACTGCGCGGGGGGCTGCGCACCCCCCTTTTTCTTGCGGCACGCGTCCGAGCAGTATTTCACCTCGTCCCAGACCTTGGCCCATGCCTTGCGCCAGACCATGGGGCGGCCGCAGGCGGTGCAGGTTTTGACCGGCAGATCGGATTTGCGGCGCATCTTCACAGGTCAAACCTCATTTGCGGATCGGGTTTCGCGCGGGGGCTTGCCGCGCGGCGGGGGCTACGGCTGGCATGGCGGGTGGCGATGGCGGTCGCCTCATCCTTATGGCCGGGAGCGCGGCGGAGCGCCCAGACCGCATCACGCGCGGCCTTTTGGGCTGCGGCCGGATCAATGATCGGTTCAGGATAACGTCGCCCGGCAAGCGATTGAAACCCCGGCCATTTCCACGGTTCTTGTAGAAAGCTGTCCGGCACTGCGGCAAGTTCGGGCAGCCAGCGGCGGGTGAACGCGCCGCTTGGGTCTTGGTCCAGGCCCTGTTTCACGGGGTTGTAAATGCGCGGCGTGTTGATGGCGGTGACGCCCGATTGCATCTGCACCTGTGGCCAGTGGATGCCGGGTTCGTAATCGGTGAACATCCGCGCCAGCACCGGCCCGGTCGCCCGCCAATCCAGCCACAGATGATAAGAGGCGGTGGACATCACCATGGCCCGCATCCGGAAATTGAGCCAGCCGGTGGCGGCCAGATAGCGCATGCAGGCATCCAGAAACGGCAGCCCGGTTTCGCCTGCTGACCATGCCGCAAGGCGCGCCGGATCAGGGGTGCGGGGACGCAGGGATTCAGCGGCGCGCGACAGGCAGGTGGTTTCAATGCTGGGCTGATCTTCCAGCTTTTGCATGAAATGATCGCGCCAAGCGAGACGACTTTGGAAACTGGCCAAGGCACCCGCCCATGGCCCGCCCGGGCGTTCGGCGGCCCGTGCAGCGGTGGCCTGCACCACCTCGCGGACCGACAGCGTGCCAAATGCGAAATGCGGCGACAGGCGCGAGCAGGCGCGCTCACCCGTCAGGGGCGAGGACATGGCGGCCCGGTAAGGCGCGCCGCGATGGGTGAGGAAGCTGTCCAACAGCCGCAGCCCCTCATCCCGACCGCCGCGCTGACGGTGGGGGCAGCGATCTTCGTCCAGCCGCAGGGCGCGGGCGGTGGGGATGGGCCCGGCCTCAACCCCCTCAACCGCGCGCAAGCCCTGAGGCAGACCCAAGACCGGCCCTGCCATGAAGGCATCTCGCCGAGCCTGCCAGCCATCGCGCCGGGGCAGGCGGCGGATCACGCCCGATTGCGGCAGCTCGATCCAATCGATGCCCGCATCCCGCGCCCAAGCTGCCACACGCCGGTCGCGCCGGTAGGACCAAAGATTGCCGGTCTCCTCATGGCTGACAATGCGGGTGATCCCGTGGCGCAGGCAAAGCCGCGACAAAACCTCAACCGCGTCGCCGGTGCGCAGGGCCAAGGTCAGGCCAAGGGCGGCACAGTCCGCGCGCAACACCTCAAGGCTTTCGGCGATAAAGCCCCAGTGCCGGGCTGCGGCATCGCTTTCAGCCCACAGCTCCGGCTCCACGATATAGGTGGGCAGCACGGGGCCAAGAGCCGCCGCATAGATCAGCGCCGGGTGATCGTGCAACCGCAGATCGCGTTTGAGCCAGATGAGAACATTCATGGAACATTTATGTAGCCTGTGCCGCAGATTCGTAAAGCCCCCACCTGCGCTGTGACCACTTGCGCTTGAGCCCCCATCGCCTAGCTTGGGGCCAAAGGAGTGCCCTTCATGTCCGCAAGTCCCGCCGCCGACCCCCGCACGGTTTATCTCGCCGATTACCAGCCCTATCCCTTTGTTCTGGATCAGGTTCAGCTGACCTTTCGGCTGGCCCCGCGGGCCACGCGGGTGCTGGCGCGGCTGTCCTTTGCCCCCAACCCGGCGCGGCCTGGGCGGCATGACTTGCGGCTCCATGGTGAAAAACTGGCGCTGATTTCGGTGGCGACGGGTGGGCGGTCGCTGCACCCTGTCGTGGACAGCGAGGGGCTGACGATTGCCGCCGCCGATCTGCCCGAAGGCGCCTTTGTGCTGGAGACTGAGGTCGAGATCAGTCCCGAAACCAACACCGCGCTGGAGGGGCTTTACATGTCAAAAGGCATGTATTGCACGCAATGCGAGGCGGAAGGCTTCCGCAAAATCACCTATTACCCCGACCGCCCCGATGTGATGGCGCGGTTCTTTGTGCGGGTCGAAGGCGAAATGCCGGTCTTGCTGTCGAACGGCAATCCGGTGGCGCAGGGGCCGGGTTGGGCGGAATGGGACGACCCTTGGCCCAAGCCCGCCTATCTGTTCGCGCTGGTGGCGGGTGAGTTGATGGCCCATCCGGGCCATTTCACCACCGCATCAGGGCGTAAGGTGGATCTCAACATCTGGGTGCGCCCCGGTGATGAGGACCGCTGCGCCTGGGGGATGGAGGCGCTGAAGGCCTCGATGGTCTGGGATGAGCGGGTCTACGGGCGCGAATACGATTTGGACATGTTCAACATCGTGGCCGTTGATGATTTCAACATGGGTGCGATGGAGAACAAGGGGCTGAACATCTTCAACTCCAAGGTGGTGCTCGCCAGCCCCGAAACCGCGACGGATGATGATTTCGCCCGCATCGAGGCGATCATCGCGCATGAGTATTTCCACAATTGGACCGGCAACCGCATCACCTGCCGCGATTGGTTTCAGCTGTGCCTGAAAG
>JACCED011495087.1_pt1 | contig 13253 bp, 12 predicted proteins | sample 7455021 | NCBI WGS metagenome assembly JACCED01 (sample SAMN15323456, study PRJNA562643) | freshwater metagenome | isolation source: river surface water | place: USA:Blue River Watershed | collected 2017-08-19 | reverse complement strand
TCTTTATTATACATTTTTCTTTCAGAAGTAAATCTGATGCTTATTTAAAATATAAATACCAATTTTTAATGGACATGACACCAACAAAACAGATTGAAGATAATCCAATATTTAATTCAAAAACTAAAACATTGTTAGGAATAAATATTCCACAAAGAATATTTATATATATTGGAGAAATTTTTAACACAAATAAACAAGAAGACAATACAAAATTTACTGATTTATTACAATTAGAAAATAAAACTGATTCCGATTATTTAAATAAATTAATTAATTTGGATGAATATAATGAATTTTGTTTTAAACTAGATAAAATTATTGAATATAATATTTTTGATGATCTTAAATTATTATATAGACCTAAAGAAGAAATAAGAAATTATTTTTATAAAAATTATTCTAATTTTAATTTTGTATTATAATAAATATGGATAAAATTAATATAATAAAATATGGTTTAGTAATTGACAAAAAAATATTTGATAATTGTCAACTTTCTTTAATCAACAAAGATATTAGTGAAAATATAAATGGACCTAGTTTAATAAAAGTTCCTGATTTTGTGCCAAATCCATTAGGAAAATATTATTTATATTTTGGACATCATAAAGGTAAATATATTAGAATGGCATATTCTAATAACATAATTGGTCCATATACTTTGTATTCTCCTGGTGTTTTACATTTAAAAGATACTCCAGGTTATGATCATATGGCAAGTCCAGATGTTATTGTAGATGAAGAAAACAAAAGGATAATTCTATATTATCATTGTAAATTTGATAATAGTATTACTCCACAATCTACATTTTATGCATATTCAACTAATGGTTTAGACTTTGTTAGTGAAAATAATAATATTTTACATCCATATTTTAGATATTTTAGATATATGGATTGTGAATATGGAATAGCAATGTATAAACATATTGGATCAATAATTTTAAAAAAAAATAATAACAAATATGAAGAATTTGGACAATTATTACCTAAATCTAGACACACATCAATCTTACTAATCAATTCCAAAATATATATTTTTTATACTATTGTTGGAGATTGTCCTGAACATATTTATTTTTGTCAAATAACAAATTTTGAAAAAAATAATTTGAAAACTTCAGATCCTGTTTCCATTATTAAACCTGAATTTACATTTGAACATAATGATCAAAAACCTATTGTTTCAAAATATGGTCCTGTTTATGAAAAGATTAATCAATTAAGAGATCCATATGTTTTTGTTGACAACAATGAGTTCTATATATTTTATACTGTTTGTGGTGAAAAAGGTATTGCTGTATGTAAAATAGAAAATTTGTTATAAATAATTAAAAAACTTCATCAAACTCATAAACTTTTCATTTAAATATAATTTATTAATTTGGTCTTCAGATAGATCTTTTAAATATCTTCCAGAACCATCATATATATCTTGATTAGATTGATACAATCTTAATAAATTATGATCTCGATTATTAATATTTTTTTCATATATTGATTCTGGTAAAATTATTTTTTCTTTTTTATAATTTAAAATATTTTCATCATATTCTTCTCCAATAAAATCACATATATTTTTAATTTCAAATTGAGTATTAGATACGAAATTTTCATATTTAATTATATGAAAATTTTTAGATTTGTTTAGATTATTTGATAAATTATTTGATAAATTATTTGATAAATTAATTGATAAATTATAATATTTAATCCATTCAAAATTATCATCAATCCAACGATTTATACTTTTATCAAAATCACCATATCTTTTAAGTAAACTTGCTACAACATCTCTACCATCCCTAATCATTATTATAATTTTAGGATTTGAAACTAAATTATATATACGAGATAAATGATATACATGAGTTGGAGTTTTTTCACAAATCCATTTTTTATTTAAACTTTTTTTCATATTATCTAATTGAACCAATTTTTTTATGACAACCAAGTCATCAAATTTATTAAAAAAACCCGTTTCATAATCAAGTCCGTAAACATTTTTATGATTACTAATAATTTTATTTAAAATTGTTGTCCCAGAATGTCCACAACCTACAATAAATATTACATTTTCAATATTCATTAAACAAAATATATTTTATAATTATAAATTAAATGGAAAATAAAAAAAAAATTTATATATCTTTAACATCGATATTTCAAAATCAAACTATATTATTAGAAACATTAAAATCAATTGGAAATCAAACTTTAAAACCAGATAAAATTTATTTATATTTATCAGAGGATCCTTTTTTGCTAGATTTAGGATTTAAAGATAAAATTATTACAAATTCAGAATTAAATAATTTTGTTAATGATTTGGATAATTTAATTGAGTTAAATTGGGTTGAAAATACTGGTCCATATCGTAAATTATTACCTTTATTAAAAGACAAATTTAATGAAGATTGTTTAATAATAACAATAGATGATGATACAGTTTATAATAATGAATTAATATACAATTTATATTTGGATTATATTAAATATAATTGTGTTATTAATTATAGAGGATTTACTCCACAAGCAACTAATCTTTTTAATTTTAATTATAATAGGAGATCAAAAACTATAGACAAATATATATATAATTTTCCAACTGGTAAAGGTGGTATTTTGTACCATCCTTCTTTTTTTCACAAAACTGATCAATTAATTTTTAACAAATCTATTTATTTAGAACATATACCAACTGCTGATGATATTTGGTTTTATTTAGTTAGAATATGTAATGGGTTTGAATGCTATATAAAAGAATATCCATATATGATGAAAAATAATACAAATGAATTTGGTCTTTTTGTAAATTTTAATCAAGAAAAAAATACAAAAAATTTTTTAAATGCATTTAATGAATTAAAAAAATATGGATATAATTTATAATTTAATTATTTTACTATTTAATGTTTATAACTAATTTTAATCAAAAAAAAAATTTAATTTTAACTTTATCATTAGGTTTAACACGTAATTTTATTGATAGTACAAAAAATAATCTTAAAAGATATGCTGACAAAACTAATTCAGATTTTGTTATCATAACCGATGATTCTGATGTTATTAATGATTTTAATAATCAATTTAATTTTGATATAAAAGTTGGAAGAAAAAATGGAAAGGCTTATGTTCTTAAAATATATTTAATTTATAAATATTTGGAAATTTATGATAAAGTCCTATGGCTAGATGATACTTGTTTAATCAAAGTTGATACTGAAAATTTATTTGATATTACCAATAATTTTGATATTGCTGGCTATAATGAGGGAATAAATATTGATTTAAAATCTTGGAAGTATGATAAAAATTTTATAAAACAAAAAATGAATTTTATTTTGGATACAACCAAATATATAAATTCTGGAGTTGTTATTTATAACAAAACTATTCGAGACCATTTTTCTCCACAAAATATTATTAAACATATTGTGTTATTAGAATCTGCTTATCCTCATCAAGCTTTTTTAAATTATTTAATTCAAAAATATAATCTTTCTTTATATTTATTAGATGAATCTTATAACACTATGTTTTTAAATACAGGATATAATTTAGATGAAAAAAAAATATTACCTGAACAAATTAATTTAGATAACATTATTATAGAAAAAAATAAAATTTTTCACATAACCGGGTTCTATACTAATAGATTTGATCTTTTAGTTAAATTAAATGAAATTTTTATAAATTACAATCTATAAATATATAGTTAATTTATAGATGATTAAAAATATTTGTAACGAAAAAAATATTGTTTTTATACATATACCTAAAACTGGAGGTACTACTATTGAACATATATTTTTTAATAGAAATAGTTCATCAGAACATAAAGATATTACTTTTTACCAAGATTATTTTGATTATTATGTTTTTTCATTTGTTAGAAATCCATATGCTAGAATAATTTCTATTTATAATTACTATATAAATGGAGGCAATAAAACAAAGTCTGACATAAATAAACTTAGAAAAGATTTGGACATTAATGATTTTTTAGATGAATATAATGAGAATAATTTGTCTTTTTTGAAAACTCAATATTCTTATTTACAAGATTCTAAATATATTGACTTTGTTGGTAGGTTCGAAAATTTTTCTAGAGATTTACAATTAGTCTGTGATAAATTTAATATTAAATATATAGACATAAACAAAAGAAAAACAGACTATACTAATAATTATTTAATTACTCCAAAGTTTATAGATATGATATCTAATATATATCATATTGATTTTGTTAAGTATAATTATAAAAAAATTAATATTGATAAATCTATTACCTTAAGTGAACTTTTAGATATGATCTAATTAATTTATATATAATAAAGTAAAAAAAATTGAAATTTGAAGTGTTTGGAGGCCAATCATAAGAGTAAGAGTGCTGGAATTCCCGAGCGGTCAAAGGGGATGGACTTAAGTTCCATTGCGTCAGCTTCGTGGGTTCGAATCCCACTTCCAGCACCAACCATAATGTAGAAGTGACCTTTAGCATCAAATGCACGGTATTGTGGATAAGTAGTTCTTAGTATTAAGCTACAGTTATTTTTCTAAGAACGAAACTAACTACTTCTAAAACTTAACATCTTTTACATCTATATCATTTTTATATAAATAACTTAATAATATCTTATTATATACTTATTTTTATTCTGTTATTTATATATAAATGAATACATATTATCACAAATATCTTAAATATAAAAAAAAATATTTGGAACTTAAAAAACAAAAAGGGGGAGGGAGACTTGTTCAAATTCATTCTTTAATACCTGATATCACTTTGGAACCTGTTGATTTAAGTTCAGATGATGATATTTATGTTTTGAAACAACAAATTCTTCAACAATTACGTAGAACTGGTGGGGAATCAACTGAACCAACTGCTGTACAATCAATTGATTATGATGATTTCGAAGTTGTTCAACGTATAGATGATAGGTGTACAGGAAGAGTAATCCAATCAATAAATCCTGAAATCAGCAAAGTTTGTGTTAGAATGAGTCAAAGAGCTGATCCAAAAAAATTTGTACCTTCAAGATTGACATCAGGTTTAAGATTCGCTCCAGATACAATTTTAGTAAATAAGACTGGTACTTTTAATTTTTCAAACTGTAAATTTTCAGGTGTAATTGAAGAAGGCAGAGTTAACAAAATTAATGGTTTATTTATAGTTAAAGGTCATGGTTTATATACTACAAGTGATGGTTCTGTTGTAGAAGGTACTTTTATAAATGACAAAATTGAAGGACAAGTTACAATAAGGAAAACAAATGGAGACGTAATAGAAGGATTATTTAGAGACAATCAATTAAATGGTCCAGGTAGAATTACTAGAGCAAGTGGAGAAATTTTAGAAGGAGATTTTGTATCTAATAATATAGTTTCAGGAACAATAATTAAACCAAATGGTGATAGATTTGAAGGACATTTTGTTAATAAAAAATTAAAAGGATCGAGGTGTAGAGTTATATTATCAGATGGTACAGTTAAAACAGGAGAATTTGACGATAACAAATTAGTTTCGGGGAAAATCATTTATTCAAATGGTAATGAAGATTCTGGAGAATTTGTTGATGAATTACTTAATGGTGTTGGTACCAAAATAGTCAGAACCTCACCTGAATCTGAACCTATAACATATTATGGTGAGTTTGCTTTAGGAGAACTAAATGGATTGGCTAAAATTACTTATCCTGATGGAAGAATTGAAGAAGGCGAATATTCAAATGGAACATTTATTAGACCATCATATAAAACTGAAATAACTTTACATATGAGGAATGATATTAACAGTAAGAATTTAATTGAGAACATTAAAGGCTATGATATATTCAAAAATATTTAATCCAATATAAAAATTGATAAATCAATATATTTGTTATATTTATAATTTAACATTTGATATAACTAATGGAACAAAAAATTTCGTATATTAACGAAAAATTACAAACTGAATCTAAATCAATAATTAAATCTGATTCATATATCCAATTTTTTACCAGTTTGAAAGATTATTCAATTGAAGAACGTTTTCAACAAATGGCTATAGTCTCAGTTAAAGGAAACGAATTAGGATATGATTCAACAACTATTTCTAATTGTAAAATACATTTGAAAAGTAAAGCGTTTTCAGGAATTACTGGAGATATTACTGAAAAAAATATAAATTATATATATGATTTACTTGTTACCAATTCATAAATAAAATAAATTGATAAATTAACAATTTGTTTACAAAAAAATTTATATACTAATATTTAATATTGTATAATTTAAAATCATATTGTGAATCAGTAAACTTTTCTTTAACATCTTCCAAATTTGAAAGCATATCATCTATCATTATTATTGTTGATATATTAGGATAGTTTTCTCTAACTATTTTTTTAAGCTCATCGCCTTTATTTTCATTAAAATATATTTGATCAAAATTAAGATTTACTGATTCTAAATGTCTACAAGTTAATTCTCGCAAATTTTCATCTCGAGCTGTTAACAAAATTATTTGACAATTTGATTCTGTTAATCTAGTTATAAAATTGTGAACTTGATCATCAACCAATTCAGGATCACAAGTATTCATTATTTTGATTAAATCTGCATTAGCCATTGATTCTGCTAATTTTTCATCTCGGGTCCTTACCATATATCTTTTAACTTTGTTTTTCCACCATTTCAAATCTATCCCATCAAATTTAATTAAAGTATCATCAATATCAAATACTACCAAACTATTTGGTATGATTTCGATTTGGTCAAATGAATTTATTTGAGTAATCATTTTGATTAGTTTTTGTATATACTTTAATTATAGGTATATTCTTTCTAAATCATTTTTTCTTATTTTTTTATTAAATAAAAAAATTGATAATAATGGTTTCTGGAATGACTTCTAATGATAATTACCCCTAATACTAACAAATGGAACAAAATCCAAGAAACCAGCCAACCTCAAACAAACCAAACCCAACACCAATTCAACTTACCAACCCACCCATGTCTGATCCCTGTTTCCAAGTATCCAGGTCTGATGTAATTATTACCAAAGCTGATCAGGTTAGTATCTTCACAAACAGTGACCAAGATCAACCCAAAATATTTAAATGTTATTACATAGAAACCAGGGTATATTGGGTCGATTGTGGTGATCATGCCGATAAAGAAACAGAAGATTTTAAGTGGGAGGTGTACTTTTCTCCTGAAGAATTAATGAAATACTGGGTCGATTATACCACAGGAATAAAGTTGGACCGTCACGAAAATCATGACCAAATCATGGTTGCAGGCAAGTTCTACAAGGACCTATGGGATGCCCGGGTTGAACAACTGATCCAGGACAAAATGAATGCACTTCGTGAGCACAAAATCAGAGTCTGGAAGCGAGAACAAGAACACCAGGCCAGATTGGCTCGTGAACAGACAAAGCAACCTGAATACCGGGAAAAGTTAACCCTGATAGCCAGAAAACTTCAGGAAATTATTGACACGATCCAAAATAGAAACTCAACTGGGTCTGATGGATTTGCCGGATCGGTCGGATTTACCGAATTCAAGCGTGTACATGACCAGGGTTCCGACATGATCAACTCGGTTATCTCACAGATTGAGGATAAGTGCAAACAAATCAAGCAGCAAAAGTCGTACCTTGTTCAAATTCGCCAACACATCGAATCGGTGTACGTGAACAGCTACAGAAGTGATCTTGAACTTTCTAGACAGATTGCTAGGGACCAGACAAAGGTCCAGGAGCTTGACCAAATGCTTAAACAGCTCAACGAATTTGACGGACTTGTTAAAAATCAAAGACATTCCCACCAGTCTCTGCTACTCAAGCCTGAACAAATCCTGAGTCATCACAACAAGATGTTGCGTAAAATTCAAAACGCGGCATCAGCTTATATTACAGATGAAACTTACAGAATCTGGATCCAATACTCTAAGGAACTTGACAACCTGGACAATTGGAGAAAGTTTGGTTGGGATCAGTACGACATCACTGAAATTAACACTCTGGGTTCAAACCCACTGTTGACCCAACCTATTCCAGACCTGGAACAGTACATGCAGGAGACAAAAGCACAAATTGATGCTAAATCGTACAGAATCTCTTTTGAGGGAAGGACTCGACGACTAGGCGCGTTCTTAACCGGATTATTTATTTAAAAAACAATTTGTATAATAAAAACAAATTGTATAATAAAAAATTATTATTAAGATTTAGAAAATAAAACTTAGCAAATTATTTATAAATAAATTTAATTTCTAAAACAGTTTATTCTCATATTTTTCATAAAATCTATACTGAAAATCTTTAAAAACTTTAGAAATATTTACATTATCATGAATCGCGTTTTTAAGAATAATATCTTTATTATAATTGTTAATTAACATTTGTGCATATTTGTATTTGATTAAATATTTTAGTGTTGGAATATCATCTTTATTTTCAATTAAATCAGATGCAATTTTTTTAATTTGGTCATTTGGAGATATACTAATCCTACGGATTTGTACATATTGATTAGTTATTATTTTTGATAAAATTTTTGATCTTGATAACATTTTTTATATATATTATAATAATTAATTAAGTATTTTTAAATTTATTCAATTTTTTTGATATTTAATAAATGAATAAAAACATATTTTGAATTAGGTCAATTTAGAGTGGAATAAAAAAACGATTATCTGTTAATGCTTTAGCACTTGCAGTTGCAAAATCTTGAGTAGGAGTTGAAGCTGTTTTTTTTACTAACTTTGATTCTACTATATCTAATCTTGTACTAAGAGGTTCAGTTAAATCAGTTCTTGTAGTGACTCTTCCTGATTCACTAACAAATAGTGGAGTTCTGTAAGGATCAATTGGATTTTCAGAAACTGAATGAAGTGAGCCTGTCGCACCATATCTTTCATTATCCAAATATGTTCTATGTCCTCTTATAGAAATATGTAGTGTTGTATGCATTCGATTTGGTCCAAGAGTTTGCCAAATTATCATACGTTTTCCTTCGGAAATACCTGGTCTTTCAACTGCTTCTACAACTATATTTGTAAATTCTCCTCCTTTAGTTCTTAATTCTCTTTGTATACTTTCCGCTACATCATTTATTTTGTTTGTGTCTACTTGAAAACTTGTCCCTCGTGGTGTTGTCGGTAATTCTCTTTTTGCAGGTGATCTAGTACGAACTGATCTTATTTGTGCACGTGATATCGGTGTTGAAGATTTAGCTGGAGCTGCAGCAGCTGCAGAAGCACTATCTGGTGCTCTGCCTCTTTCGGTTGATTTATTACCCATATTATATCTACTTAGAAGTTGTTCTGCGGCTGTTAATCGTTTTGCTGGTGGTTTTAATAATACTAATTGTGCTACTGGTACTGGTCCAGTTAGTTCTTCTGGTGCTTCTGAAACTGCTGCTGATGCTGCTGATGCTGCTGATGCTGCTGCTGATGCTGCTGATGGTGCAGGTGATATATGTGTTGATGATGTGCGTGATCGAACTAGTGCTTCTAGTGCTTCACGTGCTTCTAGTGCTTCACGTGCTTCTTGCACTTCACGTGCTACTCGTTCTGCTTGTGCTGCACGTGCTGCTCGTTGTTCTGCTTGTGCTCGTTTTCTTCTTTCTTTATTACTTAGTCCTAATTCAGGATGATCTTTACCATTACCACACATTTGTTTTAATCTTTGTTTAAGTTCCAAATATTTATTTTTATATTTTAAATATTTGTTTTTATATTGTAAATCATCCATTTATATAAATATTATTACATTTTATTTTTTTAATATATTAATTACCTATCTAATATAGTTACCTTATTTACAAAAATTTTATTATAATTGATAAAAAATAAATAATTAATAAATCCTAAACATTTTTATATAAATTAAAAATATATAATGAAAGATATTCGTTTACCTCAACCAAAATTATTGGATTTTACAAAATTATCTACCAGTGATAATGTAGAAATACATATTGAAAATACTTTACACAAATTCTCTTCAAATTCAGATGAAAGTGGTGAAGACAATAGATATCAGCCTATTTTTGGTTCAGTTGTTTTAATCAATGGTAAAGTTTTTTCAAATTCATCATATGGCTTACCTTTTATTAGATTTGAAAAAAATTCTGAACCTAAAATTACCTACAAAAATAAAACATTATTTACTTTCAATGTACATTATCATGGACTTAATACTGTTGGATCAGTTGATGGAACAAGTATGGAGGTTGTTTTTGGTAAAAGTACTCAATTAGGACCAAAAGTTACATTTCAATTTCCTAAAATTACAAACAATCAGTCAATGTTATGGTATCATAATCATAATATGTTTATTTCAATGGAACTTATTTATAGTGGAGCTGTTGGTTTATTGCAAATTGTCGACGAACCTACCAAATGGTTATCTGAAAAATTTAAATATGGAGATAATCATATTATGATGTTTGCTGCAGATATTGATTTAACCGAAAAAGGTACACAAACAAATTTAAATTTGAGTGTTGATCAAAATAGATCAGCATTTACAATAATAAATGGTGTTTCAGTAGTTAATTGGTATACTAAAAAAAATTCACCATATGTTGACACCTTATATCATAAAACAACAAATAATTTGGTCAAAATAGACTTGTTAAATGCCAGTTTGAATTGGAGAGTTTATCATATTGGTGTGTGTGATGAAGATAAAAATATTAAATCATTTAATTTAATACAATGTGATTCTGGTTTAATTAATCCACAAAAACTTAAAATGGCATATGTTCCTGTAGCTAGTCGTATTAGTTTGTTGGTTGATCTATCTAAATTTAAAAATAATGTTGCATATGTGTTTTTTTATGATTATGATTTGACAGAAATATTTGATTCTGTTCAAGCTAATCCAGATTATCCAAATGATCCTGTATTATTAGGCACTATACCTGATTTTAAATTAAGAAATCAATCGACATATCCTACACCAATTCCTGATCCTAATGATGTCAATCAACAAGATAATCCAACCAATCTTAATTATCCTGTTGTAAACCAAATTAAACAAATCAATCAAATTTTAGAAAATGGTACTATTGTGAAACCATGTGTTGACAACATCAAACCCTTTTTAAAAATAATTTATACTAAGGAAAATAATAATTACAATGATGACTGTATTATTAACAAAATACAAAGTATATTCGAAAATAATCATAAATTTAATGGTTATAAAAATGAAAATAAACATGAATATGAATATAAACTTGATAATGTATTAGAATTAATTAAAAAAACTGTTTTTGGAGAAAAAAACTTTAAAAAATATAATGAAATCATTTCTAAACCATATTTTGAATATGATAATTTTACCAATTATATAAGTTTACTTAATCAAAAATATTTTTACAATATACCTAAAATTGATTTAACAGTTCCAAAAAGAAACTTTTTGTTATTTCCCGAAACAAATACAAATGCGATAGCTTCTGGTAATTCAAATGGTGTTACTGAATATATTGATTCTGCAAATAGAATTATGGTTGATTTATGGAATTCTAATGAATTAGATCTTAATTATGCGATTGATCAATATAATTTGAATCCAAATAATTTCAAACCCATCACATTACCTTCCTCTAAATTTAAAATTTATAAAACAAATGATAAATATTCTAATACTGCTATGATTTCAAATGACACAATTGAAATAGAATTTTTTGAAAACCCTATTTCTTATGGTGATAAAACTACAATCCCAATTACTAAAATTAAGGTCATATTTCCACCAACTGATTTTATAAATTTACAACAATGGATAGATTTAATTAATAAAACATTTGAAAGTACTTTGGTTTCAGGACTTGGATCTTATCAAAAATTAAGTGAAATATTGGTTTCTGATTGGTCTTTTTTTCCTTATCAATATCCTTATATGTATAATAAAAACATTTGTATAAAATCTGCAATTATTAAAACTCAAAATAATTCATCATATTATATTAGAATATTAGGAAGATGGCCTATTTTACAATTCTTTGGTAAATCGTTAACAGGATCTGTTATTGATAATGATTCTGCTAAAAAAAATATTATTCCAAATACTAAAAATCAATTTCATTTGGATATAACAAAAAATCCATCTCAATATATTAAATGTGACGAATATGGTATTTATGGAATATATGATGCAGATATACAAGTATTCTTTCCAGCTTATGCTACAACCGATGGATCAATCCAATTACCAATAGCTTGTATGAAAAGAAATGGTGAATTGATTATTAATCCAAATTACACTTTTAAGGGATTTTACGATGGTTATCTTAATGATAATCTAAATTCTTTTTCAGTTAAATTAAAATCTACTGAATTATGGTTATACAATAATGGTGATAATGCTGATAATCATCCTATACACTTTCATTTAACATCTGGTTATGCTGTTCCCGAATTAGTTTATAACTCACCAAATTTATTATCAATAGATAGAAAATCCAATCCATTAATTTATTCTCGAGATATTTATCAAGTTGGTCCTCAACAAACAATTGGGTTTTATTTAACTTGGCCTAATTATCCATCAAATATAAAAACATCATCACCCAATATCACTGGAGTTGGTGGTGTAATTCATTGTCATTTTTTACCTCATAATGATTCAAATAGTATGATTATTCAATATTACATTGATCCTTAAATTTATAAGTTTTGAAAACGATATCCCATAGATTAAATCTTTTTGAATAGTTACAATTATTTATTTTGTGATGTAAATCATGATCTTCTGTATGTAATTCGATTCCTAAAAATCTTGGTAATTGTATCAATTGAGGAAAACTAGATGCTTTAGCTTCTTTTCCAGTATGACCAGCTATTTCTATAAATATCTTGTAAATATTTATCACATTATACATAAAAAAAGATATTTTTGGCAATATCATTAGGGTTAGAAGCTGTGGAATTGAATTTGATAAAATTAAATCTATTGGATGATGATAATAAGTCACTATTGTAATAGGATGACTATATGTATGATGTATCCTGTGTATATATCTATATAAAAATTTGTTTTCATGTTCAATTCTATGTACCAAATAATGAAATAAATCAAATATTATCTCAAAACCAAATGAAACCGGAATAAAATAAATTAGGTCCTTTATTTTATTTGTTTCATTAAAAATATAAAAATTATATATGAAAATATATGTTATAGTATCAACAAATGTAGTTGTTAAGAAAAAAATAAATAAACCAAAATA
>JACCED010691088.1_pt1 | contig 13265 bp, 13 predicted proteins | sample 7455021 | NCBI WGS metagenome assembly JACCED01 (sample SAMN15323456, study PRJNA562643) | freshwater metagenome | isolation source: river surface water | place: USA:Blue River Watershed | collected 2017-08-19 | reverse complement strand
GAGCCAGCGGGGTTGTTGCCCTCGAGCTTGCCCAGCACCACATTGCCGCGCTGCCGATGGCCCTCGACGCCGATTCGCTGCAGCGCCACCAAGGGCGTGCGACCGACGGCGTCTTCGATCGTGGGGTACTTCATCCCGACACTGTGCCATAATTTTTGAGTTCGCTCTCCTTAGCCCGAGTGGTGAAATTGGTAGACGCAGGGGACTCAAAATCCCCCGCCGCAAGGCGTGCCGGTTCGATTCCGGCCTCGGGCACCACAGGCGTGAGCAGGGTTCCACCAGCTCCGCTGGGTTCATCTGACAGGCGTGTAGGAGCAGGTCGCTTGATCGGTCCGTGCACCGCGCACTTCGGAACCATCATTCGGACCCGGTCACCCACGGGGCATCTTCGCTTTCAGTCGGCACCTGTGCAGTCCCTGCCCCCGAGCTCACATGAACAATATCTCCCACCAAGCCGCACATCCGAGCGCCTTGTTCCAGTCCGAGCAAGCCGGGCACACGCCAAGGTCCCTTTGCGCGGGTGACCTGATCGTCTTTGATGGCGAAGCACTGCGCGTGGTCTCCGGCGGCTCCATGCAATTGCCTATCGGGCTGGTGGAGGTGGCGCATATGCAGCGCTCAGACGCCAACACCGCGCACGCCCACACCTCAGCCATTCGCACCTCGGCTGGCGTCCTGGCTGGCGTCCTGGATGGCGCCCTGGATGGTGCAGCAGCGCAGACAGCTGAATTACCGCACCAAGGTGCGGCTGCCGAAATCGGCCTGCCGCCTGGCTTGGCACGCAAGCTGGCCGAGTACATGGGAGCCGTCCAGGGGCAGCCCTACCAGCTGGACACAACCCAGGTCGAGCTGATCGAGGGGTCTCGCAAAGCCCTCGAGACCTTCCAAGAAGCCGACCGGTTCATGGCCAAGCTCCGGGGCTGAACCCAAGCCCTGGGCCCCAGGCCCTTGCCGGGTCTCTCTTCGGTACCCATTCGCGCTCTCTTCGCGCTCTCTTCGCTTTCTCTTCGCTCTCGCTTCGCGCAACCCTACGCGCCCCTTCCACGCAGAGCACTCCACTGGCCGCGCCAACGGAGCTGCCACACACCTCAGCGCGGCAAAGCCTGCGCCTTCAATCCAGACTAAATTGAATACCTATTGACTAAATAATTACTTTGATGCACCGTTGGGCCTGAATTAACACTTTGGAGTTGATGTGAACGCCCGACCCCATCTTTCTTCTACACCGCAAGCCGCCGCCTCTCTCGGCCTGACCACGGTAGCGGCTTCAGGTCCGGGCACGGCCGCCTTCCTCCTCAGCGCAGAGGACAAGCCCGCACCCGCCAGCTTTCGCGCCTCGGACGAGGCCATTTTCCGCAAGCTCGTCCAAGACCACCGTCATCGGCTCTACCGTTTCGTCGTCAAGCACATTGGCTGGAGCAGTGACGCCGAAGACATCACCCAACAGGCCTTCGTCGAAGCGGCACACAGCTTCGCCACCTTCAAGGGCGAGTCGGAGCTCTCCACGTGGCTCTACGGTATCGCGATGAACCTGGTGCGCAATTACCTCTCCCGCGCCCCCCACCGCCGCTACACCTTCGAGGACGACGAGGTTCTGAACGAAACCGCCTCGCACAACCCCGACCCCAGCCGACAACTCCAAAACACCCAGGCGGTGCGCGCGCTGCAAGCGGCGCTCGACGACCTGCCGCCCGAAATGCGTGATGTGCTGCTGCTGGTTGCCTATGAGGAGCTGAGCTATGAAGACGCGGCCATCATGATGTCCATCCCGGTGGGCACCGTCCGCAGCCGCGTCTCTCGCGCCCGCGCCACGCTGCGCAAACGGCTGGCAGGGCAGCACATCGACTTCCCCGAATGACCTGAGTGAGCGGCAGCCGCCTGGCCCCTACCGGTTGGGGCCACGAGCGGGCACCCGCGAGGATGAAGCGGCCGCGGCGCCGGCTCCGGCTGCTGAGGGTGCAGCGCTCGGGGCAGAGTTCAGAGAAGGGATAGCAGCAGGGGTAGCAGCAGCGTTGGGTGCAGGGGTCGGGGCAAACACCGCACCCGGTACAGCAGATGGCGGCGCCATGCCCAGGCCCACCAGCCGGGGCCGGATCAGGAACAGGCGCTCCCGCTTCTGGGAGGTCACCGAGCGAGTCGAGAACAAGGGGCCCACCACCGGCAGGTTGCCGAGCAAAGGCACCTTCTGCACCGCGTTGATGGCCTGGTCGGTGCTGTAGCCGGCGATGAGCAGACTCTCGGTATGGCGCACGATGGCCTGGGTGCTCACCGTGCTGCGACGCACAGTCGGCAGGGTGTCGATCTGCCGATCCTGAATCTGCCCATCTTCAATGTCGATGGCCATCTGAATGGCGGCCAGTTCCCCCTCGATCAGCCGGGGCGTCACCCGCAGACTGGTGCCGGCAGTCACCGGCGAGACGCTGCCGAAACGTTCACCCATCACCCGGATATAGAAGGTCTCGGAGAGGTCCAGCAAGGCACCCAGGTTGTCCAGGGTGAGCACTGAGGGCCGGCTTTGAATGCGGGCATCGCCCTGCGTCTCGAGAAGCCGCACCTGGGCCAGCAGCCGGCTGCCGGCGGCTGCCGAGAGCGTGCTAGCGCCGCCCGCGAGCGAAAAGCCGAAGGTGCCCTGCCCCGGCTGTGCGGAGGTCGCACCATAGCCCAGGGCGAAGTTGTCGCCGCTGATCGCCCAATTGATGCCCAGCTCACGCACCCGCTCGCTGTTGATGTCGATGATCAGCGCCTCGATCTCGATCAGGGGAGTGGGAACATCCAGCTGCGCGATCAGACGCTCGTACAGCGCCATACGCTCGGGCATGTCCTGGATGATGAGCGCGTTCAGCCGCGGGTCGGTCTGAATGGAGGGGGCGCGTGCCTGGGCGTCTCCACCCACCTGAAGCGAGGAAGTCGGGGTGCTCGCCGGGCTGGCCAGGGGCACGCCAGGCGGCCGGGTGGCAAATGCAGCAGCGCTGTCCGATGGCCTTGCCGGGCCAGCGGTACCACGGGTATCCGGAGCGTCTGAAGAAGACTTGGGGTCGCCCGCCTGCGGGACCGAAGGCAGCACCGGCACTGAGGGCAGCGGTGTCAATCCGGACGGCGCAGCCGGGCCGCCGGCCTCCCCGCTGGCCTGCGGTGCGCCAGCCAATGCGCCACCGCCGAGCATGAGACTGCGCAGCACGCCTGCCAGCCCGGGCTGCACCAAGCGGCGCTCGCCCTGCTGAATCACCCGGTCGTCGGCCGATGCATACCGCAAGCGATAGACATTGACCTGCTGGGCCGTGCTCACCGTAGGCATCTGGCGCAAGGCGCTCTCCACCCGCGTCACGTAGCCGGGCGGTCCGGAGACCAGCACCAGCTTCTGGGACGGGATCTCGGTCCAGCCGAAACGCGGGTCGACGACGCCGAGCTCCTGCAGCATCTGCCGCACCGGCCCCAGGCCGGCCGGCAAGGGCAAGGCCCGCACCTGCTGGTCGGCGCTGCGTCCCACATGCAGGGTGCCGCCATCGACATACCAGGAAAAACCGTACACCGAGCCCAGGCGCGTGAGGAACTCGCCCGGGTTGCTGGCACTGAAGCGGCCATTGACCGTGCCTGCGAGCCCGGGCGCCAGGTCGAGGGCCAGCGAAAAATTGGTGGCGAACTCGGACAGCACAGCCGTGAGGCGCGCCTCGGCCGCAAAGTAGGTGTAGGGCGCGTCCGGCCAGGGTGGCGCTGCACCGCGCGCACCGCTGCCCGACGCCAAGCCGAGCCAGCCGCCGGCCTTGGTGGGAGTGCTCGCCGCAGCGGAGGCACCCCTGGCAGCGCCGCCGCCGGAGGCGCCAGGGCCACCGCTGACAGCCTGGATGTCACGGCCGACGACAGATCCACCACTGGCGGTGACGGGCGCCGTGACAGCCCCTGCACCGCCCGCTGAATTGGATGTGGGCTCAGGTACCGGCGCGGGTGGCAGGGTCTGCGCCACGGCCAGCGCAGAAGTAGCAGCCCAGGCGATTGCCAAGACACTGACCGAGATCGTTCGCGAGACCGCTGTCGTGGTCGTGAACGCCTTCGTCACCGTCATCCTGACCGAAACAATCCCCGAGACCTTTGCTGAGCCAAAGACCGAGCGGACCCATCTGGCGGATGCACTGGCCAAGCCCCAGGCCAACACCCGACAAGGCAGGGAATCCAGCGCAGCGACACGCACAGGCCGCACGGGCCGCACAGGCCGCACGAGCCCGACAGGCCCCATAGGAAGCGCTGGACGCGCTGGACGCCTTGGACGCGCAGAGGTCACAGAAGGTGCCTGCCTCATCCGCGCGACAGCGTGGTCTGACGCCGCGCCGCCTCCATGCGAGCGCTGCCCGTCCAGAAGGACAGCATGTTGACGAAGTCACCCAGCGCCGACTCCAGCTTGAACAAACTGGCGTCGGCGGCAACCTGCTGGTGCAGCAACAGCCGCCCCGCCTCCTCATCGAGCGCCAGCCCGCTCTCGTGATCGCGCATCACCCCGGTTGCATAGCCGGCCAATGCCACCAGCAGTTCCTCACGCGCAGGGCCGTTGCGATCGGCGATATCGAGCACCGCCGCCGACAGCAGCAACCGGCCGTCACTCAGGGGACGCACCTGCACCCGCCAGCGGCCATCAAAGCTCAGCCCTAACCGACCGTCGGGCAGCACCGAGCCCGGTGCCACCTGGTGCGCCACCATATAGGCGCGGAGCAGGGCCGGTACCGCATTGGCTGTGGCAACTGCGCTGGCCTGGCGGCTGGGAGAACGGTCATTCATTGCGGCACCTCACCTTCCTCGCCTTGGGCGGCGCGGACCAGCCGCAGGACCTCCGCCACTGGCGCAATCAGTTCTTCGGGAATGTAGGCATCGACCTCGGCGGTCTCGAGCAGTGCCCAGGCCAGGGGAACGTTTTCCATCACCGGCACGCCGGCCTCACGCGCGGCGTGCACCATGCGGCGCGCCTGCGCCTCACGCCCCTTCCCAGTCACCACCGGCAAGGGGGTGGACTCTTCCCTGTAGACGATGGCAATCGCCACGTGGACCGGGTTGGTGACCAGCACCGAGGCCTCCCGGGCACGGTTCACCGGCTCCTCGTTGAGCATCTCCAGGTGGCGCTGCTTGCGCTCGCCCTTGATGTGCGGGTCGCCCTCGCTCTCCTTGAACTCCTGCTCGATCTCATGCTTGCTCATCTTGAGTTGCTGCGCATGGTGATGGCGCTGCCAGAAGAAGTCGATGGCGGCGATCAGCCCGAAGCCAATGGACACCTTGAGAATCAATGACGTGAGCATCGCACCCATCGCCAGGGCCACGCCCACCAGACCGGAACGGGGGAGTGTGATCAGGCCAGGCAGAGCCGCTGCCACCACCATGTAGACGATGCCTGAGAGCAGCCCGATCTTGGCGCAGGACTTGAGAAATTCGACCAGCGTCCTCATTGAGAACATGTTCTTGACATTGGTCGCAACATTGAGTTTGGAGCCGACGCGGGAGAGGGTCTTGAACGTGAGCAGCATGCTTGTCTGGGACAACTCCACCGCCAAACCCAGCAAGATGACGATGAGCAAAAAGGGCATCATCAGCTGGGTTGACTCTTCCAGCAGACGGGTCATGACCGTGTTCACCGCTTGGTCGAAGTCCATCGTGAGCAGTCCCATGGGGAAGATCATCATGTCGCCCAAGCGCTTCAAAATCGCGCTGCCATCCGCCAGCATGTAGCCAAACAGCGCGACCACCAGCACGGTCTGGGTCAGGTCTTTGCTGTGCGGCACCTGCCCGTCATTCCGGGCATCGCGCAGCTTTTTGGCTGTGGGCTGTTCGGTCTTTTCGCCGCTCATGTCCCGGCCCCTCGCCATTGCTCGTGAAGCAGCGGCACGATCTCCCGCAGCCGCTCGATTTGCTCGCCGCCGTATTCAAACAGCGTCCCGAGGTAGAACAGCAGCAGCATCAGGACGAGGGCGCTCTTGATCGGCATCGCCAGGAAGAAGACCTGCAACTGAGGTACCGCCAAGCTGATGAGCGCAAGCCCGATTTCGGCCAGCAGCATCGCCACGATGGCCGGCGCCGCCAGCAGCAGCCCCAGGTTCACCACCTGCATCAGCTGCTCGATAAAAAACGGCATGGACCCCGGCCGCAGCGTCGGCGTCCACTCGAACACCGGCCACAGCTGGAAGCTTCCGTACAGCAGATCCAACAGGATCAGGAACGCGCCGCTGATCAGAAAGAAAACGATGAAGGCCTGGTTGAAGAGAAGCCCAAGCGGTGAGCTGTCGTTGCCGGTGAGGGGGTTGAGCGTTGCCGAGATGCTGGCACCGCGCTGGTTGTCGATGAGAAAGCCCAGGGCCTCGAAGGCCAAGAAGGGAATGGCCAGCAGCGCCCCCATGACGAAGCCGACAAAGACCTCCTTGGCCACCAACATGACGAGGGCCAGCGGGTCCAGGGGCTGCAGGTGCAAGGTCTCAATGGCCGGCACGAGCGTAGGCGCCACCACCAGGCCCAAGACTGCGGCGACGCCCAGTCGGAGCATGGTCGGCAGCAACTCCGCGTGGAAGATCGGAACCATGACGAACAGGCCCAGGGTGCGCGGCATGGTGGCACCCAAGGCGAGCGCGAAACTCTCGAACTCACTGAGGCTGCGGATACCCTCGCGAACGCTGTCCATGCGCGCTCCCGCCCTCAGCGCCCGATCCCTGGCAGCGCCTCGAAGGCGCGCAGGGTGAAGTTGTACATCTCGCCGCCCATCCAGCGAGCCGTCAACACGAGGGTGGCCATCACTGCGATCAGCTTGATGCCAAAAGACAGCGTCTGCTCCTGGATCTGCGTCAGGGCCTGGAAGAGGGAGAACAGCACGCCCACCACAGAGGCCACCACGATAGGTGGCAGCGAGAGCCACAGCGAAAGGTACAGCGCGTGGGTCAGAAAGCCGACCAGGTTTGCGGTGTCCATGCAGGGCTCAAACGTAGGTGAGAACCAGGCCCTGGATCAGCCGCGTCCAGCCGTCCACCGCCACAAAGAGAAAAAGCTTGAGCGGCAGCGACACCGTGACAGGCGACATCATCATCATCCCCATCGCCAGCAAGATGTTCGACACAATGAGGTCGATGACCACGAAGGGCAAATAGAGCAGGAAGCCAATCTGGAAGGCAGCGGTCAACTCGCTCACCAGAAAGGCCGGCATGAGCACCAGAAAGTCGTTGGGTGCCACGTTTTGGGACAGCTCCGGTCCCCACATCCGCTTGGCGGTTCGCACAAAGAAGTCTCGGTGCTCGGCCCTTGTGTTGCGCTCAAGAAAGCCGCGCATCGGCTCGGCGCCCTTGCGGATCACCTTGACCATGCCGTCCACGCTGCGCAGCGCCGAGGGCTGCTCGGCCAGGGACTCGTACATGCGGTTGCCCACCGGGGCCATCACGTACACGGTGAGGATGAGGGACAGCCCGTAGATCACGATGTTGGGCGGCACCTGCTGTACGCCCAAGGCGTTGCGAACCAGGTTCATCACCACCGCGATCTTCAAGAAGGAGGTGGTCACCGCGACCAGGGTCGGCAAAACGGCCAACATGCCGAATGCGAGCAAGAGAACCAGGGGGTCGTAGGACTGCATCAGGCCTCCGTCGGTGGCATGGCGGGGGCCTCGACCAGCGGCTGCTCGTCGTCCGCAAAGTCGTCATCCGCCCGCCCATGGAGCGCTCCCGCGTCCCAATCCGAGGCGCCCGATGCGGTGGCGTCGTCCACGCCTGCGCCCGGCTCCTCCCCGAGTTTGGCCACTTCGGCCAGCTCGGCCAGGTCTTGCGCCGAGAGCGAGCGCAGGACTACGCCCAGCCGGCCGTCAATGTCTACCAACTCGCCCAGACCCACGCGGGCTCCGTTGATGCGCAGTTGCACCGCCTCCGACAAGGGCCGGCCCAGGTCGAGCGCTTGGCCAACCTGCAGGCTTTCCAGGTCAGCCAGGGTGAGGCGAAGCTCACCCACGTCGAAGGTCACGCGCAGCGGCACGCGGCGAAGCGAATCGAGCGGGGACAGCCCCTCGTGCCCCTCATCAAAGCGGTCCATGGCGCCTCCCGTGTGTGCGTGGATGGCCGTGACCACCAGCTGCCCGGCCTGCGGCCGGGCCCGAAAGGTGAAAGTGCCCCAGGCCAAGGTGAATTCGCCGTCCGGTGCGAGCAGGGGCCGCTCGACCAGGATGGCGTCCCCAGGCTTGAGCTGCACCCACTCCTCGGCACGCAGGGACGTGAACCCGATCTGGGCGAGCAGGGCGATGGGAAGAAAGCGCGCGGCCGCCAAGTCGGCCAGGGGGCCAAGGAAGGGGGGATGGTCCTTCAGGACAGAAGCCAGGCGCATGAGCCCGGCGGTTGTGGTGAAAAGCGTTCCTTCGAGCTGCGCGGCCTCGGACTTCAACTGCAAACGCCATGTTTCCTCCTGGCCGTATGTGACGGCAGGGGACGTTTCGATCCGCATTCCTTGCAACTCGCCCTGTCCGAGGTCGGCCAGTTGGGCAAGAACCGTTCGCACCGTGGTCTCGAGCACTGCGGCGAGAAAAGGCGCGGGCAGCTCGGGCAGGTCCAGGTCGGGGAAGGCATCGGACAACCAGGACTGGACGGCGGCGGCGTGCAGGGCAAGGCAGAAAGGCGCGTCACCCCAGCGTGCGGTCACGTACCAGACATGCGCATTGGCGTGCTCGGGGCGGGACCCGGGTCTGGCATCTGATGGCGACCCGCCAGCGTGCAGCAACGCAAGCTGCCAGTGGCGGCCGTCGAGTTGCAGATCGAGGGCCTGCGCCCGCTGGAGAACGCGGTTGCCCGCACGGGCCTGCGCCGATGTGCGGCGACGCAGTCGCAGCGGGGCCACCCGCAGCCCGCTTGCAAGGGACGGCACCTCAGGCAGCGGCATGCAGGTACTCCGCGTCGTCACCGCTTCCGGTGGCGGCGCCAGCGTCCAAGCCATCCGCGCGCAGCGTCACTTGCACCGGGCACCCCAGGCGGGACGCCATCGCCCCCAGCTCCCGCTGCGCAGCGGCGCGCAGCCGTCGGCGCGAGACATCGTTGCTGCAGACGAACTCCATCTGCATCTGCCCGGCACTCATCTGCAGCGTCACCTGCACGCCCGGCAGCAGCCGCGGGTCGATCTCCATGCGAATCTGGTGCGCGCCGTTGGCGCCGGTGCCGGCGGCCATGCGCAGGGCCATGTCCTGGACCTGCCGCCAGACCGCCTCGGCGCCGCCGGGAGCCCCGGGGGTCGGCGCGGCGAGCGATGCGCTGGCCACTGCGGACAGGGGCAGTGGCAGGGGCGGCTGTGTGGGGGTCGCGGCCCCTCCCTGGGGGAGCGCATCGAGCGGGTCTTTCAGACGGCGGCTGGCAGACACCAGCGGGTCGGTGCCGTGACCCTTTTCACCCAGGTCAACAAGCGCGCCGCCGTCACCGCCAGGACCACCTACGCTGCCACCTCCGATGCTTTGAGGCAGGGACCCGGCGCTGGTGGCTACGGCATTGAGCGCAAGCGTGGGCGTAGCCACCACCGCCGCGGGAACTTGCGCAGTCGAAAGGCCTGCGGCTGACTGGGCCAACTTTCCTGAAATATGTCCTGAAATTTGTCCAGGCACTTGTCCAGGCACTCTCCCCGTCACTTGCCCGAGCGCAAGAGCCAGGCCCTGGACTTGCGCTCGGGCAAAACCCAGGTCGACAGGGTCGGACCGACTGGCTCCCCAGGTGCCAAGTTCCGTTCCAGCGGGAAGGCCTGTGACCACCCGGGGAGCCCCTGGCGCTGGCACGGGCTCTCCCTCTGCGGTGAGCCCCGCTGCAAACGATCTCGCTGCGGTAATACCCGATGCAGCGCCACCCGTGGCAATCAGCCCCGCTGCGGAGGGTGCCGCTGGCGGCGGTGATGCGAGCGGGGTGGTTGAGCCGGCCATCCCCTCGCTCGTCGCGCCTGCGCCAAGCGGAACGACAGCGGCGCTTCTCGGGTCGGTCCTCGCCGCCACATCCCGCAAGAGCGCTGGCAGGGGTGCCGCTAAGGGCCCTCCCGAGGGCGCCGTCCCCAGCGGGGAAACACCAGAGCCTCCCGCAGAACCGGCCGAAGGATTGGCAAGACCTGCCCCAAGTTCAGCCGCTCCGAGTCCGTCGCTTGCGCCCGCAAGACGCAGAGCAACAGTCGATAGCGCGGCACCCCCACCCCCCCCCCCACCCGAACCCCCACGTGATGGCGAGTGAGGCGACGAGGCGCCAAGGCCGCCTTCGGCCAGACGCTCGGCGAGGTGGTCCGCGAGTGCCTGCAGGTCCACCCCCGGGGCGACCTTGGCGCTGGCATCACGGTCTGCGGCATACCGCGTCTCGCCCGCCGGTAAAAGGTCCGCCTCCACCGACCACTCATCCACCCCCCCGAGGGCAGCGTCAACCGCGTCTCGGTTGAGCGGGCGCGGGTCAGACGGCGTGTTGGGCTGCTGGTTCGGCCGAGGGCTCCGCGGCGTGCTCGGCTGCGACAGCGCACGCTCGAACCGGCGCGCGCGGTCTGCCAGCTCGCGCTCGTCGGTGCGGTTCGCGGGCGCGGCGGACGCAGCCCCCGACGGGCCATCGACCGGTGCGCTCCCTCTGACTAAAAGCTCGGGCTTCATGGGGTCTCCTGTTCTTCCTGTTGTCGCTCGCGCAGGACCCGCCCACCGCGGATCTCGGCCACTTCCTCGAGCTCGAGCTCCTCCAGTCGGTCCGCCTCCCAGGCGGCCTCCTCCCTTGCCTGCCTGGTGAGCTCGACAAAGCGCTCTTTGACCTGCAGCGACCGGCTGTGCTCTGTCCTTCGCTCGACCAGCGTCTGTGCCTGTCTGTGGCGCTCGGCCCGTGCCTGTTCCAGAGCCTTTTCATGGTCGCGCTCTTGCAGCCGCATTTCCTCAATTTCGAGGTGCACGTCCTGGATGGCCGACAGGCGCACCACCCGGCTGCACAAGTCGTCGAACAGGGCGCGCTCGCGGCGCTCGGCTTCGCTGCGGTGGTCGTCGAGCTGGCGCTGGCTGGCCTCGGCGCGGGCCTCAGCGCGCTGCAGCACCTGGCGCTGGCGTGTCACCGCCAGCGCCGCGCGGGACTCGCGGAAGGCCTTGATCGCCAGAATCTGGCCCAGCATCTTGGACATGGGTCGCTCCGATCCCGTCTCAGGAACCCACCAACTCACGCAAGCGCGCCAGCGTCTGCGAAAAATCGGCGACGTCGTCGGTGCGCTGGCGCAGGAACTGGTTGATGAGGTCCTGCTTGTCGATCGCCTCGTCGGTGGTCGGGTCACCCCCGCGCTGGTACTCGCCGATCTTGACCAGCAACTCGACCTCGGCGTACTTGGCCATCAGCTCGCGCAAGCGCCCCGCCGCGGCCCGGTGTTCGGAGCTCACCACATGGTGCATGACCCGGCTGGCCGAGGCCAGCACATCAACCGCCGGGTAATGGTTGGCGGAGCCGAGCTTGCGCGACAGCACGATATGCCCGTCCAGGATGGATCGGGTCTCGTCGGCGATCGGCTCGGTCATGTCGTCGCCCTCGACCAGTACGGTGTAAAGGGCGGTGATCGAGCCCTTGTCGTTCATGCCGACCCGCTCCATGAGCCGCGGCAGGGTAGCAAACACGCTGGGCGGAAAGCCACGGCGGGTAGGCGGCTCACCGGCGGCCAGGCCGATCTCGCGCAGGGCGCGGGCGAAGCGGGTCACGCTGTCCATCAGGAACAGCACGCGCTTTCCCTGGTCGCGGAAGTACTCGGCGATTGCCGTTGCCACATAGGCGGCCTTGGCGCGCTCCATGGAGCTGCGGTCGGAGGTGGCGCAGACGATCACGCTGCGCTTGCGGCCTTCGGGCCCCAGCTCGTGCTCGAGGAACTCGCGCACCTCGCGGCCGCGCTCGCCGATCAGCGCGACGACGGTCACGTCGACTGCTGCGCCCTTGACCAGCATACCCATGAGCGTCGACTTGCCGCCGCCTGCCGCCGCGAAGATGCCCATGCGCTGCCCCTCGCCACAGGTCAGCGTGGCATCGAGCACGCGCACACCCAGGGGCAGCGGCTTGTCGATCAGGCGGCGGGTGAGCGGGTCGGGCGCGGGCGCCATCACCGGGTAGAACTTGTCGGCCTTCACCGGGCCGAGCCGGTCGGCGTCCATAGGCCGGCCCAGGCCGTCGAGCACCCGACCGAGCAGCCCCCAGCCGACGGGGACGATATGCGCCTGGCCGGTCGGGATCACCTCGGTCGAACCGCTGATGCCCTGCATGTCGCCCAGGGGGGTGAGGAGCGCCGAGTCCTTGGCCAGGCCGACGACCTCGGCGCGCATCTCGAAGCCGTCGCCCGGGTTGCGCAGGATGCAGACCTCGCCCACCTTGACGTTCGGAACCACGGCCTTGATCAGGGTGCCCACCACCTGCACCACCCGCCCCTTGATGCGCAGCGTGGACAAGTTCATCAGCGCCATGGACATCATGTCCAGCACATAGTCAAAGCGTCGCAGGGCGGGCGAGGTGGCGGTCTGCATGAAGGCGTCCTGTGTATCGGCCAGCGGCTCACTGACGGCTGCCCAGCACCCGCTCGAAGGCCTGGCGCAAGGCGGTGACCTGCGTCTCGAGGCTGGCCTCGACCACGCCCACTTCGGTCTCGAGGACGCAGGCATCGCCGCTCAGTTGCGCATCGGCGACCAGCTCGAGGACCTCCAGCCCGGGAAACTGCGACTTGAGCTGCTCGACCTCAGGCCGCAGAACGCTCATCTGGTCGGGCGGCAGGCGCAGGGTCACCTGCTTCTGGCTGCGGGCGGCTGCAAGGACGTTGCGGACCACGGCCAGCAGGCGCTCGCGGTCGTCGAAGCCGAACACGATGGTGCGCACCGCGTCCATGACCAGATCGACCATGCGGGACTCGACCCGGGAGAAGAACTCCACCTGCTGGGCGACGTTGTCGATCAGGCGCTCGGCGGCCTCGAGCCGCGCCGCCTCCAGGCCCTCCTCATAGCCACGGCGACGCTCCGCCTCCAGGGCGGCCTCAGCCTGTCCGGTGATGAGTTCCGCCTGCGCAGCCGCTGCGGCCAGGGTGGCCTGGGCGTCGGCGTGAACCCGGAGGTCTTCCGCCCGCAGCCAGCGCCGGGTGGGATCGACATGCACCATCAGGTGCCGCAGCGGCTTCAGCGGAGAGCGGGGAAGTGCGAAAACCATGGGGCATCCAGGAGTTGGAGAAGTTCGCGGCAGAGCGCCAGCGCCTCGGGTGGTTCTGCCAGGCCGGCAGGCAGGACCGGGCGGTCGCTCGCCAAGGGCAGCCGCAGGGCGCCGCGCCGCGTC
>JACCED010018653.1_pt1 | contig 13267 bp, 8 predicted proteins | sample 7455021 | NCBI WGS metagenome assembly JACCED01 (sample SAMN15323456, study PRJNA562643) | freshwater metagenome | isolation source: river surface water | place: USA:Blue River Watershed | collected 2017-08-19 | reverse complement strand
CGTCGCGAGCGTCAATCTTCACGCTGACGAAGTACTTGGCTTGGTTGGCGACTACGGAGCCGGTAAGTCTACGCTCGTGAAGGCGCTTTCGGGTGCTCATGACGCCGATGGTGGCCAGATTTTCCTGGACGGCAAAGAGGTGCGCTGGCACGACCCGCGCCAGGCACTCGACGCCGGAATCGAAACCCTATATCAAGAGAGCGGTTTGGCACCTCACCTAACCGTTCCGCAAAATGTCTTCCTCGGTCGCGAGAAGTTTGTAAGAGGCCTCCTGGGCAAACTTGGTTTCTTGGCTCGCAAGCAGATGGAAGAAGAAGCGCACCACGATCTGGAGGCCGTCGGCATCGCCGTTCCGGCTTCCGACCGTTCGGTGTCGCAGCTTTCTGGCGGTCAGCGCCAGGCGGTGGCTATTGGTCGTGCAGTTTCGTGGGCGAAAAAGGTCATCATCCTGGACGAACCAACCAACCACCTTGGCGCACGCCAGGCTGGCGAGGTTCTGCAGATCGTAAAGGCAGCAAAGGCGAAGGGGCTGGGTGTGATTTTCATCTCTCACACCCTCCCTCACGTCTTGGAGGTCACCGACCGAATCGTGGTTCTGCGTCTTGGCAAGATCGTCAAGGACGCCCCGACCAACCTGTTCGACGGCGACACCCTGGTTTCGATGATTACCGGCACGATCACCGAGCTGCCTTCAGAAAAGAAGTAGCTGACTCACTTGCAAGCCACCGCCGTAACGGGAGCGCAGTTTGTGCTCACGCATCCAACCCCTAAAGGCACCCTAAGCGCCACAATCACTCAGATCGGTGCTTCGCTGCGCCTGTTCAGCATCGGCGACATCGAGTTGGTTGAGCCATACGGCGAAGGGCAGCAGGCTCCGCTCTGCGCCGGGCAAATCATGGCGCCTTGGGTAAACCGGCTAGATAAAGGTCAGTGGAAGTATCGCGAGAGACTTTTGCAGAACCCGATCACCCTGGTTGAGCAAGAAAACTCGAACCACGGCTTGCTGCTAGAGCATGCCTACGAGTTGGTTGAAAAGACACCTACGTCGGTGACTTTGCGCGGCACCATCGTGCCGACCGAGGGTTACCCCTTTATGGTGCAGACTTTCGTCACCTATTCGCTAGACGACTCTGGACTCACAGTGACCCACCGAGCAGTCAACCAGAGCGTTGACCCGGCACCCTACGCAACCGGCGCTCACCCGTACTTCAAGTTTTCGGCCGTGGACACCGGCGATCTAACCCTGCGCTCGGATGCGGCAACGCTCACCGTGGTGAACCCCCGGCAGATCCCGGTTGCCGAGGCGGCAACCATCGGCTCCGACTTCGACCTGCGTGGCGGCGTCAAGGTGAAAGACAAGTTCATCGACGAAGACTTCACCAACCTGCCGCGCGACGCCGAAGGGCTTGCTCACACCTATTTAGAGGTGGGGGACGGCCGCGGCTTGGACGTTTGGCAAGACGAAACCTTCAAGCACGTCGTAATCTTCACGCCTTCGTACTTTCCGACCATGGATGGTGGCAAAACCTTTGCGGCCGCAATCGAGCCTTCCACGGCTGCGCCGAACGCGTTCAACTCGGGGCGAGACCTGATGTGGCTCGATCCGGGCGTTGAGTTTGTCGGCCGCTGGGGTGTGAAAGTTAACCTCTAAGTCCGCTAATACTGCTATAAAGGGAACACGCAAACGCGTACTTGTTTATAAGGGGGAGCAAAATGCCCGACAGCATCAAACAACTACGGCTACTGGCGCTGAGGCCGATGATCGGCATCTTCGGTGTCTTGGCGTGGTTTTCGTTAGACCGCCTAATCACCAGCAACATCGCGAATGGCTTTGCCCGCGAAGCGGTGGCAACGTATGTGACTCTCACAATGGTCACAGTCATCGTCTGGGGTTTCTCTTCGGCGACAAAGCAATACCGCAAGCTTTCTTTCGACCCAAACACCGATGAGGGTCGTTACCACCAGTCTTCGAAGACTTTTGCCTTTGTGATGAACATCATCGCTCTCTCGTTCATCTTCCTGGGCGGGTTCGGGGTCTTCTCTGCGAGCATCTTCGGTTTCACCGGTGAAGCTCCATTTGTTGAGCGCCTAGTGCTCACCTACCTGCCAATCATCATCGACGCGGGCATCGTTGCCTACGGCGTTTACTTCGGACTCGTTGCCAACCGGGGAGGAAACGAAAATGACTAATCAGAGCGCAAGAAACAAAATCACCCAGGCAATCATGTTCCCGATTCTGGGCCTACTCGTTGCCGGAATCGTCGGCGTAATCGCAGTCCCGGAAATTGCCCGTGGTACTTCCATGAACGACGCGGCGATGGTTAGCGGATTCGCAGTGTTGCTCGTCGCTTCGATCTTTGGTGGCTCGATTCTCTGGGCCTCGCAGCTGACTTTGCAGGCTTCAAAGTTCATCTCTGAGTCAACCGGTCAGCCACTGCAGCAGGTTGCAGGGGCTAAGACCCTAGCCTTCGTGATGCACATCATCTGGCTGTCGATCAACGGCATGTTTTGGTGGATCATTCTGGCTACCTACAACTTCAGCTACATGGACTTCTTCGGCGGACCTAGCTCAAGACCAACCTCGGACCTCAACCCTCTGACTGTTGTGCCGCTGGTTCTGCTTGCTGCGATGATCGTTGGCGTCCACCTGTTGTTCATGGACGTTCGCGCTCGCACCGCCACCGCACCACGGCCAATTTGGCAGGCGCCTTACCCGCCGCAGACTCCACAGGCTCCAACACAGGGCTAGCGGTAGGCTCGAGTTATGAACTCGAAACTGCGTATCGCACTGCTTCTGCCACTGGTTGGGTTGCTCGTAACCTGGTCGTTGTTCTTAACCGCCAACTACTTTGAGCTGCCGACTCGTGACGGCTACAACGACCCTGGTTTGCGCTGGGAGGTTTACCTCTACCTAGCCGGAATCGCTGTGGTTGCTCTTGCCTCGTCGATTGCGTTCAGCATCTCGGACTCGCTGCACGTCAAGCAACCAGAAGGCATCACCCGTTCGGTTTACCGCTTCAACGGTTTGGCAGTAGTGCTCTCGATGGTGGCGGGTGCGATCTTCGCTATCGGCACCTTCTTGTCGTCCTTTGGAATGGCATTCGACCGCCCGGGAGCTAACAAGCTTCTTGAGGTTTACCTCCCGATCATCCTGGTGACCGTAGTTGTTGTTTATGTGCTGTTGCAGGCAACCGTGTTCAGGAAGTCAGAGAACGAAGAGAATGCGCCGGCAGACCCTCGCCGTCGTGCGCTCGGACTCGCTTGGTCGCTTCCTATCATCGGTACCGCACTAGCGCTAATCATCGGTTTGATCGCTTACGGCTCGAGCCGTGAAATCGAAACCTGGGTTTGGGTTGTGATTCAGTCGCTGATTCTCGCGTCGATCATTCTGGGTACCCACTTTGCAGTGAAGGCTCGCTCGGCCGTGCGCATGGCTGCTCGCGAGCGCGTCGTTGGTGCCGGAGCACTTAACCTCAACTTCGTGCTGTCAATCCTGTTCAGCGCTGTCGTTGGAATCATGGCATTCGCCTACGGTTCCACCGCAATCAGCAAGCTGGGCAGCTTCTACTACCTCGATGACCGGGAAGTTTATGAGTCAAAGGCGATTGACGCCGCTTGGATTTTGCAGGACTTCCTGCCCGCCTTGATCTTGCTGCTACTCGCCGAAGCTGGCATTTACCTAACCATCACCCTTCGAAACAGAAACGAGAAGTAGTTATGTCTGAAGTCAAAATGTATGGCGCTGACTGGTGCTCGGACTGCCGCCGTAGCGAGAAGCTGCTGCAGGGTTTGGGTGTCGAGTACGAGAAGCTCGATGTTGAGAAGTCTGCGGACCTTGCGGCTGAAGCCGAGGAGATTGCTGGCCGAAAGAACATCCCGGTGATCCAGTTTGCCGACGGAGTCGTGCTGGTCGAGCCTTCGGATGCAACCCTCTGGGCTGAGCTAAAGCTGCGCGGACTAGCCGAATAAAAAGAAGTCCTAGGTTTTTTGGCTCTTAGCGGTTAGCCTTAGACCGTTACGAATTCGTGACAATTAGTCGTTTGCAGGGGCACAAGGTGCCTCCAGTCTTCCTTCGTTTGAGATTCCGCCGTATTGCGGATGTTCTTCTCGTGTGTGGGTATAGCGCGATTGACTAACCCACCGCCAAGGCGCTACTCCCGCTGAGGTACATAACAGAAGAAGGAAACTATGCCTAACCAAGGCAATTCAACTCCGCGCGCGCGCGGTAAAAAAGCTGCACCTACCCGTTCGTACAAGCCTCGTGAAGATGGCCGTGGCGGACGCGCTCCACACCGCGAAGAGCGTGTGAACTCAGACCGACCAGCCCGCCCTGCTCGCGACGGCGCATTCAAGCCACGCGAAACTCGTGACGGACGCCCAGACCGCGGACGCGACTGGACCCCACCGACCGATGGTGCCCGCAAACCACGCCACAGCGCAAGCGACCGCACAGCTCGTGACGGCCGCCCGGCTCGCGATGGCGAACGCAGATCTTTCGGCGACCGCGATGGCCGCCCACAGCGTGACGGCGAACGCCGTTCGTTTGGCGACCGCGACTCGCGTCCACAGCGCGATGGCGAGCGTCGTTCATTTGGCGACCGCGACCGCAGTGCGCGTCCGGCTCGCGACGGTGAACGCCGCGAATGGGCTCCTCGCACTGATCGCCGCGACGAGCGTCCACGTGATGACCGCCGTGACGACCGTGGTCCTCGCGATTTTGACCGTCGCGAAGAACGCCCAGGTCGCAAGTCTTTCGGTGACCGTTCGGGTGCACCTGCTCGCCGCGAATACGGCAACCGCAACGCATCGCGTGACGGTCAGCGCCGCGACCGCCTAGAGCGCGACCAATCGCGCGACCGCACTTTTGAGGGTGCTCGTGAGCGCACCCCAAACAAGAAGGCTTTCTTCGAAGACGTAGTTCTTGAGCGTCTGGACGCAGTGCCAGACTCTGAGGCGCTAATCGTCGAAACCTTCGCCGACATGGGTCTGCACCAGCGCATCCTCGATGCTCTTTCGGGCATGGGCGCTGAGACTCCGTTCCCGATTCAGGCCGCAACCATTCCTTCGGCTCTCGAAGGTCAGGACGTCCTCGGTCGCGGAAAGACCGGTTCGGGCAAGACAATCGCGTTCTCGGTGCCACTGGTTTCGAAGCTGATCGCGGCTGGTTCGCGTCCGCGTGAAGCTGGTAAGCCTCGCGCGCTGATCTTGGCTCCAACTCGTGAGTTGGCCGACCAGATCGACCGCACGGTCAAGGGCTTGGCGCGTGCCGCCGGTTTCTTCACCGTCTGCATCTACGGTGGTGTACCTCAGCGCAAGCAGGAGATCGCCATGGACCGCGGTACCGACATCATCGTTGCAACTCCTGGCCGCTTGGAAGACCTGATGGCCCAGGGCATCGTTGACCTTTCGCTAGTCGAAACCATGGTTGTTGACGAAGCCGACCACATGTGCGACCTCGGCTTCATCGAGCCGGTTCGTCGAATCATGCGTGCCGCTGGAGACTGCCAGAAGCTGCTGTTCTCGGCAACCCTCGACCGCGAGGTTGACTCGCTGGTCAAGGAGTTCCTACCGAACCCTTACGTTTACCAGGTTCCAGACGAGGACGAAGACAACTCGAACATCATTCACCGCGTGCTAACTGTGGACGAACAGGACCGCTCGCAGGTTCTTCTTCGTCTGGTTCAGGGCGAAGGCAAGAGCCTGATCTTCACCCGCACCAAGATGACCGCTGAGCGCCTTTCGGAGTCTCTGACTGCCGCTGGTGTGCCAGCAGCCCGCTTGCACGGTGACCTAAACCAGAACCAGCGCAACCGAAACCTCGAGCGCTTTGTCTCGGGTCAGGTTCGCGTTTTGGTTGCTACCGACGTAGCCGCACGTGGAATCCACGTTGACGACGTCGCGCTGGTAATCCAGGTTGACCCACCAGAGGAATACAAGACCTACCTGCACCGCGCTGGCCGAACCGGCCGTGCGAACAGCACCGGTACCGTAATCACTCTGATCCCTCGTTCGCGCAGACGTCGCCTTGAAGACCTTCTTCGACGCGCCGACCGCGACGGAATCTTCAGCGAAGTACGCCCTTCGAGCGAACTGCTCGAGGAGCTTGCCGGCCCAATCGCTCCACCACCGGTTCAAGACCTACTGGACTTCGGCGACAGCCGTGGTGCCGGTGGTCGCGGTGGTTCGCGCGGCGGAGACCGTGATCGTGACCGTGGTGGTCGCGGTGGCGACCGTGGCGGCCGAAGCAACTTTGGTGGCAACGGCAAGGGTCGCTGGGCAGACAAGCCCGGTGGCAACTCGCGCCCGAAGCGCCGCTTCGACTAACTAGAAGCCTCGAAGAGCCATCGACCCCTTGCGGAGTCGGTGGCTTTTCGTTTAGACTGAACGAAGCCAAAGACCGCTGGTTTTAGGTTTGAGCAATCAAAACTAACGAAGGTTCACTTTTAGTGACATCCCGCGCAGGTGTGTGAAGTTTCTCTTTTGAACCTCGTGCGCGTGCGCTCGGGGTTTTATCTATTTTTGAGCCCGGGGCTACCAGCACTAGAAATCAAGGAGTGCCATGGCGAACAAGGAAGCAAACGTCGCCGAGCTTACTGGACTGTTCCAGAGCTCGTCTGCCGTACTGCTAACCGAGTACCGCGGACTCACTGTGGCTCAGCTCAAGGAGCTACGCCGTTCAATCAGTGGGAACGCAACCTACGCTGTGGCAAAGAACACGCTTATCAAGATCGCAGCAGCCAACGCTGGCGTGACCGCATTTGACGGTCAGCTACAAGGCCCAACCGCTCTTACCTTCGTATCCGGTGACGTTGTTACCGTTGCGAAGGCGCTACGTGACTTTGCCAAGGCAAACCCTCTACTAGTCATTAAGGGCGGTGTCTTCGAAGGCGCTGCACTTTCGGCTGATGAGGTTAAGAAGCTTGCTGATCTCGAAACCCGCGAAGTTCTACTGGCCAAGGCCGCTGGACTCTTCAAGGCTTCGATGTTCCAGGCCGCTTACATGTTCAACGCCCCTCTTGCCCAGGCTGCACGCGCAGTCGACGCCCTGCGTCAGAAGCAAGAAGCCTCGAACTAACCAAAACCAAACGCTTTAAAAAACCAAAACAAGGAGAAACAAAATGGCTAAGTTGACTACCGACCAGCTAATCGAAGCATTCAAGGAGCTTTCGCTCATTGAGCTAAGCGAGTTCGTCAAGAAGTTCGAAGAGGTCTTCGAAGTTACCGCTGCTGCCCCTGTCGCCGTTGCTGCTGCTGCAGCTCCTGCTGCTGCTGGCGAAGCTGCCGAAGAGAAGGACTCGTTCGACGTAGTTCTAGACGCAGCTGGCGACCAGAAGATCGCTGTTATCAAGGAAGTTCGCGCACTAACCAACCTAGGTCTTGGCGAAGCCAAGGCTGTCGTTGACGGTGCACCTGCAACCGTTCTTGAGGGCGCAAACAAGGAGACCGCTGAGAAGGCAAAGGCTGCTCTAGAAGCTGCTGGCGCAAAGGTCACCCTGAAGTAATTTTTCTTCAACTTAGAACCGCCCCGGTCGCTTAGATCGGGGCGGTTTTTTGTTGCATTTTGCGAACAAAAATCAAGACAGGGGAATACCCCTGATTCGGCTCTGTGGAGCGGTTTTCGGGCGAAAATTTGTCTTTACTTTAAGGGCTCTTCGCGACTAAATTTGAGGGGTTAGGCGGTTCTCCAATCGCCATCGTTTTTACACCGAAAACTGAAGGTTCGATTGTGCGAAAAATGACGCGAGGGGGTGCCGTTTTGAAGCCCTCGAAACGCCCTTTCGTTGAGCGCTCTCGCAAACTCGTTCTCGGCATCGCGGCAACTCTTACGGCCGCCCTCGGTTTTGCAACCACACCTCAGGTTTCGTTCGCAGCGATCGCAATCACCCCTTCGGACTACTACGCGACTTTCAACGGCACCGACCAGTACGTCGAAGCTCCGAGCCAGCCCGTTCCTAGTTCGGGGGACTTCACGGTTTCGGCCTGGGTCATGGACACCGATCTTTCCTCGGCGCAGCAAAGCATCGTCTCCCAGGGAACCGACTCTAATTCTTTCCACATCGGCACTTGGGGTACGTCTCAGAACGTTCGCGTGGGTGCTTGGGACCCGACCTACACGACTAGCACCGGTCAGGTCGTCAACGTAAAGTTTCCGCAGAACCGCTGGTTCCACGTTGCGGTGACCAAAGGTGGAAGCACGGCCAAGCTCTTCATCAACGGGGAACAGGTTGCCACCACAACCAACGCCGCCATGGTTCCTTCCGGAGGAACAAACTTCAGAATCGGCCGCCAGTGGGGAACCTGGGTCGAATACTGGAAGGGTCGCATCGACGAGGTTCAGGTTTGGAACACCGACCGTTCGGCTTCAATCGCGACCGACATGAACACGCGTGCCGATGTTTCTTCGGCAAACCTTCTCGCCTACTACGACTTCAACGCCGGCAGCGACCGCGTCGTAGCAAACGTCAAAGCTGGCTCGGCTCAGAGTACCAACGGTTACTTCTTCGGCACTGCTCCGGTTTACACCGACGTAAAGCAGGTCAGCAACCGCAGCAATAACGTACGCACCAAGGTGGTCACCTTTGAGCGCACTTACCTGCCATCGAACGGTGGCTGGGTGATCCCGCAGGGTGTAACGCAGCTGCAGGTTCTAACCATCGGTGGCGGTGGTGGCGGTGGCGCCAACTACGGTGGTGGTGGCGGTGCCGGTGGATTCCGCGAGTCCACGCTTTCGGTTTTGCCAGGTGCTCTAACCACAGTTCAGGTTGGCTTTGGTGGGCGCGCCTCGATCACCAACACGGTTCAAACCGCTGTTGCGGCAACCTCGGGTGGCTCTTCGATTTTTGGTTCGCAAACTTCGCTCGGCGGAGGTTTCGGCGCTTCGTCTGACGTCAACCTCAACGCCCCTGGCACCGGTGGCTCGGGTGGTGGCAACGTTTCGCTCAACAGTGCGCTGACCGCAGGTGGTGCCGGAACCGCTGGCCAAGGCAACAACGGTGGTGCTTCACAGTTCAACAACAACGTGGTCGGTGCCGGTGGTGGTGGTGGTGCCGGTAGCGCTGGTGGCGACGGTAGCTCGAGCCTGGTTCGCGGCGGAAACGGTGGTGCGGGCAAGGCTTCTTCGATCACAGGCACCTCGGTAATTTACGCCGGTGGTGGTGGCGGTGGATCGCACTCAAACGGAAACGCCTGCACAACAGCAACGGGTGGCTCTGGCGGTGGTGGTAACGGCGGTGTTTGTGGCGCGACCAACAATGGATCCGACGGAACACCGGGACTCGGTGGCGGTGGCGGTGGCGGATCCGTTTACAACGGTCGCGGTTCGAACGGTGGCTACGGCGGTACCGGTATCGTCATTGTCTCGTACACCGAGGTAACCCCAACGGCTAACTCTGGAAAGTGTGACGTCTTCAGCTACACCCGCAACATCGGCGGAGTGAACTACACGATCAACGAAATCCAAGCGACCGGGTCCTGCACCTGGGATGTTCCGGCCGGCATTAACACCATCGACATCTTCGGTGTCGGCGGCGGTGGCGGCGGCGCCGCTAACGTCGGCTCGGGTGGTTCGGGTGGTGGCTCATTCAATGTCACGGGTGTTTCAGTAACGCCAGGCGCAGGACTGCCGGTGGTCGTGGGTGCTGGTGGTGCAGGCGCACCCGACGGCATCTCTGGCACCACCACAATCAATCAAGACGGCGGCGCTGGCGGCAACTCGACCATCGTTATCGGTGGCACCACCTACACAGCTGGTGGTGGCCGACCTGGTCAAACCAAGTGGTCAAACAATGTATGCAACGGCTCGGGTGCTGTCGATGGAACGGTTGCCGGTGGAACCGCTGGCACTGGGGGCAATACGGGCGGCATTGGTGGAGCAATGGCCACAAACTCAACTGGCGGCCACGCAACCGCTGGAGCCAATGGTTACGCAAGCAACTTCACCGGTGACTATCGAATCTATGGTTCGGGTGGTGGCGGTGCAGGTTGGGGTTCATCGCTGGGTGCTGTCGGTGGCACCTACTCTGGTGTCGGCGGAAACGGGTCTGCGGCCGGTACCGGCGCATCACTGCCAAACTCGGGCGCTGGTGGTTCGGGTGGTGGCGACGGCTGTAAGCCTGGTGGCTCTGGTGCCGCCGGCGTGGTCATGGTTCGCTATGTCGCTTCCAATGCTGGTGTAGCCCTTGGAATCGATCGCACTGCGATCGCTGTTCCAACTGCAGCTGCTACTCGCGTACTCGTTGCCCCTCGCGTTGGAATCAAAGACGGCGCAGGCAACCCGGTTAGCTCTGCCGGAGTCGTTGTTACCGCATCGGGTACCGGTGTGGGTGGTGTTGTCACAGCAACGACCGACTCGAGCGGTGTTGCGACCTTCCCAGGTTTGACGGTTACGTCTTCAACGACGTCGATCAACTTTGCCGCCCCGAGCCTGCAGGGCATTTCGCAGCCGATCACGACTGTAGGCGTCTCGGGCAACCTAACCGTCTCGACTTCCGCATCTAGCGGCGGTTACTTCGAAAACGGTGTTTGGCTGGCAACCACAGACAACACCGCAACCACTTTGAACGTGACCGAACTACAGAACGCGCTCGCCACCGGCGACGTCGTCTTGCCATCGAAGGCATTCGTCTCGGTCGCTGCCAACATCTCACTTTCCGGCAGCTGCGGAAACCTAACCATTGCGGCCACGGCTTCGAACACGGGTGCCGTGAGCTTTGCCAACTCGGTTTCTGTGATCAACGGCTGTGCTGGATCCGACATCACAGTGCTCGCCACGACCAACATCACCACCGGCAGCAACGTCACGATTCAAACTGCCAAGAATGCAAACTCGCACCTGGTGCTTTGGTCCGACACAGACCGCGCGACTACCGCGGGCGGTTACATCGCTTTTGGTCAAAACACCTTCCTCAACACTTCGGGCGGCGTTACCACTGAAGGCCAGACCGGTGGCGGTGGCATTTGGATTGCCGGTGGTGCGATGGGTTCCGATGGCTACCCTGCCGGTAACGCCTTCTCGAACACCGCTGGTACAGCTGGCCTTGACTTCGATGGATCGACTGGCTCGGCAACAGGCTTCAGAGTTTTTACCGGCGGTGGAAACCTGGTCATGCGAGGCGAATCGAGCACCTTCATGGGTCTGCGCGGACGTGATGGCACGACGATTGACTCCGGTGTCGGCTCGATCAACATCGTCGGTTTAGCAACAACTTCGAGTTCTGCTAACCCGCACCCAATCGAGTTTGTGGTCGGTAACGCATTCCCGATCAAGATCACCTCGGCGAAACCTTCGGGTGACGCAATCACACTTTCTGGAACTTCTACGACTACCGCCAGCGACTCGATTCCAATCAGTGTTCTCGGTGGCTCCGCTTCAAACCAGACGACCCTGAGCGCGACAGGCGCTAACGGAAACATCGTGATGACCGGTGTCGGCGGCACCAACACCACCGAAGGCATGCGCCTCAACTGGTTCAACGCCTACACCGTCGGCGGAAACATCACTATTGACGCAGGTGTCAAGGGATTCGCCTATAACAACAGCGGAGCCAGTGGGCAGGTAAACATTGGCGCTGCTTCTGGTAGCACGTCGACCGGAACCTTCACGCTGCGCACCGACAGAATGTTGCTCGACACCGACCCTTTCAACGTGCGCATGGCCAAGGCTGTTGTTGAGCCGTCGAGCACAAACTTCAGCGCGGCTCAGACCTTCCCGTTCTCGGGTTGGGCGTTCAGCGGCACCACCGACCTTCGCCTCGGCAAAGCTGCGGGTACCGCTAGCGACATAACCCTTTCGAACTTCAGCTTCCCGGGCAACGTTGAAATGTACGGACGCACTCTAACCACGTCCGGATCAAACACCATCACCAACAACTTCGACCTCTACGGAACCACCGTTGAAATCACCGGAACCCAGATGGTTTCTGGTGTTGGCAAACGATTCATGGCAAAGGCGACCGGCAACGTTCGTGCTGCAACCGGTTCGACCGTCCGCACCTACGGTGGTTTGCTCTCGCTATGGGCTGACTCCGACTCAACCGGTGGTGGCTCGGTTGTCTTGAAGAGCGCAGCCGGTACCGGAGCATTCCTATGCACCGTAAACGTGGGACTCTGCAACGGCTCAGCTACTACCGGCGGTGGCGACATTGTGCTCGGTGGTGGCGCTGTCGAAACCGACACCACGCTCAGTGATTACCAATACCGCCCAGGCTCCTACGCGACCGGTTCGACTACCGACAACGAGTCAGGTACAGCATCGGGCACCGGAGCCGCCGACCGCTACAACGGCGGTGTTTACCTAGGAACCGCTGCGATCAGCAATGGATCAACCCAGCTCTACTCTGCGGGCGGAAACATTACGGTTCGCGGAAAAACCAACACCGGCGCATTGACCGTTTGGGCAGCCGCGATTACTTCTCCCGGTGGGCTCACAGTCGATTCCGGCGCTGGCAAGATCCTTTTTGACGCTTGGTATGCGGGTTCCAGCGTCGGTGGAACCATGGAGTTCAACGCATGGTCTGGAACCACAAACTACAAGTCAACGAACACTGCCGACGATTCGATTAGGTTCCTGGCGCGCTCGACCAACCTGGTTTCGAACATGTTCGGCGGCAACGTCGGCACTACCTTCACCAACACTTCTGGCGGTGGCGTGCTGTTCCAGGTCGACGCTATCAACGACTGGTTCACCCCGAAGTTCAACGTGACCGGCAAGGTTGTCTTTGAACCTTACGGTTCCGCCTGGGCAGCAACCCCGAACTTCGACAGCGACATTTCGTTCGTGACCTCTAACCCGTCGTTAGTCCGTTTCGGTAAAGAGGGTGACACCGGAACCGTCAACGTGGGTGGCGGAATCTCGATTCCTTCACCAACAGAGGTTGTCGGTCAGTGGGTAACCGTAAACGGCAACCTCACCGTCTCGACAGCGACGTCCAAGCTTTTGCTGAAGGCGACCCAAAACGTGACCACCTCGGTGACCACCGCGGGAACCATTCAGACCAACAACGGCCCGATCACGATTTGGTCTGACTCCGACAAGGTTGCAGGCACGGCATCCAACGGTGGAAACATTTACCTCGCCACCTCAACCACCATTAGGAGCCAGGGTGGCAACATCAGCCTCGGCGGCGGTCTTGATGACGGCGGTGCCGACTCGGGCCTAACCACTCCGGGCGGTTACCTGACTCGAACCGCTGGAGACGGCGTCCCAGATGGTTATGCCAAGGGCACCACTTCTGGCGCAGATTCGACAGGTTCAGACGGAATCTACATT
>JACCED010284785.1_pt1 | contig 13272 bp, 19 predicted proteins | sample 7455021 | NCBI WGS metagenome assembly JACCED01 (sample SAMN15323456, study PRJNA562643) | freshwater metagenome | isolation source: river surface water | place: USA:Blue River Watershed | collected 2017-08-19 | reverse complement strand
ATTTTACTGTTGTTGTGCTATTGGAAGTAGATTCTGTTGTGCTTCTACTAGTCGAATCAGTTACAATGGGATCAGCCATTGCAGGAGACAAAACCATGACAAAAAGCACCGCTGTAGCGATCTTTTTAGTCATTTTAAACCTTTATTTTAATTGTTCTGTAATATCAACAACTACTCATAGTAACAGTATTATTTAGGCTTTTTGTTGATTTTCGCAATAAGAAATTTACCTTAATGGCATTCTTGGAGGTTTTTCTGGTGGAAGTTGTATAGAGATATTATCTACAGCTTCAACATTAGACTCAAGTGTTATACGCTTTTCACGTTGACCAAACGTACCATACTCTTCTATTTGGGGATTAGTTTCTGGGATAACTACATCTACTTCTTTATTCATTTCAGCCATTTGTTCTGGCTCTAATTCTTCAGGTTTCTTTTTACCGAAGAAATCCTCAATAATCTTCTTAGATTCCACTGGTAATGGACTCTTTTTGAAGAACATATCAGACCACTTAGGTTTATTAGGTTCTTCTAATTCATCATTATCTTTTAAAATAATTGATTCAATCTGTTGATTACCTTCAGAATCAGTTTTTATTGTTACTGCTGGTTTTTGTTCATCATCTTTTCTCATCTGCCAGTTAGCAGCAACTAGCATTAAAACAGCAAGTGGATCAAATACTATAACAATCATGATAATAACCCAACGAACTGCTTTCTCAAGCAAATCCGTTTCTGGGTTATCACCGTAAAGTAGTGCTGCTATATATTTTATCGGACCGACTTCGGCTTCGACTTTCCTGACTTCGCTGGCGATTGGCGCACGCTCTTCGTTGAGTTTTGCGATCTTGGCTTGCGCTGTACCGATTTCACTGAGGATTCGGTTTCGGTCTTTTTGCTGGTTTCTGCGGATGGTAATGGCTCGCTCTGCACCACCTGCGTCTGTGGTTCTTGCGATGGTTTGATCAACTTGAGAATCGAGTTGAGAAAGTTCTTTACGGCTTGCATTTATGTTCTCCTTTTCGGTTTTAATTTTTTCATCTATTAGCGCAAGTTTTGCTTGCACATCACCTGTGGGGATTGCTTGATCCAAGTGTGCTTTACTTAGGTATCCAAAAATTCCCATAGAAGTTAACAGCATCAATACTACTAGAGCAAATGTAAAGTAGGACTTCATCAATACTGGAATTTCTTTCCATGTTCGATAAAGCCATGACGCTACCACAAGTTTCGATGCTTCAAGCAAAGAACCCATAATGAAAATTGGAATTACAGCTGCAGCAAAGATTGCTACCAAACCCATAATTGAGTAGTAAGCAGCAACTGCTGATAGAGATAACGCTGTTATGAATAATAGATATTTCATAGTCTGTTTAGTATGTGTGATTTATGGACTCTCACTGAGATTTGTCCATTGTAATATTCTTCTGTCTCCAAAACTTTTCTTGAAAACTGCTCCCTTGCTTCAATGTATGAGCACTCTGCCTTCGATTTACAGAAATAGAGAATTTCTCGTGTGAACGACTCCCTACCTAATCTCTCAACATCTTTATTTAATTCAATGCTAGACCCATAGTATGTTAGCCAGTCAGATTCGATCTTTCCACGAATCTTCTTTTTCTTTTTTGTTCCGTTTTTCAACTTAACTGTTTTGTAAGTTGTCTTTGAGAACTTGGCTAACTTTTTACCTACGTATTTTCTATCGTTGGTTTTATTTGTGATCAAATAAACGAACCCAACACAATCCTCAGGTAATGATTCTACTACTTTGTTTTGATATTGCCACATTATTCTTCATCGTCTAGATCTTCCTCTTCATAGATGTCAGCAGAACAAACTGGGCAATATACCACATCTTCTGTTGAATGGTCATCTCCTTTGAGAACGATCTTTCCTCGTGCTCCACATGATTCACATTCAAAATATTTAGTCGACATTTTTGACCCTTGCTAATCCTAATGTATTAAAAATTTTAAACCACATCCAACCAATATCAAACTCCCACCATTTTCTACTCAATTTGGGGTTTGCTGGTTCCGCATGATGATTATTATGAAACTCTTCGCCACCAATAATTATTCCAAAGATAGAAATATTTCTAGAACGATCTTTAGTGTCAGTGTTTCTATATCCCCACCAGTGTCCTAAACCATTTATAACACCAGCAGCCCAGAATGGTATCCAAATCATTTGAATACCCCAAATCAAAAGACCCCACCATGAAAAACAAAGTAAATTTATGAGTAATAACAAAGTAATTCCTAGACGACAATGTTTACTGTAAACATGTTTCTCGACCCAGTCATCAGGAGTTCCTACTCCATATGCGTTAACCATATCTTTATCTTTGCTGGCTGAGTGATATAACATCGCTCCACCAAATAAAACTTTCCAGATTCCATAAACGTGTGGTGAATGTGGATCTCCAGACTTCTCGCACATCTGATGGTGTTTGCGATGTATTGCAACCCATTGCTTGGTGACCATACCTGTCGTTAGCCATAGCCAGAATCTCATAAAGTGAGATAACGCTGGATGGAATTCTATTCCTCTATGAGTCTGCCCTCTATGTAAATATAAAGTTACGCATACTATGGTAATATGCGTAGATATCAACAGGTATAGTAGTTCCAACATTAAGCTGCTTTACCCCAAACATCATCCCAGCTACCAGACAATGCACCTTTAGCGTAATCAGTGACACGATTCTCAAAGAAGTTACCATGCACTGGTGCGTTAATCATTTCCTCAACCCATGGTAGTGGATTCTTCTTAACTTTGAAGATACCTTTCATACCCAAAGAGATTAGACGACGATCAGCGATGTAGCGAATGTAAGTTTTAACATCCTCAGCTTTTAGGTCACGCATCTCACCATTCTGATAGCATAGATCGATAAACTTATCTTCCAACGCAACCATCTTCTCAGCGATGGTATATATTTTAGATTTAAGTTCATCATTCCAGATTTCTGGGTTCTCTTTGATAAACTCTTTAAATAACTTAATCATGTTTTCAGCATGCATGGTTTCATCAACGATTGACCATGTAACGATCTGTCCCATTCCCTTCATCAAACCATGACGTGGAAAATTCAACAACATGATGAAGGAACTAAACAACTGCATACCTTCCGTGAATGCAGAGAACACAGCGATGTGTGTTGCAGTTGACGCAAGAGTACCATTCTTTGATGATAAATCAAGAACATAATCATGCTTATCACGCATCTCTTGATATTCAAGGAACTCATTGTAAGTTGATTCTGGCATACCCAGAGTTTCAATCAGGTGCGAATATGCTGCAATGTGTAATGCTTCACGTGCAGCAAAACCAGAAAGCATCATGCGAATTTCTGGTTGTGGAAAATATGGTAGATAGTTCTTAACATAACCACCTGCCACATCGATATCACCTTGTGTAAAGAAACGAAAGATGTTTGTCAAGAATGTTTTTTCTTCTTGTGTCAAACTCTTTTTCCATTGTTTAACATCTTCTGCCATTGGAACTTCAGTATGTAACCAATGTGCTTGCTCGTGCTTTAGCCACGCTTCATATGCCCATGGATAATTAAAAGGTTTGAAGTAATTCCTTTCATCCGTCATCTTATTTGTTTTATTTTTTACCATCTTATTCCTCGTCCGTAATTAGTTCTATTGCTTTTATTTCTGTATTCCATTTAGCTCCAATCACTTCACGATAACCATCTTTAGTCATTATCATAGTCGCCATATGTTGTGTATGTTTCGGTCCTGATCCGCTTTGTTTATCCGTATTATCCATCCAAATAGTTTTTATTCTCCAGAATAATTCGTATGCGTCCATGTTATCCCTCGCAGGCTAAGCAAGCACCATCGTCAGCTGATGCCAGTGCTGTTAAATCAATTTCCTTAATAACTTCTCGCTCGATACGTTTAGCAACTTTATCTGCCTTAGCGATCTTATCTGAACGACAATAGTACATTGTCTTTAATCCTTGTTTCCATGCTTGGAAGTGAACCGCATGGATGTATTTGATATGACTGTCTGGACGGAAGAATACGTTTAGTGATTGGGCTTGGTCAATATATTCTTGACGATCTGCTGCATGTTGCACAACCCAACGCTGGTCAATCTCCATTGAAGTTTTAAATACTTCTTTGGTCCACTCGTCCATCCAGTCTAAATGTTGGACAGAACCATCGTTTGCGATAATGCTAGACCAAACTTCATCAGCCCATCCTTCTTTATGATTCTCTGCTTCTTTCTGAATGATTTTATCCAGGTAGCGATTTTTATTTAGGTGAGAACCCGATAGAGTGTCTTGGCGATAAGCATTGGCACGATAAGGTTCAATAGAAGGACTAGTATTGCCCATGAGAATGGAAGAAGAAGCATTGGGAGCAATAGCCATAAGATGACTAAAGCGATTCCCAGTACCCACTGCATCAGGTGCTTCGCCACGTTCCAGTCCCAATTCTTTATTAGCGACATCTAATTTCTCTCTGATATGTTTGAAGATTTTTTTGTTTCGTCCAACTGCCATTGGGTTTTCCCATGGGAGATTGTTTCTCTGCAAGTAGGCATGCCAACCCAACGCACCGATGCCGATTGAACGCTCTCGCATGGCACTGTACTTCGCTCTCTTGATGGCGGAAGGTGCATTATCAATAAAATACTGAAGAACATTGTCAAGCATTTCTGCAATATCACGCAGGAATAAAGGATCTTCTTTCCAGTCATCATAATACTCCAAGTTTAATGAAGAAAGACAGCAAACAGCAGTTCTCTTCTCGTTAGTTGGTAGAATGATTTCTGAACAAAGATTAGATTGATTAACCTTTAGTCCTTTATCTTTTAACCATTGTGGTAGTTTGCGATTCGATTCATCAATGAAATGTAGATATGGTTCACCAGTGGTCATTCGAAGTTCTAAAACTTTCTGCCACAATTCTCTGGCTGAAACAACTTCACGAATTTCACCACTATGTGGATCTTTAAGTTCCCACGAATCATCTGCGTCGTGGTCAATCATACACTTCTCGATAATTTGCATAAACGCATCTGGAATATTAATACCATGATGCATGTTCAGGGTTCTCATATTTTGATCCCCTGTCGGTTTACGCATTTCTAAAAAGTTTATAATGTCTGGATGATCAATAGACAAGTAAGCAGCATAACTACCCCTGCGAGTGCGACCCTGCCTGTATGCCAGAGAACTGGAGTCATAGATCTTGAGGTGAGGCATGACACCAGTAGATTTATCGTCTGCTGAACGAATACCAAAGCCAATACCAACACCACCCCCGAGCATAGAAAGCCAATTAGTTTCTGATAGGTTATCAACTAGTCCCTCCGCTGTATCTTCAATATAGTTAAGAAAACATGATATAGGCAACCCACGCTTACTGCGACCAAAAGAAAGAATGGGAGTAGAATAAGAAAGCCAATGTTTGCTGCTGTACTCGTATAACCTCTGCGCATGTTCTTCATTAGAGCTGAATTGTTTTGATACATAAGCAAACCTTTCTTGTGGAGATTGTTCATCATCTTTCATGTAGGATTCTTTTAATCTCATCAATCCTAGCGCATCAAATAAATTATCTCGGCTGTAGTCAACCTTAATGCCATGCACGACACTTTCCATATATTACTCCAATTTTATTATTATACGTTTACGAATTCTTCCACCATCGGGAAGATACTTGCTATTACTTTCGCACACTCACGTGCTACCAACATGTGTTCTTTCTGTGTACCATTTGCACTACGTAGTTCAATAAAGTGAACCCAACTGCGCAAAGTGCCATTCATATACAATCTAGAAACAGTCAAACCTTCTGGTAAAACTGCTCTTGCTTGTTCTTTTGCTATACCATTATTAACTGCCCATTCATATGAATGAATGGCTGCAGCTATAACTTCTTGCTGCTTCCACTTCCACTGCTCAATTAAATTTTGTTCAGTGAGTGTCAGACCACTAAGTTCTACAGAATTTTGTCTGTTCTTAGGGTCTTGTAACCTTGCTTCTCTTGTAACAAAGTCAAGTTCTTTTGTGGGGTCAGCATATCGTTGACTAAACTCCTGGAAGGAAAAAGAGCGATGGCGTAAAATTTGTCTTGCGATATCACGTGTAGTTTCAATCTCTATACAAGCACTAACCATCTCTAGTGGCGACCAATGCTTATTTTTCACGAGATATCGAATCAACTTTTCTGCTGTATCTGTGTTATATTGATTACTGGGATTAGAAACTCTGGCACAGTAAGCAATTAAATCTTGAACATTATCTAAACCTTCTTCAAGTATTTCAGGCGATGCTTGCGAATAACTTATTAATTTAACTTTCAAATCTTTCTCCATGTACTAAATTTTAATTTTGCTTCAACACCTGAAAAGGTATTCGTATTTATCAATTCAACAATTTCATCAGTGGTCATTTTACCATCTAAAATCATTTCATTAATATCTTTTTGCATTACGGTGTCTGGGAACATACAAACATTATAGCCCAAACTAATATATTTGTCAAGTTGTTTTACTATGTCTTTATTTCTCGGTTCATTATCCATTACTATCGTTGCATTAGTAAGTAGCTGACGAATAGTAGGGGTATCAAAACTTGCTCCTGAAACAGCAATTGCATTCGGTAAGAATAGCGAATCAATTGGTCCTTCAACAACGTATATGCGTTTGCTATAATCCAAGCGATCGAGTCCATATATTTTCTCCTGCGTTTCATCTACTTTAATTGTATAATACTTAGGTTCTTCCTTACCAAATGCTCTGGCTTGATAAGCAAAACATTTACCAGCAGCAGTGAAGTATGGTATAATAAGTCTTGGATGTTCATCTACTATCGGCTCTTGAAATTTTGGTGTAACTGTATTAGTGTACGCTTTAAATTTTGGAGCAAAGTAGAGAAGATTCCATTTATCCTTTGGTATCTGTCGGTTCTTTATATATTGAAGTACTGGATGAGTATCTGGTAATTTATCGATACGTGTAAGTGATTCGAGAATATCATCCTCGAGTAATTCTTCATCGGGAGTTTCTAAGACGACACTGGTATCAGCAATGTCTTTGTGGTCATTGTATCTTGTTGCGCCACTCTTGTAGCGTTCAAGAACATACTCATCATAAAGTTGTGTATCGACATACTTGATTAAGTTGCCGAGATTAGTTCCATGTCCACAATTGTGACACTTACAAAACAAATCTGACTTGGCACGATAAATGTAGCCACGTGCTTTCAGCTTGTTCTTGGTGCTATCACCACAAACTGGGCATGAATAATTCCAAAGGTAATCTTTTTTCTGTTTGAAATTTCTTAGACGTGATCCAAGAATGTTTGCAAACTTAACATCAATGTATAACATAATAACTCCACTAGAGTAATTATTTTACTCTAATTCACAATTAAAAGCAAATTTATTTTACAAATTTTGTCAATACGTCAATATGCCCCAAAGCATATCCAAGAACTATTGCACCACCTACAATCATCCATCTCCAGCGTTCAAGAACATCAACTCGTTCTTTGACTTTATCCATTGAGGTTTTTAAAGCTGTGTGTTGTTCTTTATCTGCTTTTGCAAGTGCATCGATTTTTTCATCGAATTTATCCATAATCTCACGATTACCTGTGGTGATGCGTGAGTGCAATTCTTTGATATCGCTTTTAACTTCGCTAACATCTTCTTTGATTGCTTCTACTTGCGTTTCCAATTTAGCTACTCTTTCTTGATCCATAATAGTTTGGTCTATATTGGTTGAATTATTTACTGGGGTCATTTTACGCTATTAAAAATATCTTTTTGTGTTTTATACCATTCGACCCAAGTATCCACTTTTATTTTACATTCATGATATTGTCCATAATTATCAACAACAACTTTGAGAACTTCAGATAATTTCTCTGTAGGTTCGGTTTTCTTCAAATCAGGGCATGCTTCAATAAGTTCCTTTGGAACTTCTGGGAATTTTCTTTTAACAGGAGTAGTAACTAAACATCCTGCCAACAATAACACTGGTAGCAATAATACAAGTCGTTTCATTTTTTGACTCCTGCTGCAGCATCATTTAGTATTTCGATTGCTTCTGGAACAACTTTACATTGAGAATCAATCTTAACTTCTACGGTTTTTAATTTTTCCTGTATAACAACTTGAGTATCTTTAACTACCCTTACTCTATCAACATAAACTTTTTCTATCTTATTATTGGCTGCTTTAGCTTGTTCTTCAGATATAGCAACCTTCGCTTCTAGATCTTTAACTCTGGCTCTCCATTCCTGCTCGATGGCGAGACCACCCTTAAAATACACACCAGCTAAAAGTAATACTATACTGACAACTTGTAATAGTGTGCGATACGGAATAATCCAAGGCATCCAACGAATGGCTACCTTAAATAAAATCGAAATTGTTGTACCCACTATACCAGCAAGTAAAACAATATTGATTATCCAGACCAGAAATGCATCTGGAAGAAAACTTAACATCCACATTATACTACCTCAACTGGTGGTTTACGCCTTGCCATCTGTTTATGTTTAGCGATGTCTTTCTTCAATGGTGCTGGAGTGTCAGTGGCAACACCTGCGCCAGCAACATTGGCAACTGCATCTTCTTTCAAGAAGTTGCGAACTAAAATTTCTTCTTCAACCAAATACACATTTTCATCAAGCATCTGTAATATTTGATTGTATCTCTGTTCCATCAAAGATGTAGTTCTATCATTACTTTGATAATATTCTTTAACCAAGAACAATGCAGCAACAAGACTCTTTAACTTACTCTCTCCACCTGGGAGTTTGTTAATAATCTTTTTCATATTAAAAACTAAACGATTCAGATAAGTATATGCATCTTTTTCTGCAGAAGTTTTTAATGTGCTTGACTTTTTAAGGTTCTTACCCTTAGCGTCAATGATACCAAGTTTGTATGCTTGAGTATCTTCGAATGGCTTGATTAACATAGTTAAAATTCTATATGCTATCAAGTTGTCTATTAGTCTGCTCATATCTTCCTTAATACTGCGATAATCGTTTCGTCCAGTTTAATATCAACAAGATTAATTCCGTATTCTGGAATGGTCTCTGGCATTCTATTAAGATAAACTAAGAAAGTAATTAACTGTGGCCACAAGTCTTCTTCGATTTTATAAAATAACATTTTGGTAGTTGCTTCTCCAAAGATGTTATATAAAACGATAATGTGATTTAATATTAATCGCTCTCTTAATTCACCTGCGTTTTTATATCTGTATATTAACTTCTTCAGGTATATAAATTTTTTCAGGTCATCTTCAAATTCAGCTACACTATGACATTGTGGGTTGTCATAATTGTGCATAGCATAAATTAGAAAATTGGCATCATTTAATTTTTCTTGCATCATCTGTCTTTTCAGTTGCTGCTGATACCATAAATTTTTCACACATTGCAATAGCACCATTAAGCTGATGTATTTCTGCTTCAGTCTGCATCATTGTGTTGCGTAACTGCGTAAGAAAATCCATCTTTTCTTTATGAGCTGCTCTCAATGTTTCAAGTTCGCTTTTAATATTCTCTAACATACTAACCCATCCTAAAGGAGGGGAGCCAATCTCCCCTCAACAATTTTATTTATTAGGCATCAGCACCAATAGTTGTATCATCAGTGTTATCATCACCAGTGATAGAACTCATAGCAACTAAAACTTCAGTCTTGTTGCGTGTATTACCTTGTGCGTCAGTATAAGAACGAGTAGTTACCCAACCTGCGTGAGCAACACCCTTTGCTTTGTTTGCAGCTACTGCTGCTTCTGCAGCAGAGATTCCTTCTACAGCTGCCTTCTCAGCAGTGTTTAGGTATTGTGGCTTGCTGCCAGCTGCGTCTGTTTTTCCCCATAGTGCCATTTTTATTCTCCTTATTTGAAATTAGGCAAGTGTACTGGATAGCCTGTCATTTCGACACCACTACCTTTTCTCTTAGCGATAGTTCCCTTCTGACGTGCGCCAGATGTAGAACCTGCTGGACGACCACGACCACGTTTCTCGCCAGCTGGTTTTGCTGGTTTGTCTTCATCGTCGTAACCTTTTTTATCTGCTTCTGCTTCACCTTTATAATACTCAGTGCCATATTTACCACTTACTTTGCGTGATGGCAAGTCTGACATTTTAATCTCATCTAGAGATTGAACAAATTCTTTGTATGATTTCATGTTAGTTATTAACTCCCCGTTTTCGTCAAAGTCTTCTTTGAATTTTTTCTTGATATTTTTAGCAGCATCGCCAATATCTTTAACTGTATCAAGAACACCACCTACGACACGTTTAGCTGCACGATAAGGAACTTTAACTGCTTGTTTAACAACTTCAGCTGTTCCTTTGATAATTCCTTCGTCAACTTGTTCTGTTTCTTCTTTAACAGGTTTGTGGCTCTTCATACCTTTGTTCTTCATATACCAAGCAAGTGCCCAAGGATTATCAATCTCTTTGTGCTTCTTCATTGCTTTGACAGTACCTTCAAAACCTGGAGGTGCTTTCTCATCTAGTTTATCAGAAATTTTAAACTTATGAACAGTTCCCTTTTTCTTTGGATCATAAGAGTCATGGGTTTGTTTGATATGAACTTCTTTACCATCATTCTTTAACACTTTACCAGAAACTTTATCTCCAGTTCCGTGCTCATAGTAATCCATTTCATGACCAGTAGTCATATGCTTAGCCATATCTGGATGCATCTTACCTTGTGATGCAAACTCACGATGGTTAGCTTCGTCAAGTTCGACTTCTTCAGTTCTAGTTCTACGACCAGCAAAGTGATGAATTCCTCTGTTCTTTAATTCTGAACGAGATGCTTCATATTCATATCGGTTCTTTTGATCAGCTGGTGATGTATGACCAAGTGTTTTAACTTTCTTATCTAAAGTTGATGTTGCTTGTTTTTTAGCAATCTTATTTGTTGCTCTATACAAACCATCGTCTCTCTTACTGCTAGTATCACCAGACTTTAAATTTTTATTAACATAGGATTTTAAAGTTTTCTGATCCAATTCATCGATCTGCTCAGCTTCTTCTTTAACATTAGTTGGCATACCATTGATTGGTTTCTTAGTTGCTTTGTATGCTTTGTTCTCTGGTGTTCCCTTAATATACTTCTTAGCTGGAACTGGAGCAACTGGTGCATAACTTGCTTCTACCAATGAGTCTGCTTGTTCATCAGTAATGTCTAAACCAAACTCTTCTTTCATCTTTTGCTTCATTGCATCTTTAGCAAGTGCACGAGCACGACTCATTGGTGACTGAGTAGTACCATCTGAGTTTTTAGCAGGTTTACTCTTTGTGTATGGACCATCGAATGGAACATCGCTTTTAGAAGAGCCACCACCCACTTCGTCACCTTTACGACGATAAGCAGATGCTGGCTTTTGATACCAACCCTCTTCAACTGATTCAACTTCTTCTTTGTAGATAGTTCCAAGATGTTTTGCGCCAATTTTATTTAAAGAGTTGCGACCAGAAGAATTTGAAGTGTGGTTAACATCAAAGCCACCACTATGAGCATAAATCTCAATACCATCAAGGTTATCACGATGGGTTTTAACCTTGTCTTTAGCATACTTTACAGCATCGTCTTTATTCTTGAATGGTGCTGCTTCAGAAATTTCTACTTCTTCATTGGTTTCTTTCTTACCAGTTAAGAAGTTCTTAAAGTTTTTCAAATCAGATTTAACTGTTGGCTTCTTACCTGCGTCTTTTAACCAAGACTTGTCAGAAACATCAGTGTTCTTAGCTGGAACTGATTCGTCAAAGTGTTTGTAATCAACAGTAGTCTTTTTACTACCAGATGTTCTGTGAGAAACAAAATGAACTTTGTCATCTTCACGTGTTACATGCACTTGATTTCCAGTTTCGTCTTTATACATAGCTTTCGAATGCTCCCCACTTGGTCTTAAGTTTTTAACAATTTTTTGATGCTCAGGATGTAATGGATAGGAGATATCTTTGCCATGATGAACAGTCATCATCTTACCCCAAGAATAATCTTTCTTACTCACTGTTCCTTCTTTGAGATCTTCTTCACCCATTTTGAAAACAATTTGCTTGTGGGCTTTACGACCAGATGGTGTCAATCTATAATCAGAACGATCTTCACGATCAACAGTAGGTTTCTCTAGATCGTCATCATCTTTCTTTGCTTCTAACTGAACTTCTTCTGGAACACAGTTAGGAACTTTCTTTCCATTCTTGTCCTTTAAGCCAACTGCTTTGTATCCTTTCCAGCATGCGCCAGCTAGATCTGAAAACTTCTTAGCCATCTTTATTCTCCAATTTTCTTTAAGCTGGAACGAATCATCCAACCATGTTTCTTATGAGCATCCAATCGCCCAGCAATAAAATCAGCAAATCCTTGTTCTTTGTCTTTCGATAATAGATCGAACAACTTATTTAGGCTCTCAATGGTTTTATTGTTGGCTTCTTGTAAATCTTGCAACATTTCTGTAATGTTTGTAGCAGAGTTGTCGTTGTTAATAGTTGTAACTTTATAAAACTCTTCTATATTTCTAGGAGCATATTCATCTAAAGCACGAATCTCTTCTGCCATTGGATCGACTGCGCCATAAATTTCTTCGTACAAGTCGCCAAAGAATTCATGGTATTGTGGGAAGAACATTCCTTCAACATTCCAATGATACGCTTGTACTTTAAAATACATTAAGAATGTATTTGCCAAACAAATTTTCGCAGCGACTACAGTTTCGTTCATATTAACAATTCCATTTTCTTAGAGCAAGTGCTTTTCTAGTTGGCTCACCATTTGGTTTCTTCATTGGACCTTCTACGCCACTCATACGAGCACAGAAAGATTTTCTACGATTCGCAGCTTTACTTCCTGGCTTTAATTTTGATGGTGGTGTAGTGACAGGTGCTTTTAAATTTCCACCCTCTGTTCTATTATAATGGTCACGACCTTTTTGTGTCAAACCACCAGTAGAACTTTTAAATCCCTTAGCATCTACTGCTGCTTCTTCTAAGTATTCTTTAAAACGCAACATTACCAGACCCCTTTGTATATTTTGTATGAGATAGACGTGCTTTCTCGACTTGGCGAATACGTGGAACAAGTTTCATTGCAACACGACCGATAACTGCTTTACGTCTTTGAATAACTCTTTCAACACGTTCTTTCTCACCAAGAGAAATCTTATTGATATCACGACCACGCAATAAACGTTTCTTCATTAGTTTAATTGCTAGGCGACGTGCACGTTTATTTGCCACAGCATTTGATGAACGCATCT
>JACCED010739671.1_pt1 | contig 13277 bp, 13 predicted proteins | sample 7455021 | NCBI WGS metagenome assembly JACCED01 (sample SAMN15323456, study PRJNA562643) | freshwater metagenome | isolation source: river surface water | place: USA:Blue River Watershed | collected 2017-08-19 | reverse complement strand
CTGCTGGCTCCGCCCCTAGGATTCGAACCTAGACCGGACGCCTCCAAAGGGCGCCGTGCTGCCATTACACCAGAGCGGAATGAGGTCGAAACCTCGCGATAAGTCTGCCAGAAGATTGCTAGGACTGTAGTTTCTGGGCTACTTCCAGCCAGCTTTCCTCGGTTTGGGCAATTGACGAGCGTATCTGTTGCTCTCTAGCTGTTAGTTCAGTCAGCAGTTGATAGTTGCTCTGGTCTGCTTGCGCGAGTTCTAGGTGGGTGTGCTGAAGTTCCTGCTGAAACTTACTGAGCTGACGCTCGAGCCGGGCAGACTCTTTTTCTAATGCCCTTCGTTCAGCTCCAGACATTTCTGGATCAGTCAATTTTTCTTTTTTTACTTCTGGAATAACTACTTTGGTGTTTAAGTACTGATCCACGCCACCAGGCAGGTGACGGAAAGTGCCACTGGGAAAAATGGCGTACTGATTATCAGTGGTTCGCTCCATTAGATAGCGGTCGTGTGAAACAACAATCAGGGTGCCAGGCCAACTATCGAGCAAATCCTCTAAAGCAGCCAACATGTCCGTATCCAGGTCATTGGTTGGCTCATCCAGAATCAAAACATTTGGTTCCGTAAAAAGAAGTCTTAGAAGTTGAAATCTTCTGCGCTGTCCACCGGATAAATCAGCGATTGGAGTCTGTAGCTCTGCTGATTCAAATCCCAGTTGCTCAACAAGTTGGCTGGTGAGAATTTCTTTTTTCCCAACCATGAAGCTGGTTTTTTCTCGACGAATCATTGTGTAGATCCGTTCATCGCCAAAGGGATCAAGTTCCCGAACATCCTGTGACAACTTGGCAAATTTCACAGTCTTGCCAATCTTCACCCGACCAGCAGTTGGTAAGAGATCTCCGGTAATTATCTTCAACAGAGTCGTCTTACCAATACCATTGCGACCAAGCAGTCCAATTCGATCCCCTGGACCTAATCGTAAGGTCACGTTCTTCAGAACCGTCTTTCCATCCACTTGGTAACTAACATCCTCCAAATCCACAACGTCCTTTCCCAGGCGTGTGGTGGCTAGCTTGGCTAGCTCAATGGGATCGCGAGGTGGCGGTTCATTGCCGATTAGCTCAAGTGCCGCATCCATTCGAAATTTGGGTTTAGTGGTCCTTGCTGGCGCTCCGCGACCGAGCCACGCCAATTCTTTGCGCAGCAGATTTTGTCTTCTCGCTTCGATTGCTGCCTGCTGACGAGCTCGCTCGGCGCGTTGCTGAATATATGCCGCATAGCCACCAACAAAGGGTTCAATCTTTCCTCCAACAACTTCCCAGGTGTAGTTCGAAATTGCATCGAGAAACCAGCGGTCGTGGGTGATTACTAAAAGACCACCCGCAGACTTAGACCAGCGATTCTTGAGATGCTGGGCTAGCCAATTCACGCCGTCAATATCTAGGTGGTTCGTGGGCTCATCCAACATGATTACGTCATGCTCTCCCACCAGGAGCTGTGCCAAGGCAACTCTTCTTAGCTGACCGCCTGAGAGCGTAGAAACTTTTTGGTGCCAATCCAAGTCGGAAACAAGACCAGCTAATACATCTCTGATTTTTGGATCCGAAGCCCATTCGTGCTCAGGGCGATTGCCCACGATAAGTTCGGCAACAGTTGCCTCAGGTGAGAAGTTATCTTGTTGGCGCAAAAAACCAACATCAAGACCACCCCGCCAAGTAACGCGTCCTTGATCTGGCTGGAGCTGCTTGGTGAGAATCTTTAGAAGTGTTGACTTACCGTCACCGTTTCTTCCCACGACACCAATTCGGTCTCCTTCATTGATTCCGACTGTTACCGAATTGAATACGGTCTTGGTGGGAAAGCTGTGAGAGATTGACTCGGCGCCGAGGAGGTGTCCCATTACTCTAAATTCGCTCCGCGGTTGGAAGTAGTCGTGTGGATTACCAAATGCCCCAGTTTTCTTAGCTCTTCAGACCAACGGGTAGCGAGATTCACATCCTGAGTTACAAAGTAAATGGTTGGGCCAGACCCAGACAAAAAGCCACTAGTTCCGTCAAGCAAAGACTGATATTTAGAGAGTTCTGGCCGCAAAGCTAGGGCTGGTTGCAGGAGCGAATTCTTTCCAAGCCCTTCGCCTTCTTTGACTTTCTCAATCGCCTCAGCCGGTGCGGTGGTTATGTCACCATCAGGAAACAGGTGATCAAACTTTGCAAACACCTCTTTGGTGCTAAGTCCGATTGGGCTGATAAGTAAGACAACATGAAGGGTTGGCAGCTGATCAAGTGGTTGCAGTTCAATTCCCGTGTCAAGTCCCAGCGCCGTTCCACCTAACAATGAAAATGGGACATCGGAGCCAACCTTGCTTGCTACTTTTTGAAGGTCTTGTTCACTTAGCGCCAAGTTCCAAGCTTCATTGAGAGCGATTAGGGAAGCTGCTGCATCGGCACTGCCTCCCGCCAAGCCAGCTGCTACGGGAACTTGTTTATAGGTGTGAAAGCGCATGGGCTGAGGATCGGTAATTCCTGCATATTGCGCAAGAGCCTTTGCGGCAATTACGCACAAGTTCTTTTCGTCTTTTGGGACTAAATCGAGTTGTTGTTGAGGCAGGTCACCTTCTGTTATTACTTCCCATTTTGTGTGGGTTTCAACTCCTACTCGCTGACGAATAGTTAGTGCTTGGTAAATACTTATTACCGAGTGGTAGCCATCTTGACGAAGGGGCCCCACCTCAAAAAATAGGTTCAGCTTGCCGGGGGCTGATGCGTAAATCACCTGCTCGAGGCTACCCTGACAAAGTCATCGATGGCTAATTGCTCACCTCGAGCCGAGGGGTCAACACCTGCTCTGACAAGGATTTCTTCCGCTTGCTGGGGTGTTCCTGCCCACTTTGCCAGGGCTTGTCGCAGGGTCTTTCTGCGCATGCCAAAAGCCGCATCGATGACAGCGAAAACTTCTGAATTCCTTTCAGATCTGGTTCTTTCAAAATAAACCAGCGCTGAGTCCACCTGCGGTGCTGGCCAGAAAACATTCCTGCCAATAGCGCCAGCAAGCCTGGCATTTCCATACCAGGCTAACTTTGCACTTGGCGAACCATATTCCTTACCACCCGGCTTTGCGGCAAGACGTTCTGCAACCTCTGCCTGAACCATCACCAAAACTCTTTCAATGGTGGGAAATGTCTCGAGGAAGTGGATTAGTACTGGCACTGAAATGTTGTAAGGGAGGTTCGCAACCAAGGCTGTTGGGTTACCCGGTAATTGGGTGACCTTTAGGGCATCGCCTTGAACAACGGTCAGCCTTTTTCCAGGAGCATATTTCTCAACGGTCTTTGGAAGTAGCTTGGCTAATCGATGGTCAACTTCGACCGCAATCACTTGATCTACAACTTCCAGGATTCCAAGAGTGAGAGAACCAAGGCCAGGTCCAATTTCAACGACTAAGTCGTCTAGTCTGAGATTTGCTTGCGAAACAATTTTCCGGATCGTGTTTGGATCAATTACAAAGTTTTGCCCAAGCTTTTTTGTTGGGCGCAGGTCAAGGCTCTGGGCCAGTTGCCTTATTTCAGCAGCGCCGAGCAACTAAAGACCTTCCGACCAAAGACCGTAAGCATTTTCAGTGTTGCGATTAATTTGCTCGGCTAACCGGTTCACATCTACCTCCAGCAGATTTGCCATGTAGCGCAAGGTGTGAGGAACCAGGTATGGAGCATTTGGCCTGCCGCGCATTGGCTCTGGTGTTAGGAAAGGTGCATCGGTTTCTATTAGGACCTGGCGAATGTCTGCTGCCAAAAGCGCATCTCGCAAATACTGGTTTTTCTTGAAAGTTATGTTTCCAGCAAAGGAAATAAACCAGCCGTTTCTCTTGGCAATCTCAACCAGCTCGACATCTCCAGAGAAACAGTGCAGCACTACCTTCTCCGGTTGCCCAACTCGCTTGAGGGTATCAACCACAGATTGATGGGCCTCTCGATCATGGATTTGAAGCGCTAGATCGTTGTTTTTTGCAATTTCAATGTGCTGTTCGAATGAATCCTGCTGCAAAAGCAAATGGTGGTCACTTGTTGTGCGGAAGTAGTCCAATCCAGTCTCACCGATTGCTCGAACTCTTGGCTGGGTTGCCAATTCAGCAATCTCAGCAATTGCTTGATCGAGGGCTTGCTTAGTTTCATAGAGCGGGGCCTCGTTTGGATGAAGAGCGACAGCTGCTAGAAGCATTGGATTTTCACTTGCAACCTGTGCAGACCACTTCGAACTCTCTAGAGTTACGCCAACCTGCACCGCGCCAAGCATTCCGACCCTTTGCATTAGGTCTAGTTGCTCAGCCACTGTAAGCGGAGATTCGCCATCTGCGATTTCCAGGTGTGTGTGATTGTCGTAGGTTCCAACCTCTAGCGGCTCCGGCAAATCTGGATAATGCTGTGGGCGAGTTTCATTGCCGTCATAGCTGACGCGGGTTCTTAGAAAATCATTCATTTGGATTCTTCAAGGCGTGGGAAAAGAGCCTCTAGTTCAGCAACCTTTTCACCTGGCTTGAGCTGTCCCCACTTTGCGCACTCTTGAATCTTCTGATCCGAAATTGTTCCAATTGAACTAGCCAGAGCCCTGAATAGTCTGTCCGTTGCCTTCGGCATAACTGGGGCCAACAGAACACTAAGGACTCTCAGTCCTTCAGCAGCTGTGTATAGAACAGTTCCAAGCCTTGCGCGATTTTGTTCATCCTTGGCGAGTGCCCAGGGTTCTTGCACTGTGATGTAGTTATTCAGCTCATCCACGAGTGTCCAGATTTTGGCAATAGCTTCGTGAATCATCACTTTCTGCATAGCTTGATCTGCAGAGGCAGCCGCGTTTTTAGCAACCTCTTGGACATTCAAATCAGCAGCTTCGTATTGAACTGGAGCTGGAATTGCTGAGTCAAAATAACGATGAATCATGGCAATTGTTCTTGAGGCCAAGTTGCCAAATCCATTAGCTAGCTCTGCTTGATAACGCGCGGAGAGATCTTCCCAAGAAAACGATCCATCGGATCCAAACCCAATTGCCTTCATGAAGTAATAACGGAAAGCATCAGAACCAAAAGAGTCAGTGATCTCATTTGGTGAAATTCCAGTCAGTTTTGATTTCGACATTTTTTCACCGCCAACCAAGAGCCAGCCGTGGCCGAACACTTGCTTGGGAGGCTGCAGGCCAGCCGCCATAAGCATCGCTGGCCAGATCACAGCGTGGAAGCGCAAAATATCTTTACCCACGACCTGAACATCGGCTGGCCAAAGCGAATTCAGTTTTTGTTCGTCTTCGCCGTAGCCAATGGCAGTTATGTAATTCAGTAGAGCGTCAAACCAAACGTATGTGACATGGGAGTCATCCCATGGAATATCAATTCCCCAATCGAATCTTTCTTTTGAGCGAGAAATTGATAAATCGCTCAGGCCGGAGCGAACAAAGGAAACAACTTCATTTTTTGCCGACTCGGGCTGAACAAAATTGGGATTCTCCTCATAGTGTTTGAGCAGTCTGTCTTGAAAATCTGAGAGTTTGAAAAAATAATTTGTTTCATTGAGCTGCTCCACCGGCTTAGAGTGAATTGCACAGACTTGCTGCCCAACAAAATCCCCCGCACCAGCAACTAAGTCAGAGTCATTTTTGTATTCCTCGCAGCCAACACAGTAATTTCCCTTGAATGAGCCCTGGTAGATAAATCCTGTGTCATAGAGCTTCTGCAGAAACTTTTGAACTGCAACTTTGTGGCGGTTCTCGGTGGTGCGGATGAAGTCTTGATTATTTATGTCGATTGTCTCCAGTAGAGGCAGCCAAGCTTGCTCGACTAAACGATCGGTCCAACTCTTTGGATCAGAATTATTTCCAAGGGCAGTTCTCAAAACCTTCTCGCCGTGTTCATCCGTTCCGGTCAATAGAAAGGAGTCTTGTCCGGATTGCCTGTGCCAGCGAGTTATAACGTCAGCGGCAACCTCTGTGTAGGCATGACCAATGTGAGGGGCGTCATTGACATAGAAGATAGGGGTAGTTACATAGAAGGACTTGGTCACTTCGATATCCTAGGGTTTCAGTCGCAGGGCATGTTCGTAAATTACGCTCTTTGACGCTTTCGAACTCTCAGCAATTTCACTAACCGCCTTTTTCAAACCCATTCCACTCTCAGCTAGATGCAGGGCCTGTTGGGCCAGTTCTTCGTAGTCCAATGGTCCCGCCTGAACTCCAGCGAGCAACAAGACCATTTCTCCTTTGGGCTCTCCTTTTGCCCACTCCAGCAGCTCGGCCAGAGTTCCGCGTTTCACCTGCTCAAATTTTTTCGTCAGCTCTCGCACAACCACGGCTCGGTGGTTATCTCCAAAAACCTCCGCTGCATCCTGCAAGCTCTCAAGAATGCGGTGAGGCGCCTCAAAGAAAACCATTGTTCTTTCCTCGTTTGCTAGTTTTTCAAAGGTGGCTTTTCTTTCTCCGCTCTTTCTTGAAAGAAACCCCTCAAAAACAAATCGATCGGTTGGTAATCCTGAAATAGCGAGCGCCGCTAGAACACTGGAAGGACCGGGAATGATTGTGATTTCTACGTCGGCCTCTGCACAAGCTCTTACCAGGTTGAAACCCGGATCGGAAATGGTTGGCATGCCCGCATCGCTCACCACGAGGAGGTCGTGGCTTCTTGCAATCTCCACTAGTTCTTCCAGGCGGGAGTGTTCATTGTGGTCGTGCAGGCTCAATAGCTTGGCATGGAACTTAACGCCCAAGGCCGAAGCTAACTGCTTGAAGCTTCGGGTGTCCTCGCATGCAATGTAATTGCTGGTCTGAATAGCCTGGACCAGTCTGGTCGAGGCGTCAGAGAGGTTACCGATGGGAGTCGCAGCCAGTATCAACACAGCAAGCAAACTAGCATCTAAGCGTGGTTTCAGTGCTAGCCAAATTCATCTCTAGGGTTTCTCAGCACCCTAGCTTCGCAGCAGTTTCCACCCTGGCAGTTACCTCGCTCGCAGCGGTTATTAGATTCAGTAACCTTGCCAACCCTGCTTCTTTGGTTTTTGATGAGACCTATTACGTCAAAGACGCTTACACCCTTGGGCTATTCGGCTCGGAGCGCAGCTGGCCAGAAAATGCCAATCAATCATTCGAATCTGGTAGTCCAAATGTTTTTGAATCAACTGGTTCCTATGTTGTGCATCCACCGCTGGGCAAATGGATCATTTGGCTCGGGCTTAGTCTCTTTGGAGCAGAAAACAGTTTCAGTTGGCGCTTTTCAACAGCACTGCTCGGAACACTCAGTGTTGTTCTGGTAATTGCAATCGCAAGAGTCTTGACTAAGTCGGCAGCCTTTGCTGCGATGGCTGGTTTTCTGCTGGCAATTGAGGGTCACTCGATTGTCATGTCAAGGACAGCAATCCTCGATGGCATCCTTACCTTCTTTGTCCTATTGGCTTTTCTTCTACTGCTATTGGCTGACCAAAGCTGGAGAAAGCGACTAAAAAGCAACCAAGGCCTGGCTATTCAACCTTGGCTTTTGGCTGTTGGCCTTGTGATGGGAATAGCCGGTTCGGTTAAGTGGTCAGCAATTTACTTTCTGATTGGCTATGGGCTTTACTCCTTCTGGTCCGATTGGCAAACCCGAAAGAGTCTTGGCTTTAGCAAGTTGGGTGCTGTCGGACAAGGATTCATCAATGCTCTGACGTTGGCACTCAGCTCTTTTGCGGTTTACCTAACCAGCTGGCTTGGTTGGATCCAAGACGAGAGCGCCTGGGGCAGGCAGCTGGCTGACTCTTGGTGGGCATCGCTATGGTCTTACCACCTTCAGATTCTTGAGTTTCACGCCAATCTCGAATCAGATCACCCATATCAATCGAATGCTTTCTCGTGGCTGATGAATCTGCGACCAACAGCCTTTTACTTTGAACAATTTGAGGGATCTGCTTACTGTGGCGTCCTTGAAAGCTGCACGGTTGCCATCACTGCCATGCCAAACTTGCTGATTTGGTTCGCAGGTTTATTTGCACTGCTCTGGCTGGCCAAAAATCGAATCAAAACACGTGAGGCTCAGCTGGTGTTGCTTGGCTTCTTGGCGAGTTGGCTACCCTGGGTATTTTTTCTAGAAAGAACGGCGTTCCAGTTCTATGCCGTTTTGATTTCGCCATTCTTTGTTCTAGCGCTGACTTTGGCGCTGCAGCACTACTGGCGCAGGGGTCTACTGCTTAGGGTGCAGCCGCTGCGTAGTAGGCGCATCACTGGATTCCTGATTGCAGCAAGCCTGTTGGCAATTTTCTATCTGCCGCTCTGGATTGGACTACCAGTCCCTTACGAGCTGTGGCGCCTACAGCTACTTTTGCCGATCTGGATCTAGCTTCTTAGCTTCCCCTGCGGTTGCTGCCAGTGACCAGATGGTGGTGACGAGCAGGGTAATCAGAATCACAAACAACGATAGCTCGGTCGGAATCTCAGGAATGAGCGTGACATGTTCGCCACCATTAATGAATGGCAATTCGTTCTTGTGTAAAGCGTGGATCACAAGCTTCAAACCAATCCAACCCAGAATCAGCGACAAGCCAATTCCTAGGTACTTCAGGCGCTCCATCAGGCCACCCAGTAAGAAGTAGAGCTGACGAAGACCAAGCAGGGCAAAGACGTTTGCTACGAATACGATGTAGGGCTCCCGGGTCAAACCATAGATTGCGGGGATGCTGTCAAGAGCAAACAGAAGGTCTGTGAAGCCAATGGCAATCATCACAAGAAGTAATGGCGTGGCATAGCGCTTACCTTCTTTGAAGATAAATAGCTTGCTGCCGTGGTAATCCTTGGTGGTTCTTAGGTGCTTCTGCAGGAACTTGATTACACCACCACCGGCGTAATCCTCTTCCTCTGGCCGCTTCAGCTGGTCGTAGGTGTCCTTCATTATCTTCAGGGCTGTGAAGAGCAAGAAAGCACCGAAGACATAGAAGGCCCAACTGAAGTTCTCGATGAATGCAGCACCCAAAATGATGAACAGGAATCTGAGGAATAGTGCAATGGCAATACCAATCAACAGGGCTTGGCTACGCAGTTCCCTTGGCACCACGAACTGGGTGAAGATGACTAGAAATACAAATATGTTGTCGACCGAGAGCGAATACTCAGTAACGAAACCAGCGAAGTATTCCTGGGCATACTGCGGTCCCCAAACACCACCAATCACAAAGCTAAAAAGCAGTGCCAAAGTGACATAGATCGAAACCTGGATGGCAGATTCCTTGAAGGTTGGTTCATGTGGACGTCTGGCCTGCACAATGAAGTCAACTAGCAAGACAAGTGTTAGAAGGCCGATGGTGAGTCCCCAGACCCAGAGTTCTACATTCACGATTTCCTAAGCATTGGAATAAACAAGTAGGGTCCATTGTAGAAGCTGAGGGGTTAGCAGAGGGAGACAGGCGTGAGAGTTCTAATTTCAGGTGCAACAGGACTAATTGGCACAGAACTAGCCAAACAGCTATCTGCCCTTGGCCACACCCCAATTCGCTTAGTTCGCCGCCAGCCCAAGAGTGCTGACGAGGTGTTCATCGATGCCAGCAAGGGCCAGTTTGACTTCTCAGTCATGAACTCAATTGATGCCGTAGTAAATCTGGCCGGAGCCACCACCGGCAAAATCCCCTGGACCAAGAAGTACATGAAGGAAATCGTTGACTCCAGACTCGACACCACAAAGCTCTTAGTTGATGCCATCAACGCAGCCTCCAATCCTCCAAAGGTCCTAATCTCAGGATCGGCATCTGGAATCTACGGAGATCGCGGTGATGAGCTGCTGGATGAGTCTTCGACAAAGGGAGAAGGATTTTTGTCTGACCTAGCATTTGCTTGGGAGGAGGAAGCAAAGAGAGCAAAGACGAGAGTGGTTCTGATTCGCACCACCATGGTCATGAGCAAAAAGCTCGGAGCCCTAGGAAAGCTACTCCCACTTATCAAACTTGGAATCGGTGGGCCACTTGGCTCAGGTAAGCAATGGTGGGCCTGGATCAGTCTGGAAGACCAGGCAAGAGCAATCATTCACCTGATTGAAAAAGAGACTGCCAGCGGAGCATTCAACCTAACTGCCCCTGAGCCGGCAACCTGCGAGCAGATTATTCATGCTCTTGGAAAAGCGCTGAAGCGACCAACCTTTTTCCGTGTCCCTGCCTGGGCAATGAATGTGCTGATTGGCCTTGCAGCAAAAGAGTTACTGCTTTGCTCACAAAAAATGACCGCTGACAAATTAATATCGTCCGGATATAAATTCAACCACCCCACATTGCGTGAGGTGGTTGAATACGTAGTTTCTTAAGACTACTTAAGCAGCTACAGCAGCCTTCTTCTTACGACGGCGAGCTGGCTTCTTTGCAGCTGGAGCAGCCTTCTTAGCGGTCTTGCGCTTTGCAGGCTTCTTAGCAGCTGGAGCAGCCTTCTTTGCAGTCTTGCGCTTAGCAGGCTTCTTTGCAGCAGTCTTCTTAGCAGCAGTCTTGCGCTTCGCTGGCTTCTTAGCAGCAGTTGCCTTCTTGGCAGCAGTCTTGCGCTTAGCAGGCTTCTTTGCAGCAGTCTTCTTAGCAGCGGTCTTGCGCTTTGCAGGCTTCTTTGCAGCAGTCTTCTTAGCAGCTGGCTTGCGCTTTGCTGCCTTCTTTGCAGCTGGCTTCTTAGCAGCTGTCTTCTTAGCAGCTGGCTTGCGCTTTGCTGCCTTCTTTGCAGCAGGCTTCTTAGCCGTGGTTGGCTTCTTAGCAGCTGCTGCTGTTTCTGTAGTAGTTACAGTGGTGTCCATATGTGTGTCTCCATTCACCTAGACGAATAAAAGCGTATAGCAATGTCAACTAAATTGCTCTACGTCGAGCAAGAATTTCATCAATCTCTTTGCTCGTCATCATTCGTCTAGGCTTTGATATATCGATTACCTCGGCGACGTCCGGAGCAGTGTCAGATTGTTTTTTGCTCAACGGATCCGGTATCGAAATTGGGGTCCACTCCTTTGTATTTACGGCCTTTTTCATAGCTTTTGAGGCCGAGGAGCGCACCTGCTGTCGCGCCGAATAGATATTGTGAGCGACCCGATCAGCTTGCTTGGCAGCTGCACGAGCCACAAACAAACTGAGTACAGAAAATGCGCTCAGGGTAATCGACAAAATCCACGAGCCGGAATTTCCTCCGGCGAGTAGGCCGGTCGTCACTCCGGCTATGAGTAGAAGTAAAAACAAGATTGAGAAAATTCGCTGGGTCATGACCAAACGGTTCAGACGAAATTGCGGTGAGCTTTGCTCTAACTCGCGTTCAGCTTTAAGTTGTGCATTTGCATTCTTGGCGGCGGCAACAATTTCACCACGCTTGGCCCAACCAGGCACAAACACCATGAGCCAGACAACGGCTGCGATCACTAGGAGGACCCCACCCATTCCCACCGGAGAATTCATGCCTCAAAACTATTGTCCCTATAGGGCAAAACAGGCTATTTGAGGTGCGTGTTTGCTAGCCGATTTAACATCGTGTCGGAACGTTCTTCACGAGTAATTGCGAACACAAAATGGTCGCGCCATGCTCCGTCGATATGTATAAACCTTTCCTTGAGACCTTCTTTTCTTAGTCCAAGTTTTTCAACCACTCGAATGCTGGGGGTGTTCTCGGGTCTGATATCAATCTCCACTCTGTGAAGGGCAAGGGAGTCAAAAAGGTAGTCAATCGCTAGCGCCACGGCGTAGGGAGTGATGTTCCTGCCTGCATATTCCTTGGCAATCCAGTAGCCGATGGTGGCTGAAGAGACCGAGCCGTGCAGGATATTGGCCACGTTCAGCTGGCCAACCACCTGCCCCTGATACAAGATGACAAACGCCAGACCCGTCTGTTTTCTCTGGTGATAAAGAAGGTTCGAAACCATCGAGCGGGCATTCACCGGATACCTAATTCCCGGAGTCGATGCCTCCCAAGGTTTGAGCCAATCTCGATCTGCTTCAAGTAGTTGTTGAAGGATTCGCCAGTCGCGCCGGGAGAGCGGACGCAGTTTTACTTTTCCGCAACTAAGGGCTGCGAATGCCTGCACGCTGGCAAGATTACGCTATGGAAAACCAGAAGCAGGCATTGCGAGCGAAACTGAAATCGCAGCGTCCGCACTCATCTGAGGGCATAACTCAGCAGCTTCTAAATCTGGTTGAAAAACTCTCCCCAAAAACCATCGCCAGCTACCAGCCCTTGCCGGGCGAGCCTGATCTGAGCGAGTTCAATGAGCTTGCCAGCAGACGCTTCCTGGTTCTCTACCCCAGGGTGATTGGAGATGACTTGGAATTTGCCAGCGGGGATTTACGTTCCGGGGCATTTGCTATTTCCGAACCAACTGGAGAGGCGACTAAAGAAATTGATCTAGTTTTGGTGCCAGCCCTGGCAGCGGATGTCAGGGGTAACCGACTGGGAAAAGGCAAAGGCTTCTATGACAGATTTTTGGCTGGCTTTGCTGGAAAAGCCTACGCCGTAGTTTTCGAGCAGGAACTGCTGCCAGAGGTTCCAACCGACAGCCATGACCAGAGAGTCAACGGAGTGATAACCCCAAAGCGGGTGGTTGAAGTTGATTAGAATTTAGCTCGCTTATGCCTACCTATTCCTATGTCTGCAAAAACTGTGCCCATGAGTTTGAGGTGCAGCAGTCTTTTCAAGACCAGCCCCTTGACACCTGCCCCGTGTGCGGCAAAGAGGTAAGAAAAGTGTTTGGAAAACTTGGAGTGACATTCAAGGGCAGTGGTTTCTATCGAACCGACTCGGCCCCCAAGTCCGAGAGTAGCTCTAGCGACTAACCCCAGTGCGGTGGTTTGTCATCGCGCAGGCGATCATCATTTGAATCCTCGCCATCGCCCCATCGCTCTGGACGATCCTCACTGGCGATCTCTTCAAATAATTTCTCTGGCTTGCCCTGCAGATTCAGTCCCAGCTTCACAGCAACTCGGTTAGCGACCTCCTGCGGTCTGGCAAAAATCTCAAAGGCATGAACGCGCTGATATTGCCAGCCCATGGCTCTGAGAAGTCCGGGTCGAAGCCGTAGTCTTTCGTCCCAGCTCTCCCCCACAAGCGACCAATCGGCATCCACCACTACGGCCTTCGAGCCATAGCTGGCGGCTAATCCAATTCGGGATGCGAAGTTCAGCGTCACCTTGATACCGAGTTTTTCAAGTCGCTTAGCCAGATCTTGCAGAAGTGGATCGGGTTTTCCATCCGGGGTTTCCTGCAAGAAGCTTGGCGCCACCAGGTCCTTCAGCCAGCGCTGGTTGTCGGGAAGTGACATTCCAGCAAAGTCCTCAAAGTTGTAACAAGAAACCGCAG
>JACCED010266801.1_pt1 | contig 13280 bp, 9 predicted proteins | sample 7455021 | NCBI WGS metagenome assembly JACCED01 (sample SAMN15323456, study PRJNA562643) | freshwater metagenome | isolation source: river surface water | place: USA:Blue River Watershed | collected 2017-08-19 | reverse complement strand
GGTAGTTTGCACCACCCACACGACGACTTTTGACTTCGACGATCGGTTTGGTGTTTTGCAGCGCCTGCCCGAAAACCTCGATCGGATCCCGACCTGACTTGGTTTTGATTTGCGTGAGCGCACCGTAAAGCATACGCTCAGCGACAGCTTTCTTGCCATCAAGCATAAGCACGTTGACAAACTTTGAGATTTCAACGCTATGGTAGAGCGGATCAGGAAGAATTAAACGCTTAGGAACTTCACGACGACGTGGCATATCAACTCCATTCAGCTTGAGCGCGATTTTTAAGGCACGCGCCCGTGGACGGCCGAACAATGCAATCGGGTGACTGCACGGGCGGTCCGCTTACTGACGCTTCACTTCACCCCAAATCGTTGTAAAAGGGAATTTCAGTGATGCGTCCGACACGCGGCTTGAGTGGCACCAAGCACCTTGAGCTCATCCCAAGACTTAGAGCCAATCAAACCGCAACGACTTTTAGCCCTTCTTGGGCCGCTTCGCACCGTACTTGGAACGCGACTGCTTACGGTCTTTCACACCTTGCAAATCGAGCGAACCACGTACCATGTGGTAACGAACACCGGGCAAATCCTTGACACGACCACCACGGATCAGTACGACCGAGTGCTCTTGCAGGTTGTGGCCTTCACCGCCGATATACGAAATGACTTCAAAGCCATTGGTCAAACGTACCTTTGCAACTTTTCGAAGCGCCGAATTGGGCTTTTTCGGTGTGGTGGTGTAGACCCTCGTGCAAACGCCGCGGCGCTGCGGACAGTCCTCAAGCGCAGGGCTCTTACTCTTTGTGACAGCGGTCTCACGACCCTGTCGAACCAACTGGTTAATGGTGGGCATGGATTAACTTTCCTTGCGAACAACGAAGGAGAGCGAGTTCGCCCTCCAATTTTTGGAAGAAAGCCTTAGACTGTAACGCATGACGCTTCACGACGCAAGCCCGTCGCCGGAAACTTCGGTGGCAGCGGCATCATTTTGCTGCGTTGCTTCGTCTTCAAGTCGCTGTAGTTCGGCAGCAGCTTCAGCCGCGGCCATAGCACGTTGCTCGGCCGCCTCGAATTTCTCTTTGTCGAGCCTAGCCCGGTGAAAGGCAAGCCCGGTACCTGCGGGAATCAGGCGACCTACGATGACGTTTTCCTTTAGGCCGCGCAAATCATCGCGCTTGCCCATGATGGCAGCTTCCGTGAGCACGCGGGTGGTTTCCTGGAAGGACGCCGCAGAAATAAAGGAGTCGGTCGACAATGAAGCCTTGGTAATACCGAGCAATACATTGTCGTAGTGCGCTATCCGTTTGCCAGCTGCAACCGCTTTATCGTTTTCATCAAAGAGCTCTGAGCGTTCGACTTGTTCGCCGGTAATGAAAGGCGTATCGCCTGGATCGGTAACCTGCACACGACGCAGCATTTGGCGAATAATCACCTCGATGTGCTTGTCGTTGATCTTGACGCCCTGTAGGCGGTAAACATCCTGCACCTCATCAACGATGTAACGCGCAAGCGCTTCAACGCCGAGCAAACGAAGAATGTCGTGTGGATCGGCTGGTCCGTCGACAATCGACTCACCCTTATTCACCACTTGACCGTCGTGAACGAGAACGTTTTTGTCTTTGGGAATCAGGAACTCGTGGGCCACGCCTTCGGGCTCGGTAATGACCAATCGCTGCTTACCTTTGGTGTCCTTACCGAATGAAACCGTACCGGTTACCTCAGCAAGCATGCCCGCATCTTTCGGTGCACGCGCTTCAAACAATTCAGCGACGCGCGGCAGACCCCCAGTGATATCGCGCGTTTTTTGCGATTCGGTAGGAATCCGCGCAAGCACCTCGGCACGACCAATGCGCTGCCCATCCTTCACCATGATCAACGCGCCCACGGGGAAACCGATGGTTACCGAGTGATCCGTGCCAGGAATCTTGACTTCCTCACCCTGATCGTTGATCAACTTCACCTGAGGGCGAAGCGCTTTAGCAGCGGTTGAACGCCGCTTAGCGTCGATCACAACCAGCGTTGAAAGACCCGTAACTTCGTCAATTTGCTTTGCGACCGTCACGCCTTCCTCAACACCTTCGAACTTCACCGTACCTTCGTACTCGGTAATGATGGGTCGTGTGAGAGGATCCCAAGTCGCAAGTTGCGCCCCCGCTTTGACCGCTGAGCCGTCGCCCGACAGCATGACGGCACCGTAAGGAATTTTATGACGCTCACGTTCACGGCCGGCATCATCAGCAATCAATACCTCGCCCGATCGCGAGATAACGACCGCCTCGCCCTTGGAGTTATTAACGACTCGCATCGTACCGGTAAAACGAACATGCCCATTTGACTTAGCCTCGACCGCCGAAGCAACGGCCGCGCGAGATGCCGCACCGCCGATGTGAAAGGTACGCATAGTGAGCTGAGTGCCAGGTTCGCCAATCGACTGTGCTGCGATGACGCCAACAGCTTCACCCGAGTTAACGAGCACCCCACGGCCGAGGTCGCGCCCGTAGCACTTGGCACACAAGCCATAGCGGGTTTCGCAGGTGAGCGGGGTACGCACGCGCACTTCATCGATGCCCAATCGCTCGATCTCATCAACGGCGTCTTCATCAAGTAGACTGCCGTTTTCAAAAACAGTGGCCTGGGTTTCCGGGTGTACGACATCGCTTGCAGCAACACGGCCCAAAATGCGATCGCGCAATGGCTCAACCACTTCACCACCTTCGATCAAAGCCTTCATCGACACACCTTGATCGGTGCCGCAGTCATCTTCGACCACCACCAAATCTTGAGTGACATCAACCAAACGCCTTGTGAGGTAGCCAGAGTTGGCTGTCTTTAGCGCTGTATCAGCGAGACCTTTTCGAGCACCGTGGGTCGAGATGAAGTACTGCAATACATTTAAGCCTTCGCGGAAGTTTGCAGTAATCGGGGTCTCGATGATCGAGCCATCGGGCTTTGCCATGAGACCGCGCATGCCTGCGAGCTGTCTGATTTGCGCTGCCGACCCACGTGCGCCGGAGTCCGCCATCATGTAGATAGCGTTAAAAGACTCCTGATCGACGGTCTCGCCCTTTCGGTTGACTGTTTTCTCGGTGCGCAACTGATCCATCATCGCCTTGCCAACTTCGTCGCCAGCGCGGCCCCAAATATCAACCACTTTGTTATAGCGTTCGCCCTGGGTAACTAGCCCTGAGGTGTACTGCTGCTCAATTTCTTTAACCTCTGCTTCGGCCTGGGCAAGAATCGATGCTTTTTGCGGCGGCACAAGCATGTCGTCGACCGCGATCGAAATACCGGCCCGCGTAGCAAGGCGGAAACCGTTTTGCATGAGTTGGTCGGCAAGAATGACGGTGTCGCGAAGGCCACAGCGGCGAAATGAGGCGTTGATCAGCCTTGATATTTCTTTTTTCTTGAGCGGTCTATTCATTAGATCAAATGACAGACCTTTGGGCAAAATCTCTGACAACAGGGCGCGTCCCACCGTCGTTTCGACCCGGCGCGTACGCGCCGTCGACTCGCCGGTTTCACGGTCTCTGTCGTATTCCTTCAAACGAACCGTGATTTTGGTGCCTAACTCAACGACCCGGTTGTCATAGGCCCTGGCAACTTCAGAGACATTTGAAAAGGCCATACCCTCGCCAAGCCCGTTGATTTTCTCGCGGGTTGTGTAATAAAGCCCAAGCACGATGTCTTGTGAAGGAACGATCGAAGGTTCGCCATTAGAAGGGAAAAGCACATTGTTTGAAGCAAGCATAAGCGCACGCGCTTCAAGCTGCGCTTCAAGCGACAAGGGCACATGAACTGCCATTTGATCGCCATCAAAGTCCGCATTGAATGCAGCACAGACCAGAGGATGTAATTGAATAGCTTTACCTTCGATCAAGACCGGTTCGAAGGCTTGAATACCCAAGCGGTGCAGTGTTGGTGCGCGGTTAAGCAGTACCGGATGCTCGCGAATCACATCTTCCAAGATGTCCCACACAATAGGCTCTTGGGCTTCAACATACTTCTTGGCTTGCTTGATGGTGGTCGCAACCCCCATGATTTCAAGCTTATGGAAAATAAAAGGTTTAAAAAGTTCAAGCGCCATTAACTTGGGCAAACCGCACTGGTGCAGTTTCAATTGCGGACCCACCACAATAACCGAGCGGCCTGAGTAGTCGACACGTTTACCCAGCAGGTTTTGACGGAAGCGTCCGCCCTTGCCCTTGATCATGTCAGCAAGTGACTTTAATGCGCGCTTGTTTGCGCCAGTCATTGCCTTGCCACGACGCCCGTTGTCGAGCAAGGAGTCGACCGCCTCTTGCAGCATCCGCTTTTCGTTACGGACGATGATTTCTGGCGCACGCAGCTCCAGCAGTCGCTTCAAACGATTGTTACGATTAATGACACGACGATAAAGGTCGTTGAGGTCGCTGGTTGCAAAACGACCGCCATCGAGTGGAACCAGGGGACGAAGCTCAGGAGGAAGAACCGGTAGAACTTCCATCACCATCCAGTCTGGCTTAATGCCAGAGCGCTGAAATCCCTCCAAAACCTTTAATCGCTTCGCAATTTTCTTGATCTTAGCTTCAGAGCTAGTTTGCTCGAGCTCACGACGCAGGGTTTCAACTTCGCGATCGATATGAATCGAGCGCAACAATTCGCGAATCGCCTCAGCGCCCATCAGGGCTTGGAATTCATCGCCATATTCTTCAGTCTTTGCAATGTAGTCATCCTCAGTCATCAACTGAGCACGCTTGAGCGGTGTCATCCCAGGCTCAACCACCACGAAGGCTTCAAAATACAAAACGCGCTCGATATCACGCAGGGTCATATCGAGCACCATGCCCAGTCGCGAAGGCAGGGATTTCAAGAACCAAATGTGAGCGGTCGGGGAGGCAAGCTCGATGTGGCCCATACGCTCGCGACGTACCTTTGCGAGGGTCACTTCCACACCGCACTTCTCGCAAATAACGCCGCGATGCTTTAAGCGCTTGTACTTGCCACAAAGACATTCATAGTCCTTGATCGGACCAAAAATCTTGGCGCAAAACAAACCATCACGCTCGGGCTTGAAGGTCCGATAGTTGATCGTTTCAGGTTTTTTAACTTCGCCGTAAGACCAGGATCGTATCTTGTCCGGCGAGGCCAGGCCGATGCGGATAGCATCGAAATGTTCGTCTTCTTGAACCTGTTTAAACAGGTCGAGTAACGCATTCCCCATGGTGATTCTCCTTGGCAAATACCGGATCAAATACGCTCGAGATCGATATCGATCCCAAGCGAGCGGATTTCCTTCACCAAAACGTTGAAGGATTCGGGCATTCCTGCGTCAATGGCGTGCTCGCCCTTGACGAGATTTTCATAGACTTTAGTGCGTCCATTCACATCATCGGACTTCACCGTTAGCATTTCCTGCAAGGTGTACGAGGCACCATAAGCTTCGAGTGCCCAGACCTCCATCTCACCGAAGCGTTGGCCACCGAACTGCGCCTTACCACCTAAGGGTTGCTGGGTTACTAAGGAATATGGACCGGTTGAGCGGGCATGCATTTTGTCGTCAACCAAATGGTGAAGCTTGAGCATATGCATGAATCCCACCGTGACCCGACGATCAAAGGCATCGCCGGTGCGCCCGTCATGGAGCGTGACCTGGGTCTTCGTCTTATTGAACTTAAGCATCTCTGTATGTGGATCATCGGATGGATAAGCTAAATCGAGCATTGCGCGAATCTCCTCTTCCGATGCACCGTCAAAGACCGGCGTGGCGAAGGGAACACCCCTGGCCAGGTTGCCAGCCAATTCAATCACTTCGTCATCGCTTAGGGCTTCGATCTGCGCCTTTTGGCCATGAACGTTATAAAGCGCTTCAAGTTTTTGGCGAAGCTCCTGGGCATTGGCGTGCTGCGTCAGCAGCTTGCCAATCCGCAAGCCAATCCCTTTGGCCGCCCATCCTAAGTGTGTCTCGAGAATCTGACCCACGTTCATGCGCGATGGCACACCGAGTGGATTCAGCACGATATCGACCGGGGTGCCATCGGCCATGAAAGGCATGTCTTCCACAGGAACGATTCGCGATACCACGCCCTTGTTTCCGTGACGGCCTGCCATCTTATCGCCAGGTTGTAGACGACGCTTGACCGCGAGATAAACCTTCACCATCTTCAGCACGCCTGGAGGAAGCTCATCGCCTTGGGTGAGCTTTTTGCGCTTTTCTTCATAAGCCAAATCGAACTGGTGGCGCTTTTGCTCGATCGATTCCTTCAAAAGTTCGAGCTGGCTTGCTGCAGACTCGTCTTCTAGTCGAATATCAAACCAATGATAGCGCTCTAAATCTGCAAGGTATTCTGCCGTAATAAGCGCACCCTTAACCAATTTCTTAGGGCCCCCATTAACAGACTTGCCGACAAGCAATCGCTCAATACGCGCAAAACTGTCGTTTTCGACAATCCGAAGCTGATCGTTTAGGTCTAAGCGAAAGCGCTTTAACTCATCATCAATAATCGACTGTGCCCGCTTATCACGAGTAATACCTTCACGCGTGAAGACTTGCACGTCGATCACAGTACCACTCATCCCCGATGGGACTCGTAGCGATGTGTCCTTCACATCGCTTGCCTTTTCACCGAAGATCGCACGCAGCAGTTTCTCTTCGGGTGTGAGCTGGGTTTCGCCCTTGGGTGTGACCTTACCCACGAGCACATCGCCAGCGTGGACTTCGGCACCGATATAAACAATGCCCGAATCATCGAGTCGCGACAACTGCCCCTCAGACAGGTTTGAAATGTCGCGCGTAATCTCTTCAGGCCCAAGCTTGGTGTCGCGTGCCAGCACCGATAGTTCTTCGATATGTATCGATGTATAACGATCGTCTGAGACGACTTTCTCGGAGATGAGGATCGAATCCTCAAAGTTATAGCCGTTCCAGGGCATGAAGGCGACCATCATATTCTGCCCAAGTGCCAGCTCGCCCAAATCGGTCGAAGCACCATCGGCAATCACGTCACCTCGTGCAATGACATCGCCTCGGCGAACAATCGGCCGTTGATTGATATTGGTGTTTTGGTTTGAACGGGTATATTTGATAAGGTTATAAATATCAACACCCACCTCGCCGGCCACGGTTTCATCATCGTTGACCCGGATTACCACACGATTGGCATCGACATAGTCGACAACACCGCCCCGATGCGCAGTGACTACAGTGCCCGAGTCAACCGCACAAGTCCTCTCAATCCCGGTTCCAACTAAAGGCTTTTCAGGTCGCAAGCAAGGCACAGCCTGCCTTTGCATATTCGATCCCATCAGTGCGCGGTTTGCATCGTCATGCTCAAGGAAGGGAATGAGAGAGGCAGCAACCGATACGATCTGGCTCGGCGCTACGTCCATGTATTGAACGTTGGCTGGCGAGGTCAACTCGGTTTCGCCACCCTTTCGGATCGACACCAACTCACCGGTTAGCCGACCCTGTGAATCGATCTCTGAGTTGGCCTGAGCAATGACATAGCGCCCCTCTTCAATGGCCGACAAGTACTCGATCTCATCGCTTACTTTGCCCTCATTGACTTTGCGGTACGGCGTTTCCAGAAAGCCGTATTCGTTTAGTCGCGCATAAAGCGCTAGCGAGTTGATCAAACCGATATTGGGACCTTCAGGCGTCTCAATCGGACAAACCCGGCCGTAATGAGTCGGATGAACGTCACGGACCTCAAAGCCTGCTCGCTCACGGGTCAGACCGCCAGGACCCAGTGCCGAAACACGGCGCTTGTGGGTTATTTCCGACAGCGGGTTGGTTTGATCCATAAATTGGGACAATTGACTTGAGCCAAAGAACTCGCGAATCGCTGCCGAGATCGGCTTCGAGTTGATGAGGTCGTGGGGCATCAAGTTTTCGGTTTCAGCCTGGCCGAGTCGCTCCTTGACAGCACGCTCCACCCTCACAAGCCCAGCCCGGAACTGGTTCTCTGCCAGTTCGCCAACACAGCGGACGCGACGGTTGCCGAGGTGATCGATATCGTCGATTTCACCGCGGCCATTGCGCAAGTCGACCAAAATGCGGATGACTGCCAGGATGTCGTCATTCACAAGGGTCATAGGCCCAGTAAGCTCATCGCGACTGACACGGCGATTAAATTTCATACGGCCGACCTTGGACAGATCGTAGGTCTCTGCGCTATAAAAAAGACGATTAAACAAGGCCTCCACCGCATCTTCGGTCGGTGGCTCGCCCGGGCGCATCATGCGGTAGATCGCAATTCTTGCAGCCAGTTGGTCAACGGTTTCGTCGATACGAAGCGTTTGAGAGATGTAAGGACCTTGATCGAGGTCATTCGTATACAAGGTTTGAAACGCTTGAACACCAGCATCACGAAGTTTGCCGAGTAACTCCTCGGTAATTTCATCGTTGGCCTTGGCCACGAGTTCGCCGGTGTCAGCAACAATAACATTGGTTGCCAGTGTGCGACCTAGGAGAAAGTCTTCGGGGACACTAACGCGCTTGACGCCAGCCTGATCAAGCTCACGAATATGCTTAGCGGTGATCCGCTTATCTTTTGCAACGATCAATTTACCATCACGGTCATTGATGTCAAAACGGGCAATCTCGCCGCGCAAGCGATCAACAACCAAGTCCATCATCGCACCTTCTGATTGAAGGCTAAAGCTGTCGAATTGGAAATACTCGGCAAGGATTTGCTCAGCGCTCATGCCGATCGCCTTGAGCAAAATCGTCGCCGGCATCTTGCGCCGACGATCTACACGAAAGTACAAAATATCTTTCGGGTCAAACTCAAAGTCGAGCCATGATCCGCGATAAGGAATGATGCGTGCCGAGAAGAGCAATTTACCTGAGCTATGTGTCTTACCACGGTCATGTTCAAAGAAGACGCCTGGCGATCGGTGCAACTGCGACACGATGACCCGCTCAGTGCCATTGATGACAAACGAGCCAGTGGGCGTCATCAAGGGCAATTCCCCCATGTAAACCTCTTGCTCTTTAATTTCTTTCACGGTCTTGGGTGATTCACGATCCATGATCACCAAACGAACCTTCGCCCGCAGCGGCGCAACGTAGGACAGGCCGCGTTGCTGACTTTCCTTGATATCAAATGCCGGAGCACCGAGGTTGTAGCTGACAAACTCGAGCCTTGCCATGTCGTTGTGAGAAACGATCGGAAAAATCGACCGAAATGCTGCCTGCAAACCGTCGTTCTCTCTCGCTGATGCTGCGATATCAGCCTGCAGAAAATGCGTGTAAGAAGCAATTTGCGTAGCGAGCAAATAAGGCACTTCCAGCACGGCGCGACGCTTAGCAAAACTTTTGCGAATGCGCTTTTTCTCGGTGTACGAATAAGCCATGGACAATCCCCTCAGTGGCATCGGGCATGAAAATCAGAAACTTGCATAAGGTCCAAGACAGAGGCTCGGCCCAACACAGGATTCTTAAAAACGGTTTGTAAATCGTCCTCTACAAACCATGAAGACAACAAGACCCAAAACCTCATGTCGGCCGACAAGAGATTTTGGGTGATAGCAACAATGCGTGCGGTCACGCAATGGACGTGCGAAAAATATCGATTACTTGAGTTCGACTTTCGCGCCTGCATCCTCGAGTTGCTTCTTGAGCGCCTCGGCGTCTGCCTTGGAGATGCCCTCTTTAACGGGCTTGGGTGCGCCGTCAACCAAGTCCTTGGCTTCTTTGAGGCCAAGACCTGTTGCTGCACGGACCACCTTAATGACCTCCACCTTTTTCTCACCAGTGGCAGCAAGTACGACGGTGAACTCAGTCTTCTCTTCAGCAGCTGGCGCTGCGGAGGCAGCAGCAGGTGCTGCTACGGCTACAGCTGCGGCTGCAGCTGAAACGCCGAACTTCTCTTCAATCATCTTGATGAGATCAGCCAGCTCCAATACGGTCATCGAGGCGATAGCGTCGAGGATTTGCTCTTTAGACATAATGAAAACTCCGAAAAATTGAGATGTCGATTTCGTGTTGCGATCGATAAAGCGATGAATCAAGCCTCTGCTTTACGCTTTTCTTCAAGCGCAGCAAGCGTGCGAACGAACTTGCCAGGTACTTCGTTGAGGGTGCGAGCGAACTTTGTGACGGGTGCTTGCAAGGTTCCCAAAAGGGTAGCCAGCAATTCCTCACGGCTTGGCATATTGGCTAGTGCCTTCACACCTTGCTCGTCCATGACATAGTTCGGCATTGCGCCTGCCTTGAGCACGAGCTTGTCGTTGCCCTTAGCAAATGCACTCAAGACTTTGGCTGCAGACACTGGATCGGATGACATGCCGTACATGAGCGGTCCGACCATTTTCTCAGCCAAACCCTCAAACGACGTGCCCACGACAGCGCGGCGCGCCAGCGTGTTCTTGAGAACGCGCAAATAAACGCCTTGGGCTCGAGCTTGCTTGCGCAACTCGGTTAAGGCGCCCACACCCAGACCACGGTACTCAGCAAGAATAATCGCCTGGGATTGCGCCACTTGTGCACTCACCTCACCGATTACAACTGCCTTTTCACTTCGGTTAAGACCCACGGTCTAGCTCCTAATAGGGACTAAGGTACGGATACCCTTCGTCCGTTGCTAACACGGCGACCGAAATCGGAACCAAAACTCCACGCTGTTCACCCTGAGGTCGAGCCAACGTGCAGTCGTGACATCCTTGCTTCAGGACCGCCATCTGCGCAGGGCACCGGCTTTCGCTGGCCATTGAGGTCGAACTCCACCCCCTGCGGTCTTTGACGACTTGCCGCACGCCAGCAAAGCTGACTTGCGACAACCCCAAAGTCTCTACATATGCTCAGGCCTTTGCCTGAGCACTAAATGCTGAAACATCAAGCTTGACGCCCACGCCCATCGTGCTAGACAAAGCCACCTTGCGTAGGTAAACGCCTTTGGAAGTTGCTGGCTTGGCCCGATTGAGAGCATCGATAAGCGCACGCAAATTCGTTGTGAGCGCGTCCTCGGCAAAGGATGCCCGACCAATGGTGCAATGAATGATGCCGGCCTTATCAGTCCGGTATTGCACCTGACCTGCTTTAGCGTTTTTCACTGCAGTCACAACATCGGGCGTAACCGTACCCACCTTGGGGTTTGGCATCAGGCCTCGAGGACCAAGAATCTGGCCAAGTGTACCGACAACGCGCATAGCGTCCGGCGAAGCAATGACCACATCAAAATCGATCTGGCCTGCTTTGACCCGCTCAGCAAGATCCTCCATCCCGACAATCTCTGCACCGGCAGCACGTGCCTCATCGGCCTTAGCACCGCTTGTAAACACGGCTACGCGAACTGATTTACCGGTTCCAGCTGGCAGCACGACCGAACCACGAACAAGCTGATCAGATTTCTTAGCATCGATACCAAGCTGTACCGCGACATCGATCGATTCATCAAACTTCGCTGTGGCACAGGATCTCACCAGCGCGAGACCATCGGACAAGGGGTAGAGCTTTTGACTGTCCAACTTGTCGCGAAGCGATTTTTGGCGTTTAGATAAGCGTGCCATTACAGACCCTCCACCACAATGCCCATGCTGCGTGCCGAGCCTGCAATCGTACGGACCCCTGCCTCGAGATCTGAGGCTGTGAGGTCAGGCATTTTCAATTTAGCGATGTCTTCAACCTGGGCGCGGCTGATCTTGCCAACCTTCTCGCTATGCGGCTTTGATGAGCCTTTATCCACCTTGGCAGCCTTCTTAATCAGGATACTGGCTGGGGGCGTCTTCATGACGAAGGTGAAGCTCTTGTCTGCAAAGGCTGTGATCACAACGGGAATCGGCAGCCCCGGCTCCATGCCCTGCGTTTGGGCATTAAAAGCCTTACAAAATTCCATGATGTTGAGGCCACGCTGACCGAGGGCTGGGCCGATTGGTGGCGAGGGATTCGCTTTTCCTGCAGGAACCTGCAGCTTGACATAACCAACTACTTTCTTTGCCACGATGGCTCTCCTTTATGAGTTCAAACGCAGGTTCAACAGGCTCGCTTAGCTCGCATCAACCACACATGCCGCTCTGCTCATTGCCCGTCTACTACGGCTCCTCAGACACAAAACAGTCAAAGCTTCTCAACTTGACCGAACTCAAGCTCCACCGGTGTTGCCCGACCAAAAATCGTGACTGACACCCGAAGACGACTTTTCTCGTAGTTCACTTCCTCGACACTGCCATTAAAGTCAGTGAAAGGACCATCCTTAACACGTACCATTTCACCGACCTCAAATAAAACCTTGGGCCGAGGCTTCTCAACACCTTCTTGGATCTGGGCGAGAATTTTCTCAACATCCCTATCGGGGATCGGCGTGGGCCGGTGTCCGCTACCACCGACAAAGCCAGTAACTTTGTTGGTGTTTTTCACCAAATGCCACGATTCGTCGGTGAGATCCATCTCGACAAAAACATAGCCTGGGAAAAACCGGCGCTCGGAAATCGTTCGTTGACCGTTTTTCATTTCAACCACCTCTTCGGTGGGAACCAGAATCCGGCCGAAGTAACTTTGCATGCCGGCCCGATCGATCCGCTCCTGGATGGCACGCCCCACACTTTTTTCCATGCCGGAGTAGGCATGAACCACATACCACCGCTTGCTCATCAGCTTTTCCATCCCAGGATGAGACCGTACAAAACCCACTCGAGCGATTTATCAACGATCCATAAGAATAAGGCCGCAATGACCACAAATCCAAAGACCGTTAGCGTCATTTGGACAGTCTCTTTACGATCTGGCCACACAACACGACGCGTCTCAGCCCAAGCGTCTTTTGCGAATCTCAGGAACTGCTGACCTTGCACTGAGGTGTAGGCAACGCCCGCAGCGGCAAGAAAGCCAGCAATAACCACCAAAATCCTCAGGGCAAGCGCCTGGGATGCCAACCAATAAAATCCGATTAATCCTGCCAGCACACAACAAGCCGCGGCAATCAGCTTGGCGTGGTCGGCAGACCCCGGCTTTAACTCCTCTTGCTGACTTGCCACGATGCGATGCACCTAACCTTTTGGATAAGCGACCAAGCTCAGCAAACCAAGCTTGGCCCGATGACTGGCAGGGGCAGAGGGAATCGAACCCCCAACCTGCGGTTTTGGAGACCGCCGCTCTGCCAATTGAGCTATGCCCCTAAACATCTCTGGTAAACCGAACGCGAGCCGAGGCTCGCATCTCCAGTTACGGGAACAGACCGATCAATCGAGGATTTTAGCGACGACGCCTGCACCGACGGTGCGACCACCCTCACGAATCGCAAAGCGCAATCCCTGCTCCATCGCAATCGGCGCAATCAAGGCCACCGTCATCTTCACATTGT